>Ga0126372_10000598_pt1 | contig 12918 bp, 16 predicted proteins | sample PanSoiMetaPlot_6_FD_92762 | JGI IMG/M metagenome (GOLD analysis project Ga0126372, IMG submission 92762) | Tropical forest soil microbial communities from Panama - MetaG Plot_6 | ecosystem: Environmental > Terrestrial > Soil > Tropical forest > Bulk soil | place: Panama | collected 2016-02-17
CCGGCAGCTTGGCGATATTGCTGGCAACTTTCGCGCCTCAGCCGGGAGACAACCATCGTGCGGCAGCATCGGCGCTGTCTTCGGGTCGCGTATTAAATGCGATCACGGCTGCCGGAGCGACTTTATGGACCGCATTAACAACTGCTTCGAACACTGCAAGGCTCTGAGGAGGCAAGCGGACACCAGCGCCAATTACAACGCAGGCATAATTTCCAGAGGCCAAGTGATGCTCCACCGTCTGCCCGGCCATTCCATCAGGACGGATGTAGCAGACATCGCCCTCCCATCCCCGGTCTGTCATCTCTCTCAGCGCAAGCGAAACACCGGCGCGTACCTTCTCAGCGCTCATACCCGGCGGAAGAGCAGGATTGGAATAATCCGCGGTTTCCGGGTCGTAGCCGACCAACAAAACTCGTGTCATCACCCCTACCTTTTTGAGATTTGGTTCAAGTGCAAGTCCGACCTTAAAAAATTGTTCTCCAAACAAACTGCGCCAACTACCGTTTCGTCGAAAAACAGCCCGCATGCTTTGTTGTGAAAGATCACGCCAGGCAAAAACTTGCCCGCGTCTATTTTGAGGACGAGCCGGGCGGAGATCGGCAGCAAAGATGATCACAAAGGATGAGGCGCGATGAATCGCGATCAACATCGCGCAGCGCGCCATGTTCACGGCAATACTTGACGCTTTTCTTTTCCGTAGAGCAGCACTTCTTGCCGCTCGTCCAACCAGGATCGTTCATCCGCTAGAGCCAGTAAATCCAGATCTTGCGGCCTCGCCGCAGCGTCGCCCACCCAATCACGCAGCAACGGGCCGCCGTTGATCACATCGATGGCGAGCTTGCCTCGTTCGTACTCGTAGTCGAAATCGCGCCATAACTGGTAGTCCGGATACAAACGGCGAATAGCCTTGAACGCGAGCGCCTGGATACGCCACGGCTTGAATGCTTGGTGATCGTAGTCGGCAACTTCGGTGTGGATCTGAACGCCATTGCATAGTCTGCCGACATGCTTGTGGAACGTGGGCTCAAACCAGCAATCACGGAGGCGGCAACCGCGCAGCCAATCCGGTGCGAGTGAAGTCATTTCTTTCATGACCGTCCGGGCGTCGATATCCGGAGAGCCAAACAATTCGAGTGGTCGCGTGGTCCCGCGCCCTTCAGACAGGATGGTGCCTTCGACCATCACTGTGCCGGCGTAGGCGCGAGCCATCCATAAATTTGATGCATTTGGACTTGGGTTAATCCACGTTCGCTCGCCTAGCGGCCAACCGAATCCTGGTCCAGCGTCGGGCTGCCAGCCTTCCATCTGGATAACGTGATAGTCGACATCGAGCTTGAGAGTTTTGACGAACCACCAACCCAATTCTCCAAGCGTCAGCCCGTGGCGCATCGGCAGCGGGCCGGCACCTACGAAGCTTTGCCATCCCGCTCGCAGCATCAGGCCCTCGACAGGCCGACCCACAGGATTCGGCCTATCGAGTACCCATACCGCTTTCCTATGCTGCGACGCCGCTTCAAGTACGTAGCGGAGCGTGGTGATGAAGGTGTAGACCCGGCAGCCCAAGTCCTGCAGATCGACGACAATTACATCGCATGTATCGATCATCTCATTTGTTGGTCTGCGCACCTCGCCATACAAGCTAAACACCGGGATGTGGTGTACCGGATCCTTGAAGTGTGGCGACTCGATCATGTTGTCTTGCTTGTCGCCGCGCAGCCCATGCTGCGGACCGAACGCCGCGGCGATTCTTATGTCACCGCAGGCCGCCAGCGCATCCAGCGAGTGTCCCAAATCTGCGGTGACGGAGGCGGGATGCGCGAGCAAAGCAACGCGCTTGCCACTGACTGGCCGACGTAATGCGCGTTCGCTTATAAATCGATCAATGCCAAATTTCATGGTCACCACCGCTTCAAACGACCTCAAGCGTAAAACAATCAGAATGGTGGAAATCCGCCTTGCCGGGCGGATGAGCCAATGCCCAATACGACCGCTGACCGCTCGCTTCCTTGATCACTGCTGAGAGCCCCAACCGTAACGTCGAACCCTGGGAGAGCAAGTCTTGATCCAACTCCAATGACGCGCGCAAGATGTAGCGCTCGGGACTTAAATGTGCCGTGATCTGCGGCGCCTTGATTTCGACCGCAACACGCATGTCGGTACGGTAGCCACTAAACCGATAAGCTGCCCATTGTGTCGAGGGCGCGAAGTTGAACTCATAATATGCGGCGCCTAACGAACTGCCGAGGAAGGCCTCGAAGCAGGTGTGGCGCCAAAGTTCGTCAGTCCGTGCAGCAGCGACAATGGGTGGCAGAGCAAGGTCACTTATCGTGCCGGTCACGATGTAAGCAAACGCCAGGCTGTTGGCTTGCCGGCGCAAAACCTCCGCTTCGATATGCGTCACTGCGGAGCAAGATGATTCCGGATGAAGTCGCAACGTCTGGCGCATTCCGGCATCCTAACGGCCCGAACTGGTTATGGCAGTCATCCCGACGGTCGATAGTTCCAAGCGAAGCTTTCTTCCAGTGTGGCCTAACGGTAACAGCCGCTGCGCAGATCGCCTGTTATGGTGCCGCACGGTTGTCACTGCATCCGGAGTTGAGGCGTGAGAACGATTTGCCTGCTCGCCGTAATTATCGCCAGCTCATTGTTCGGCACCTATGCTGCGAAGAGTGCTGCGAATAGTGCGCCCAAGGTCGTGCGAGAATCGGTCTCGCAGGGGTCCGGCCAAGTATGGTCGTTTCAGACTCCCTTTGGCACAGTTTATGGGACCATTCCACGCGAAGTCGTGGATTATCCCAGCGCGCACATCCCAGGGACGATCGTCGTCAGCACCAGCCAACGGCGACTCTATTACGTACTCGGTGGCGGCAAGGCAATTCGCTATGGCATTGCCGTTGGAATGGAGGGCTATGCTTGGTCCGGCATCAGCACAGTCGCCGCCAAGCGCGAATGGCCTGACTGGACGCCCACGCCGGATATCTTGAGGCGACTTCCCAATCTGCCTCGTCACATGGTAGGCTGTCCGGATAATCCGCTTGGTGCGCGCGCACTCTATCTAGGCGATACGCTATACCGTATCCACGGGACCAACGAGCCCTGGAAGCTTGGCGGCAACGTTTCATCAGGGTGCATTCGTCTGTCTAACGATGACATCATCGACCTGTATAATCGTACGAAGATTGGCGCGACGGTGATTGTGCAGCGTTGAAACGCCATAGTTGGAATCGATTACCCACTCCGATATGGACGCCAGGCGCATCCAAATAAAAGCCCTGGGCCTGCACGGCAGCGGTCGTGCTAATTGCTGTGACACCGATAAAGCTCAGCGCAACAGCTATTTTTGCTGAAGCTCGCATGATACATCTCCCATTTTTAGATTCGCGCCGATCTTTCAGGAACAGGATATGCCTGCCGTGCTGAATGCGATCTGAGCGGCACAGCGGAAACCATTCATCTACGTGAAATTATTGTAATGCCGAGCGCAACGCGCTTGCATGCCCCCAGCACGAAGTCTTCGCCACTGCGAGCGATTTGCAGATCAAGAAACTTGTAAGCAAGTTTTAGGAGCTGACAGCGATCTCGGCGGTGTTACGCGCTTTGTGCCTGATCCTCCGCTCGGTGGGTGACCGGTACTCCGCTGCGTTGCGGGCTTGCCGCCGCCTCATTCCAAATGACTGAAGGTCACTGTCGAGTTTTTCGGTTAATTGCGCGCAGCGCAGCCAGCGCTGAGCCAAACCATTCCAAAGAACTTTGTTCTCGCGGCTGGGGCTGATTTTCGCCATCGCTTCACATTCGGCCGCGAATCTGAGGAATTTGTCCGTCGTGTCCATCCTATTCTCCAAGCTTGGGTAGGACATCCGACAAATTCAGGAACAGGCCCTAAGTTCCACGTCCACATCAAAAATATGCCCCTTGACATGCTTGTCCTCGCCAGCGCCGACCCGTTGAGCCGGGCTAGACAGCGACCCGTCGGCCGCTCCGGCTGTCGCTTGAGCGATGCCTCCCGCTTCCGGTTTACCGTCCGCTCGTCTTGGCCGGTAATCCCTATACTGTTCCGCATGACGTCTGGAGCGGCCTGCTAGCAATGGCCTACGACTCTGTATTTCGGCATCGCACCATCAAGCTGGCCATATTCCTTTTGGCCTGCATTGTCCTCGGGCTGAGCATTCTGAGCCGGCCGGACTGGAAACTCCGAGATTTCGATCAGGTATTTTATGTCACGATCGCCTACGACCTCGATCGCTATGGCGTATTCAGCGACGGAATTTTTGACCCGGTCGACAGTTCGGTCCGGCCGGCGCAGCCCGGCATGTTCTTCGGGCCCGTATTTCCGGTAATGATCCTGGCGGTCATGAAGATCGTTCCCCGGTTCGCGGAAGCCGTGCGATGCAGTGTCGATTCGAACCGCGGCCATCGCGACGAATCCGTGTGTGAGGCATACGAGATTCCGATCCGGATTTTGGATGCTGTTCTACTGGCGCTCGGCGTAGTGGCCATAGGCTTCATAGCCGAGCTGATCTTCCGACAGACACGATGGATATTCGCTGTTGCGGGGCTATTGGCGACAGCGGCGCTTGCCGCCGAGGCTCATATTTTTTCATTTGTGATGACTGAGAGTACGCAATTTGCGTTTTACAGCGTTTTCGCCTGGGCATTCTTGAGTGCGCTGGTGCTGCGCTCGATTGTCAGATTTGTAATCGCCGGCGTCTTATTGGGTGCGTTGGCCCTGACGAAGCCGTCATTTGTCGTACTGTTTCCGATCGCGCTCACTATTCTTCTCTATTTCAGCTACAAGATCACAAAACTTCCACGGAATATGATCGTGTTTCACTCGTTGGTCTTCACCGCCGCTTTCGTATGCCTGATCGGACCCTGGATGGCCCGTAATTACGTCGCCGTCGGGAAATTCGGTCTCACCAAGGAATATGGTTCGGCGGCGCTAGTCGAGCGCTTTGCCTATGACGACATGTCAGCACGAGAGTTTTTGCTCGCTTTTCCCTATTGCACGCCTGGCATCGGCGATCTCTTGTTCGACAAAGTCGAAGGCAAGGACTCCATGCATCGCTTCCTATTTCATACGCCTTCGAGCTTTTTTCACCTCGGCCGAGAACGGCGCCAGACGCTGGTCGCACAGCATGGCGAACTCGATCCATTGATCGGTGGGCTGGTGCGAACGGAAATGTCCACGAATTGGTGGCGCTATCTTATAGTGAATATTCCGCTGGCGTGGTGCGGCATGTGGCCTGGAAACGTCGTGGCATTGCTGCTCTTGCCGCTTTTCATATACGCAGCCGTGCGGACAGTCCGTGCGCGGGAGCCGTTGTTGTTATTGTACGCTGTTCCCGGTGTCCTGATGTTGCTTTTGCACGCCGCCGTCGGCAACCACTACATCCGTTACAATTTTATTCTCCTCGGGCCGTACTCAGTGGGCGCTGCCTGGATTATTTGCTCGGCTTTCCCCTACGGGCGTTGGCGACCGCGGCCTCTCGCATCAAGATCGTGATCAACTCTGCTTGCGAGCGCAGTTTCAAATGCAGATTGAGCAGCAACATGAGGCTGATGATCACCCAGATATAAATGATCAGATCGACTCCGCGACCGATACCCACCAGGGCTGCAAGCGTGGTTGCATGTGCTGGCAGCCATACAAAATACAGACCCGCCGTTGCGACCAGCATGGATAGGATCGCAATCACCGGCGCGCGCCGATATTCGGTCCACGCGTATGCCATCACGCTTGTGAGTAAGATCGAGAACCCGATTTGAGCGATCATCGATGCAGCTTCTGAACTGAGAGGTCGAACAAGATAGCGACTGAATCGGCAAGGCCTTGGCCCTTAGCCAGAGAATAACGCGTGTACTCGATGGTCACCGGTACCTCAATATAAGGCAACTCGCTTGCTGCGATCTGTTGGAGAAGTTCGGTGGCATGGGCCATTCGGTTTTGCCGCAAGGATATACGCTGCGCCCCTTCTCGACTCATCGCACGCAAACCGTTGTGCGTGTCGCTAAGCCGAAGCCCGGTCACAGCGCGGGTAAACCAAATCGCGGCATGCAGGAGGAGACGCCGCCGCAGCGGCATCCCGCGCGAACTGCCGAGGAAACGGCTGCCGAGAACATAGTCTGCATTGCTATGTTTAAGAGCGTCGACCAAACGCGCGATATCCGATGGACGGTGCTGCCCGTCGGCATCGAATGTCACAATCGTGTGGGCTCCTTGTTGAAGTGCGAACTTGATCCCCGTCTGTAGTGCTGCGCCTTGTCCCAGGTTCACCGGATGCGTGACAACTGTGGCCCCTGCGGCAAGTGCAATCTGGCCGGTTTTATCCTGCGATCCATCATCGACCAGAACGACGGAATAATTTCCGCGTACGATGTCTGAAACGATCGGTTCGATCACCGCAGCTTCGTTGAAAGCTGCAATGACGATCCAGATCGATCGCGGGTCTACTTCGCTGTGATTACCTGCAGACACTATCCCGGCCTCGCCCAGCTACGCACAAACTCCCGCCACAGGCCGAAAGCAATAACCAATGGCCCCCGGAATTAGTTCCCAAGGGGACCTTACGGCAAAGCCGTTGCGGTACCCTTGCGGACATGCGCGATCTTTTGACCCACCCCGGCGGGCTCAGGTTGCCGCCGCGTCCGGATTGCCAAGCACGCATCGCATTGCATCAAACAGATTTACCGGCAGGCCGATGCCGCTGGTGACGCCGGTCGGCACAGGATGTTTTGCGCCGAACAGGCGGCGCGTCTGGAACGTCAGCAAAGCCAGCGGCACGAGCTTCCGAGGATGATCGCACGCGGCCAATTTTAGATTCAACGATTGTGCCAGCCGTCCCATGCTTTCGGGGGTGAAATACCAGAGATGCTGTGGTGGCGTCATCAAACGCCAATGCCGACCAGCGAGTCGTGCATAAGGTGAGGAAAAGTCGCCCGTGGTGATAAGAATGATCCCGCCTGGGTTCAGGTGATGCCGGCATAGAGCGAGCGTCGTGCGCGGATCTGGCAGATGCTCGATGACATCCAAAAGCACGATGACGTCCATCTTGCCGAACCGGGACAAAGTGGGCTCATCGGCTATTCCATTCACGACCGTAAGGCCACGCTTTCGGCAGAACGCAGCCGGTGCCTGCGAGATTTCGATTCCGGCCACATCGTAGAAGCGCCGCGCCTCTTCCAGGAAAAAGCCATAGGCGCAGCCGATCTCCAACAACCGCCCGCCGTCTCGATAAGCGCGCAGGAAATCCACTGTACGCGCAAACTCGCGCCGCAGGACGGGTTCGCTGCCGCGATAGTCGGCATAACCGTCCTGATGTCCGCCGGAGAAATAATCCTCTGTGTAGTAGTTATGTGGATCAAAGTTGTCGCTTTGGGCACGGCCAAGGCCACACCCAGTACATTGGAAAATGTCGCACGAATTTTTGGAATAGAGTTTCCGGTGCGCAGTCGAGCGCGCGCAGGCCGGGCAATCGAGCTGCATACTTTGTCTGTTCCCCGTCTCGTCAGGCAGGGACTATAGACGCCTTGCGGCATGAAGTTCTAGGAAGTTGATCGCCAAATCATGGGCTAGGCTGGCGATGCCGAGCTCAGCGCTTGTCGATAAGCGGCATTGATCTTTTTGGTTTCCGTCTCGGCCAGGTTTTTAAACGCCTGCGCCATGCCCTGCACCCGATCCGGGTGATTTTGCTTGATCAAGCTTTTATAGGCGCGTTTCACCTCTTCAACCGTCGCCGTATCGGAAACGCCGAGAATATGAATCCAACTTTCATCGCCGAGCGCAGTCTCGATCTGCGGCTCGCGCTCGCGATCCTCAAACTCGCATTCATAGACGGACCCGTTCGGCCCAATATCCGCTAGATCCAGGAATACGCAGAATTCGAGGCTGTATTGTCGGCGCAGGCTGGATCGGCGAGCAAGATAGACCGGCGGCATTGCAATGGCGGACAAGGCGATTGCCACTGCGTTGGCGTAAAAGATCCGCTCGTCGAACGGATACCAGACGACTGCATTAGTAAAGTCCGTGTCGAATTCCCGCGCCCATGCCGGCTGATCGGCCGCTCCGAATGCGAGCAGCCAGAGCAGCACGAAGCTCACGACGCAAACGCCTATCGCGTAACCCAACGCGCAGTTTAAGCTTTTACCATTGATCCAGGACTTCAATCGGACCAGCGGCTGGCTTCTTAGCCGGCGGATCACCGCCTCTAAGTGTTCAGCATGTGCCCGCAGATCTTCCAGGTCGGCATCCTGTTCGGGCATTTCGGCGTTCTGACTTAACGCGGAGCGCCAAAAGCCTTTTATCAGTTCATTGCTCGCGCGGAGTTGTTCCAGACGGTAGCGAACTTTTTCGTACACCGCAACGGCGCGGATCAGTTCGCTCCTCTCCGATCTCTGCAACATGAATTCGGGCTTGCGATATCGCGCCCGTATGGCCTGTCGCACATAAGCGAGAGTCAGCGCCGGGAGGACCGCCCAGAGCGCGAGTAAAATCGCGTTCACAAACGCAGCCGTGAGATCGCCCCCGTCGCCCGGATCAAGCATAGCACGCTTTACACTACTCTCCGCAGACGCTTACACGCCTCCGATACATCAATCCTCGCACGCAGATAAATCATAGAATCCGACCGCCTCGGGGCAACAGATTGTCAAAAAAACGGTCAAGGTTTGGGCAAAAGATTCAGCTGTGCTGGAAGCACGGATGGAAATTTCAAAAAGCACTGCCAAGTCCCGAAGTGGTCACATTTTCATGCGGCCATTTGGGTGGCGTTCCCAGCTAACCGCAATCAGGGGTGTGTCATGAATTACGTTCAGCCAATCCAGTCATCGGGCGATCTAAAGCAAAGCGACAACATTGAAGACAATGTCCGCACGCTGGCGCATACCAGCGCGGCATTCCGCCAGGGCGATACCGGAAATGGCGAGGCAACGGCGAGCAGCCTGAGCGCGCTCCTTCGCCGGGTATCAGGTACCTCGACCCGCGAGATCGACAGTCTGATAGGCGACTTACGCGACCTACGCGAAAAACTCCGCACCGATGGCGATCGCATTCATCGTGACATCGTGGAATACGCAGCCTTGAGCCAACAGGTGATGCAGCTCAGCAGAATCATCTCCGAAAGCGTTAAGAGCCTGCCGGACTCCCCAAATACCGAAGGCTGAATGTGGCCGGCCGCTTTAATAAGCCCGTGCTGCCAATGGAGCAGTCCGCCTCGGAATCATCCAATGACAATCATATAGCTGCCCCAATGCTTGCCGAGATTTAGCCATAAGTTCGCGCAGGGCACGTGTGGCAATAATAGCGTGTCCGCCTCTGCAAGCGCGGCAATGTTGGTGTCAGACGTTGCGGCTCTGCCGCGCAATGTGTGTGTTTTGCGCAAAGCGCGGATCCGCCGCTCGGGGGCTGCTTATGTCGGGACGCTTGCGGCGGCCGTGCCGGCCATTTCAGGTCATTGGCGTATTGGCGGCGGTTCTGCCGGTTGCAACGAATTCCTGGCAATTTTATCTCGCCGAGCGCGCCGGTACGCGATCGACAACGGACAAGTTTGTTCGCGGTAGGCTCAGCGGGGGTCTGACCGCCAGCCTGACTGTTTTTCTGAGTAACTGTCGAGCTATGCCTGCGGGTTGAGCAAAGCATCCGCAGGAGAAGGCAACGACTTTTGTTGTGACATCGGAGCTTTGAAAGCAGGGAAGCGCGATCATGAGTTCTCCGATACCTCTCGATGAAGATATCGATCCTGCAACAATGTATGCTCCGCCCTGGGCTCGCGAACGGGTAGCCGGCGCTCAACCAGATGCTGAGCTACCGCCGCCGATCCAAGCCGGCGGCCGCGGTCGTAGCCTCACGAAATCGCGTCCGCAGTTTAGTGGCGACCGCGCGATGCTGGAGCTACAGCGTCAACTTGCGCTTAATCCGAGCCTGATCCCGGAACCATACGCTGATGGCCGGTCGAGCATCGGTGCAATCCTCTTCCGCTTATGCGGCGTCCTCGGCGTCGCCACGACCGTGGCATGGGGCATCGTCACGTATTCCTTCCCAAACGAAGCATTGGTCGCAAGAGATGTCGTGGAATCAGTCTCGGCCGAAAATTTCGCCTCGCTCGGCCCCAGTGATCACGTTGGCCTCACCGGCGCGGCTGCATCGCAACCGGCCGACACTCAGCAAAGCGAGCCGTCCGCGAGCCCGTCGAATCCGCCGGGCCTGATCGTGGTGACCGTCCCCAGCCAGACGGTCGCAAGTGGCGCTGCTGATTCGACAGCGGCCTCTGACGCGAGCACAGCCAGATCATCGGCACCGCAGGCGAATGATTGGCCAATCGTGCAGGACGAACTCGAAATGTTGCTGAAGAGGGGCAAGGAGTTCCTTGCCGACGGCGACCTTGCTTCCGCTCGTCTCCTGCTGCGACGCGCGGCCGAAGGCGGCAGCGCCGAAGCGGCGCTCGTTTTGGGCACGACTTTCGACCCGCTGGTGATTCAGCGGCTTGGCGTGCTCGGAGCGCATCCGGATATCGGCGAGGCTCGCCATTGGTATCAACGCGCAGCCGAGCTCGGCTCGAATACCGCGTCGCAGCGATTGGCCCGGCTTACTGCGGCACCCTGACGGATCGCCCACTCCGGTCTGTCGCGGCCGTACCGGCACCGTTGGCAGTTAGACGCCCAGATACCGGTGCTGAATAGCAGGCGCTTGCACCAACTCCTGCGATGTTCCGACCCAGACAATGCGGCCGCGCTCGATGATGTAATGGCGATCGGCGATCCGCGTCAGCGCCTTGACGTTTTTATCGATGACAAGGATCGATTGCCCACCGCCGCGAAGGCGCTCAAGCGACTGCCAGATTTCATCGCGTACGCGGGGCGCTAAGCCTTCGGTCGCCTCGTCTAAAATGAGAAGACGTGGATTGGTCATCAGAGCGCGACCGATCGCCAGCATCTGTTGTTCGCCGCCCGATAGCAGGCTCGCGATGCTGCCAGCCCGTTCGGCGAGGCGGGGAAACAACGCCATGACCTTTTCCAGGGTCCATGGCGTGCTGGCATCTCGATAGTTTGCCGCCGTTGCCACCAGGTTCTCCCAGGCGGTGAGGTTCGGGAACACCTGTCGACCTTCCGGTACCAAGCCGATCCCGTGCTTGGCGATGCGGTAGGCGGGAAGACCGCGAATTTCCTGACCATCGAAGCGAATTGAGCCGCCTGCAGGAGCGGTCAGCCCCATAATCGACCGCACCGTCGTGGTCTTGCCCATGCCATTGCGCCCGAGCAGCGAAACCATTTCGCCACGTCCGATTGTCAGAGAAACGCCGAACAAGACGCGGCTTAATCCATAGCTCGTTTCCACGTTGCTCAATTCGAGAAGGCAGTCAGAACTAGCCATGCGCCAGACCTTCGCCGAGATAGGCTTCGCGCACTCCCGCATCGGCGCGAATAGCCGGCGGATCGCCGGTCGCGATTATTCGTCCATAAACCAGAACGCTGATGCGGTCAGCGAGCGCAAAGACTGCGTCGATGTCGTGTTCGATCAGAATAACGGTGATAACGCCCTTGAGCGTACGCAGCATCTCCAACAAGCGAGCGGATTCCTCAAGACCCATCCCGGCCATCGGCTCATCAAGCAGCAACATTCTTGGCCGAGCGGCAAGCGCCATTGCGATCTCCAATTGGCGCCGCTCGCCGTGGCTAAGGTCGGCAACAAATGTGGCGGCACGTTCAGCTAGACCCACGCGCGCAAGCGCCGCCTGCGCCGGTTCGCGCAATTCGGTCTCATGACGCGCATTCCGCCAAAAACGAAACGAGTGGCCGGCGTGGGCTTGCACCGAAAGCGCGACATTGTCGAGCGCGGTGAAATCCGGGAACAGTGTCGTGAGCTGAAAAGAGCGCGCTAGGCCGAGCTGGCTGCGCTCGTAAACTGGCAGATTTGTAATGTCGCGGCCGTCGAATCGAATGCGCCCGCTATCCGACGTGACCTCTCCGCTCAATTGGCCGATCAACGTCGATTTACCGGCGCCGTTCGGGCCAATAATCGCGTGCAATTCACCGACTGGGACTGCCAGCGAAATGCCGTCGGCGGCGATCACTCCACCGAAACGTTTGGTCAGCACTTCGATTTGCAGCAAAGCGTCAGCCACGGCGCACCCCGGCAATCAAGCCATCAATTCCGCCGTGCATTGCGATCGCCACGAATAGCAGGAACGGTCCGAGTATCAGATTCGAGTATTCGGTTACGCGTGAGAGCCCCTCCTCGAGGACCAAAAACGTAAGAGCGCCGATCAGGGGCCCGAAGATCGCCTGCATGCCGCCTAGCACCACTATGACGATGAGGTCGCCAGAGCGGGTCCAGTGCATCATAGCGGGACTAATAAAATTGGTGTGATTGGCAAGGAGCGCGCCGGCAAGCCCGCACATCGCTCCCGCGACTACGAAACAGAGAAGCTTATAGCGGAACGTGGGAAACCCGATCGCACGCATGCGGCGTTCGTTCGACCGCGCGCCCTGGATCACCATGCCGAAGCGTGAATTGACGATTCGCCAGACCAGATAAATGCCTGCCAGCAGAAGTACGAGGCAAAGGTAATAAAATACGGTTCGGTTATTGAGGTCGAGCAGAGCGCCGAATTGGCTGCGTTTATAGATCGTCAACCCGTCGTCGCCGCCGTAGCGGTCGAGTCCGATTGCGACATAATAGATCATCTGGGCAAAAGCGAGCGTGATCATAATGAAGTAGCCCCCGCGCGTGCGCAGTCTTAGCGCACCGACGACAAGCGCATAAAGCGCCGAAGCGGCGATTGCGATGGGCCACTGCACGAATCCCGATGCGACGCCTTCTTTGGCGAGAATGCCAACCACATATCCGCCGATGCCGAGATAAGCAGCATGGCCGAAACTAACCATGCCGCCAAACCCCATGATCAGATTGAGACTGAGCGCTGC
>Ga0126372_10000599_pt1 | contig 12917 bp, 11 predicted proteins | sample PanSoiMetaPlot_6_FD_92762 | JGI IMG/M metagenome (GOLD analysis project Ga0126372, IMG submission 92762) | Tropical forest soil microbial communities from Panama - MetaG Plot_6 | ecosystem: Environmental > Terrestrial > Soil > Tropical forest > Bulk soil | place: Panama | collected 2016-02-17
ATCGCCATCACTTCCCCCACCGATTTCATCTGGGGACCAAGGCCCTCGTCGACGCCGGGAAATTTCTCGAACTGCCACTTGGGAATTTTTACGACGACGTAGTCGAGCGTCGGCTCGAAACAGGCGGGGGTCTTGCGAGTGATGTCGTTGGGAATTTCGTCGAGCGTATAGCCGACGGCGAGCTTGGCCGCGATCTTGGCGATGGGGAAACCAGTGGCCTTCGAGGCGAGGGCTGAGGAGCGCGACACGCGCGGGTTCATTTCGATTACGACCATGCGCCCGGTGTTTGGATTCACGGCGAACTGAATGTTAGAACCGCCAGTCTCTACGCCAACCTCCCGGATTACAGCAATGGCGGCATCGCGCATGTGTTGATATTCGCGATCGGTGAGAGTCTGGGCCGGAGCCACAGTGATGGAGTCACCAGTGTGTACGCCCATGGGATCGAAGTTCTCGATGGAGCAGATGATGATGACGTTGTCCTTGAGATCGCGCATCACCTCTAGCTCAAACTCTTTCCAGCCCAGGACGGATTCTTCGATCAGAACTTCGTGGACTGGCGAGAGATCGAGCCCCCGGGCGAGGATTTCGAGCAGTTCTTCGCGGTTGTACGCGATACCACCGCCGGTCCCACCCAGCGTGAAGGAAGGACGCACAATGACGGGAAAGCCGATCTTGCCGGAGAACTCAAGACCATCTTTGAGATTGTTGACGAGCGCAGACTTCGGGACGTCGAGCCCGATCCTCTGCATGGCGTCTTTGAAGAAGAGCCGGTCTTCCGCCTTCTTGATCGCGCCAATATTGGCGCCGATCAGGTTGACATCGTATTTTTCGAGGATGCCGCCGTCGGAAAGCTCCATCGCCATGTTGAGGGCGGTTTGTCCGCCGACCGTGGGCAACAGCGCAAACCCACGATTGCCCATCATCTCGCGCTCGATGCGAATGATCTCGGTGACGTACTCGCGCGTTATGGGCTCAATGTAGGTGCGATGGGCTGACTCGGGATCAGTCATGATGGTGGCCGGGTTCGAGTTAATAAGCACGACCTCGTAGCCTTCAGCCTTGAGTGCCTTGCAGGCTTGGGTGCCGGAGTAGTCGAACTCGGCCGACTGCCCGATGACGATCGGGCCGGAGCCGATGACGAGGACTTTCGAGATCTCAGTGCGTCTGGGCATGAAGAGCAGTTCTCGGTTGTCGGTTCTCAGTGGGTGGTTGAGGACTATTCATCTAGATTCAAGTCCGGGGGTGTCGGCGGTTGTAAGCTCACGAACTTTGTACCTGTAGGGATTTGGATTTGGACCACATTCGGCTAACGCTACGGTGATCAGGAAACCACCCCACGCGGTTCGAGATCCTTCCGATACTTCCACGGGAATCAGAGAGCCGTTGAAACCCTTAGCTTGCACACCGATCTCATACTTGCCATCATGCACAGGAACTGTGAACTGGCCTTTAGCGTTGGTAACTGCGACTCCCTGGTGTCGGTCGCTTCCTAGTGGTTTGACGAGAATCTTGGCGTTCGGAATCACCGCCCCAGTAGCCACGATCCCTCGTTCTTCATCGCCCTCGACAGATGCAACGCGATATTTGCCTTCACTTAACCCAGCAATCTCGGTTCGGCCGTCGGATCCAAGCTGGGCGGTACTTGCCAGATAACGAGGCATCTCGGGTTTGGCGGAAATTCTGTAGATCCACAGTTTTGAATTGGCGAGGGGATGACCGTCGCTAGTGACAATCAGCTTAAAACTGCTGGTTACTGATATCGGCGGGCCCTCTACCTCTACGATCGTGCAGGCGAATGAAAGGGGGACAATAGCCAAGCAAAGTGCCAGGACCGCCTTCCCGCAATGCTTCATCGTTTCCACTCTTCCATCATCTTCACGAAGTCCTTGAACAAATAATGCGAGTCGTGCGGGCCGGGCGAAGCCTCGGGATGATATTGCACACTGAACAGAGGCAAATTGCGGTGACGCATTCCTTCGAGCGTGTTGTCGTTGAGGTCGATGTGCGTCAGCTCGACCTCGCTGGCTGGTAGTGAATCGGGATCGACCGCAAAATTGTGGTTGTGGGCCGTGATCTCAACTTTCCCGCTCTGAATCTGCTTCACCGGATGGTTGCCGCCATGGTGGCCGAATTTCAGCTTGTAGGTTTTTCCTCCCACTGCGAGTCCGACCAACTGGTGTCCAAGGCAGATGCCGAAGATGGGCTGGCGGCCCATCAGGCGGCGAATATTGTCGACCGCGTAGGAGCATGGCTCCGGATCGCCCGGACCGTTGGACAGAAAAACTCCGTCAGGCTTGAGGGCAAGCACGTCCTCGGCGGGAGTCTCTGCGGGAACAACCGTGACCTTGCAGGCTTCGCCGCGAAGCTTGCGCAAAATGTTCTGCTTGATGCCGTAGTCGTACGCGACGACGTGAAAGCGCTCGGGAACATCTTTGACCCCGACCACTTCGACCGGTTCGTGCGAGCGCTCACCCGTTTCCCAGATATAAGGACGCTTGGTGCTGACGACTTTCGCCAGGTCGGTTCCGTCCATCTTCGGAATGGCGAGGGCCTTAGCGACCAGCTTTTCGGGGTCGGCTTCCAGCGTCGAAATCACGCCGCGCATCACGCCGTGATCGCGTAAGTGGCGGACGAGGGCGCGGGTGTCGATATCGGCGAGGACGGGAATCTTGAATTGCTCCAGGTATTCCTCGGCCACCTGCTGGGAGCGCCAGTTCGAGCTGACTCGCGAGAACTCGCGCACGATTAACCCCTCGATATAGGGATGCGTGGCTTCGTTGTCTTCAGAGTTGGTGCCGTAGTTGCCGATTTCTGGGTTGGTGAAAACTACGATCTGGCCGCTGTAGGAGGGATCGGTGAAAATTTCCTGATAGCCGGTGATGGAAGTATTAAAAACGACTTCGCCGTAACATTCGCCTTTGGCACCGTAACCTTTGCCACGGAAGACGCGACCGTCTTCCAGCGCAAGGATTGCCTGCATTCGCTCTCCTGGGTGTGAATTTTGACGATTTTATCAGGCATGCACGTTTCGGCCAATGAGAATGACCGCTGAACCCTGTGCAAATCTGCGCAAAGTCGCAGGAAGATCAGCTAGCGGAGGCGCCCCAACTTGTCGACCGGCCAGTAGCCGAACACAGCTTTGCCGTAGATGAAGCTCTCTTTCACCGGGCCGAAATCGCGACTATCGTTCGACATGGTGCGGTGATCGCCCAGGACAAAGTAGGAATTCGGGGGCACAACCGTTTCGGGATAGGAGCGCTGGTCGGCATATGCAGCGGGAACGTAATCCTCATCAATCGGCTCATCGTTGAGATAAACCTGCCCATCCTCGATGCGAATGCGGTCGCCCGCAACTCCGATCACACGCTTGATGTAGCTTTTGGAAGGATCCCGCGGGTAGCGAAACACGACGATGTCCCCGCGCTGAATCGCTTCGAGACGATAGACAAACTTATTGACGAAGATGCGCTCCTGGTCGTCCAGAGAGGGCATCATGCTTGTGCCTTCCACTTTAACCGGCTGATACAGGAAGATGATGATAAACGCGGAAATTGCCAGCGAAACCACCAGGTCGCGGACCCAAACAGCGAGCACAGGCAACGCTCTTGTCGTGCCCTTTATGGATGTCGACGTGGATGCCGACTGGCCATCCCGGCTCGAGGTTGGGTCCTTCAGTGTCTCCAGGTCCGCCATGTGCTTCACATTGTAGTACGAATTGCCCACTATACCGACGGTTGTCCTCGGGTTACCTTGATCCCGAGGTAAGTTGCTTATCCTGATTTCAGGTTACAATAGCGCCAGGAAGGCTCTTCCATGTTGAAACGCGCTTTGGTCGTGGGATTCCTTTTCATTGTGACAGTTACGGTGTTCGGCCAATGGTCTTTCCAGGAGGAAAACGCAGGCGTGCCAGCTTACAACGCGGCTCCACCGAAACCGAGTACCAAACTGCCTCCCATTCTGCCCAAAGAACAACTTTGGGGAGAAAATAGTCGGTACCCATTTCAGGGACACGCCTACGAGTTGGCGGCAAAAATTCCAGCCGTACTTCATCAGCAGCCCTGCTATTGCTATTGCGACCGCATGGGTCACAACAGCCTGCACAGCTGTTTTGAAAATACTCACGGTGCGCAGTGCGCCACTTGCATGAAAGAGGTCGTCTACTCTTACACGGAGCACAAAAAGGGCAAGACGGCCAAACAGATTCGGGCAGGGATCATCAAAGGCGAGTGGAAACAGGTAAATCTGGAATCATCTGCATCCGTCAACTAAGCGGCGAGTGGCGGCCTTCAGGCAGGAATTGCAGCGCGGCAGCCCGGTTGACGCACGCCCGTAAGACGGGTATAACCCTGTTTCACAGGGATCTTTTGGAAATTTTCCACAGCGATTGGCGAAATTGCTCAAGCCTTCGTGGTCCAGCAGTTATCGCAACGGCGATCAAGACGTGTGGTTTAAGTTGAACTCTTCTCCCCTAAAGTCAACAAAAGAAGTGGCTACGACGACGCGAGGACGGTTACTACACATGGCCCAGACCACCAAACCTAAAAAGTCGTTGGCAGACGATCCTCGTTTTGCACAGGCTGTGCAAAACTACGAGGCCGGGCTCCGCGCCATGCAGGAGCACAAGTTCGACAAAGCGAAGACCTATCTGCAGAAAGTTGTCGCCGGTCCCAGCATCGAGTTGGCGGACCGCGCCCGAACGCACTTGAATACGTGCAATCAACATTCGGAGAAGACTCCCGCCCAGTTTAAGACTCCAGAGGAACATTTTGATTTTGCGATTTCCATCATGAACCTGGGCGACTATGTATCGGCTCGTGAGCATCTCGAGAAGCTCAGCAAACAGAACCCGAAAGCCGACTACGTTGCGTACGGTCTTGCGGCACTGGACTGCCTCACAGGCCACGTCGAAGACTCCCTGAAGCACCTGGATGAAGCCATTCGTCTTAATCCCTCTCTCCGCTTCCAGGCGCGCAACGATTCCGATTTCCAAAACCTGTCTGAAGATCCCCGTTTCACAGAGCTCTTATATCCGGATCCGGGCAGCGAGCCTCTAGCAGTTGGCGATTCCGACGATCGTGGTTAGGAGCACGATGAGCCGAGAGGCAGGTCCTAACGTGGACCGAACCACTATCCCCACGGGCCAAACTGAGGGTCGTGGTGTGCGTGTTGTCGCCATCGGCGGCGGCACGGGCCTGTCGACGCTTCTGAAGGGCTTGAAGGCTTATACGGTGGCGACTGGGTCGAACGTGGGTTCGACCGCTCCCACTCCGCTTATCAAGGAACTCTGCGCCGTGGTCACCGTCAGCGACGACGGCGGTTCCAGCGGCCGGCTGCGTAAAGAGCTGAAGATGCTCCCGCCGGGAGACATCCGCAACTGCATTGTCGCCTTGTCGGAAGACGAGGCGCTCCTCTCTCAGCTGTTTCAGCACCGCTTCAAGACAGGATCGGGCCTGGAAGGTCACAGCTTCGGCAACCTCTTTCTGGCGGCCTTAACATCGATTACGAGTGACTTTGCCGAGGCTGTACGTCTGTCGGCGGAGATCCTGCTCACGCGGGGGCATATCTTCCCTGCTACTACGTCAAATGTCGAACTGGAAGCCATCATGCAGGATGGCAGCCGGGTGCGTGGCGAAACGCGGATCACGGCCAGTAAAGGACGAATTCAGGAACTGATTCTTGTCCCACCTGACGTTAAGCCATTGCCGCAGACCCTTGAGGCGATCGCCCGCGCAGACCTGATCACGATTGGCCCGGGATCGCTCTTCACCAGCCTGATTCCGAATCTGTTAGTCCAGGGCATTACGCAAGCTATTGTTCAGTCTGCTGCCATCAAGGTATACATCTGCAACCTCATGACGCAGGCGAACGAGAGCCTGGGGCTAACCGCTGCTGAACATATCCGTGCGCTGGACAGTCACGCGGGCTGCCACATCTTCGATTACGCCCTGATCAATCGTGCCATGGCCTCTAACGAAATGAAGGCCAAATATGCCCTCGAAGGCGCCTCGCAGATCGTGGCTGATCTGGACGCTATTGAAGCTCTGGGCGTGATCCCGGTGCTCGGGGAATATCTGGAAGACTCTCCCACCGCCCGCCACAAGAACGAACTTGTTGCCCGGGATCTGATGGAGTTGGCGATTCAAGCCGGTTCCGGTGGCCGCGCAGAACTCAAGCCTGCATCATCCCGGTCGATTGCTGGCACCCGCCGCTGACAGGCGCTATATTGATTCGGACCTGAAACCTCGAATGCCAAAAACACAGAAAAAGACCAACAAGCACTCGCAGCGTCCGTCCGTCCCGACATTTGCCATCGCCATCATGGCCGCAGGCAAAGGTACGCGCCTGAAGTCGAAACTTCCGAAGGTTCTGCACGAAGTCGGCGGAAAGCCGCTGCTGGCGCACGTCATTGCGGCGGCGAAGGCGGTGATTCCGGCCAAGGACATCTTCGCAATCATTGGACACGAGGCGGAACGTGTTCGCGAGTCCGTCGCTTCTACGGGGGTGAACTTTGTTCTGCAGGCTGAACAGCGAGGCACCGGGCATGCCGTAATGTCCGCCCGCGAGGCGCTGCAGGAATACGATCACGTTCTTGTCCTGTCGGGCGACGCACCGCTCGTCTCGTCGCAGACGATCGAACGTATCCGCGACTTCCATCGGGCTCAGCGCGCGGCCATGACCATTCTTTCCGCTCATCTCGAGGATCCGACCAGCTATGGGCGTATCGTTCGCAAGCGTTCAGGGAGCCCCGAAGTCGAAGCCATTGTCGAGCAGAAGTCCCTGCGCAAGGGGCAGGAGAAGATCAAGGAGGTGAATTCGGGCCTCTACGCCTTTGCCATCAAGCCGCTCTTTGAGAACATCGAAAAACTTCAGACCGACAATGCTCACCGAGAGTACTACCTCACCGACATGGCGGGAGTGCTCAAGAAAGCGAAGCAGCGGGTCGTCGCTCTGCAAACCCCCGATGCAACTGAAGTCATGGGCAGCAACACGCGCGCCGAGATGGTCGCGGTCGACGAAGTGATGCGCCGCGCCAAGTGTCTGCAAGTCATGACCGACGGCGCAACAGTTTTCTTTCCCAGTACCTGTGTTATCGACAGTGACGTCGAAATCGGGACCGATGCCGTGATCGAGCCTTTCGTCCAGCTTCTGGGAAAGACTCGTGTAGGCTCGGGCTGCCGAATTCGCTCCTACAGCGTGATCCGCAATTCAGAGATAGGAGACAACGTGCTGGTGCACCCCGGGACCGTCATGAATGGAGCGCGGGTCGCAGACGCCGCTGTTATCGGCCCTTATTCGCACCTTCGTCCCGGCAGCGAGATCGGCGAAGGCGCGCACGTCGGAAATTTTGTCGAGACCAAGAAGATCCGTCTGGGCAAAGGGTCGAAGGCGAATCACCTGACGTATCTGGGCGATGCGGAAATCGGTGCAGGAGTCAATGTGGGAGCTGGAACTATTACCTGTAACTACGACGGCGTCCGCAAACATACGACGATTATCGAAGATGGAGTATTCGTAGGCAGCGATGCAACCCTGGTCGCCCCCGTCAGGGTCGGCAAAGGAGCGTATGTGGCGGCCGCGTCATGCGTCACGGAAGATGTCCCTGACGATGCGCTCGCCTTGGGTCGCGCGCGCCAGACGATCAAGGAAGGATGGGCGAAGGAGAAGCGAGGGAAAATCGCAACGCAAAAGGGTGGGTAACACCCATGCGTCTGAGCTCGGACTTTCGCGAAGATTATAGGCCGACTTTCGAGCGCGATTTGGATTTCTATTTCGATACAGCGGCGAACAACTCTGAGTGCATCAGCGACTGGAATTTCTTGTCGTCGGTCTTGAAGTGAAATTGCAGATTGGAGCTGTCGGAATCGACCGTCATGCTGTCCATGGCGACCTTCTCGGTCGGGGTGGCGTTCATCTTTTTGTAAAGCATGCCCGCTTTCACCAAGGATGACAGCGTCGCAGCGGTCATGGAATCAGACGTCACCACATCCAGATCGAAGTTCACGCCGCTCGAGAAATTCATCTGGTACCTGGAGCCAAGCAGACGCTTCTTCAGGATTTCGTAGTCCGCTAGCTTCGACGCGTCTCCGAGCGCTGAGCGCATCATGTTCTGTGTTCCCTGCTGATCAAGGACACTCCACACGGATCCCGAATCGACGGATGGAATCATGTCTGAAATCTGGGGGTTCGAGTCGAGCCCCTGCAAGTAGCCATCCCGCGTGTCCAATGCGTTTTGAATCGCTGCGGTGTCGCCGAACAAAAGAGTATTTTCGTCTACGAAAGTCATCTCGAAGCCTGAAGCCATGGGATAAATGAATGCCGAACGGTACCTCGCAGCTTTGATCTTCTTGACCGTCATTTTCTTGAGGAAAGCTTTCACTGGAAAGACGCCCTGCGCCACACCCACGGTGCGCGTGCCAGGCTTCCCCATTCTGTAAGCAATGAAGGTCAGCTGCTCGACGTCTTTGTCAGGGTCGATGCCAACGCCTTTGAGGGCTTCCTCGAACTGTTTCAGGTTCTCTGGCAATACCTGCGCTTTGAGGGCCATCGCTGTATCTGAACTGCGCAGAGCCCGATAGTCCACCGAGATGATCTGTTGGATTTCAGCCGGGATCAATGTTCTCGTGCTGGTTCCCAGGGGCAAAGCCAAAGCCATCGAAGTGCACGCGATTAAAGCGCAAATCACCAGGGTGAAACGTTTCATAAACAACCTCTTAAGAGATAACTTATTGGATGCGGCCGCCCGTCGCCCGGTGACCCGCCGCAAGGTCAATTGTAGTCTCCTAGCGCCAGATCAAGAATGTACGAAAGTACGATCCCGGGCACTGCTACTTCCTCACCGCCTCGGCTCGCTTCCTGACATCGGCCGCGAAAGGGGCATCCTTCATCGACTCTAGGTTAATGTCGACGTTAGCCAGCGCGCCCTCAATCGCGGCGCGCGCCAGCGCAAGCGATGTGATCAGATCCGATTTCATGTTGGGATTGGTGATGGGACGGAGGCTCTCGGCGATCTGCGTGATTTCCCTGGCCCGCTCCGCGACCCCCAGCGGAACGCTCGTGGCCTGACGTAGCGCGGCGTCGATTATTCCGTCGGCATTGGCGGAGTCTTTGGCCTGTTTATATGCCTTCATGACCACGTTGAAAGACGCGGCGTCGGCATCGATAGCGGCCTTAAACTCCTCGCGTAATTGTGAAAGGCGCGCGATCGACGTGCTCAGCTCCTTTTCGTACTGAAGGTAGGCTTTCTTGCCACGCGACATCGACGCCACCATATTCGCCAGTGCCGCCGCCATGGCTCCAGTGGCCGCCGCTGCACTGCCGCCTCCCGGAGTGGCGGTTGGGGCCGCCAGTTGCTCCACAAACGGCTCGACTCCAGCGCGCAGGCCGCCCACCGCCATCTTTCCGCCCATGACGGCAGACAGCCGGTTCTCAAGGATCAGTGAGGAATCAAAGTTCTCCACCTGCAGGAACCACTCGGCGGCAGATTCGAGCGCTTTCTTCGGGATGAGGCCGACAATCTCGCTGCTGACGGGGCTGACGCCGTAGCGCGCAGCTTCACGCTTGACGTACTCGAACACACGATGGATCGGGGTCTGCTCAAAATCTGTGAGGTTCATCGAGACCTGCGCCAGCCCTCGAACCAGGAACCCTGCGCCCTTCACATAACGCAAGCCGCCGCTTGAGAAGCGCACGGCCTTGGCGACTTTTTTCGCGATGTCGACATCGGGAGTGTTCAGGAAGACGTTATAGGCGATGAGAAACTTGCGCGCGCCGACCACGGTTGCGCCGGCTGTGGGATGCACGCGGGGCTCGCCGAAATCCGGCCTGCGCGCGGGATTGGTGGCGATCTCATCGCGAATGCCCTCGAACTGTCCGCGCCGTATGTTTTCAAGGTTCTGTCGTTCAGGCGTAGTCGCAGCAGCCTCGTACAGGTAGACCGGAACCTGATAACGCTTCCAAATTTCTTCGCCCACCTGGCGCGCCATGGCGACGCAGTCTTCAATGGTCAGACCTTCAATCGGGATGAAGGGCACGACATCAGCGGCGCCCATGCGGGGGTGTGCTCCCTGATGCCTGGTTAAGTCGATCAACTCCGCAGCCTTGCCCACGCCACGAATCGCCGCCTCCTGGATCGGTTCGCGCTCGCCCACCAGAGTGATAACGCAGCGGTTGTGATCGGCATCCATTTCGCGGTCGAGCAAGTAGACGCCGGTGACTTTCATGGCGTCGATGATGGCGTCGACTTTGGCTTTGTCGCGGCCCTCGGAGAAGTTGGGAACACATTCAACCAGCGTAGACATAACGAGGAAGGATATAAGCGCGAGTCAGCAGGCTGCAACTGAAAGACCTGCTTTGCCCTCTTGACAACTATTCCCTGTCGGGCACAAAGTACCTGATCATGTTTTCTAGTCTTCCGCGCACTCCCGGTCGCGGTTTCACCTGAATTTAGGTTCCCAAGACGCCCGTCGGTCGTTTCCCAACCCTGGTAACGCTCGCTGTTGATCGGAAAGGATCTTTCATGCCGCGCCGAACTCTAACCGTGCTTGGGTTTTTACTTTCTGCATTTTCCGCCAATGCACAACAGGCAAAACAACGACACTTCATCTTCCAGTACTCGTTCACCGTCAAAAATGTGACGCCCGGACAACGAGTACGAGTCTGGATTCCATTGGCTCATACCGACCCCTATCAGGACGTAAGCGTAATTACGCAGAAGGGCGACATAGACCTAAAAAATAGACATGAGCAGGAATACGACAACTCCATGCTCTACGGAGAAATTGCGAAGGCCACCAAACCCGAATACCAGTTCACCGTCGATTACGACGTCGTGCGCCACGAGCACGTCGTGCTCACCGATGGCAAACAAGCGGGCGAGGTGCGTCCCGTTAAGGCAGCGCAGGTCGAACTTACACGCTTTCTCGAACCGGACAGGCTCGTGCCCGTCACCGGGCTTCCGTCGCAGATTGCGGCGGAGCAGACCAAGGGCGACAAGACTCCACTCGAGAAGGCTCATGCCATCTACAACTATGTTTTCAGAACCATGCGCTACGACAAGAGCGGCACCGGTTGGGGGCATGGCGATACGCTCTGGGCCTGCGATTCAAAGCGTGGGAACTGTACCGATTTCCACTCGTTGTTTATTTCGATGGCCCGCTCCCAGAAGATCCCGGCGCGCTTTGAGATCGGTTTTCCCATTCCCACCGACAAGCACAATGCGGAAATTCCCGGATATCACTGCTGGTCTGATTTTTACCTCGACTCGATTGGCTGGGTTCCAGTAGACATCTCCGAAGCCTGGAAGCACCCGGAACTGCATGACTATTTCTTCGGCGCGCACGATGTCAACCGCGTGCAGTTCACGGTGGGACGCGATCTGCGCTTGAGTCCTGCACAGGATGGGCCACCTCTTAACTACTTCATCTACCCGTACGTCGAGGTCGACGGAAAGGAATATCCCAATGTATCGATAGCCTTTGCGTTCCGCGACGCCGATGCTGGGGCGATCGGAGTCACTGCGGCCAAGTAGTCCGGACTTTTTTCCTCCATTTCTCTCCCTTGTCAGCTGCGATCGCCCGCCCTGAGGTTCGGGGTGGGCATTTTTTGGTCACGGCATCGCGGACTTTTGTGGGACAGTAGGTCGGGAGAGGCTAAGCAAATCGCGGAAACGAAACCTGCGCTTAATGATGTGCCTTGAATGCCCCGACTCCAATGCGCACTTGCACAGTATTAATACCAGGATTCAGAGCGGTGAGACCGGCATTCGAGATGTGCATATAGCGGATGTCCAGGCTCCAGGTCACCTTCTCTCCAATGTGGTGGAAGCCCAGCGCGGCGGTTGACGTAAAATTCGCCGCCGATGTTCCGGGAGGGACCTTGTGCGTGGTGAACAGTGTGCCGCCGCCCAGTTCAAAGTAGGGCACGAAGCGGCCGCGTGGCACAAAATTCCACTTCAACCCCAGCGGGTTCACGCCGAATCCGTAAGCAGTGTTGGCGGGTTGAAAGACCACGAACGCCGGCACTGCATCGACGGCGTATTCGAAGTTCCCCTTGAGAAGTGCTGGCCCATGAGATCCGGTCAGGACCCAGCCGTACCGGAGGCCGACATTAAACACGCCGGTATCGTGGGTTCCGCCCGAGACTGAGTGTCCGCCTCCAGCCCAGACCTGAACCTCATGACCACCCTTCTCAGGCGCGTCTTGAGGCGCAGACTGGCCCAGTGCAGAAAGCGCCAGCGCCGGCAGAAATAAGACCAGCAGGACTCCGTGCTGCAGTCTTTTCATCGTAAAATTCATCCCTTTCAAAACGACGAGCAGATTAGCAGGCTCGGCCCTTCGGCGCATAGCGATTACATCGCGGCACCGTCAGGCATCCGCTGCGGTGGAATCGCCGTCTCAAAGACAGCGGCAAAGTCGGCGAGATCGTGGTTCGCCGTGTCGATGCACTACACCGATCCGTTTATCATTGCGGTGTAGCAGCAAACGTGGGCCTGAGTTCAAGAGAATCGAAATGAAAATCGGCAAGCTGGCGATTACTGTTCTTCTTGTTTTGGTGTGCATCTTCATACTGGGGCTTGTAGCCTTTGTGCAGGGCGGAATCAGCGCACGGGGACGTCCTTCGGCTCTGGAAACCGTGGTCGCCCGCCGGCTACGCAAGCTGGGCATCCCGAGTTCGGCGAGAAACCAGAAGAATCCTGTGCAATCAACTCCGGAAGTTCTCGCTGAAGCGCGCCATCATTTTGCGGATCATTGCGCGACATGTCATGCGAACGACGGCAGCGGCAACACGACCATCGGCCAGAATCTTTATCCTCCCGCTCCGGACATGCGCTTGCCGGAAACACAGAATCTCTCCGATGGCGAGATTTACTACATCATTCACAATGGCGTGCGTCTCACCGGTATGCCCGCGTGGGG
>Ga0126372_10000600_pt1 | contig 12915 bp, 6 predicted proteins | sample PanSoiMetaPlot_6_FD_92762 | JGI IMG/M metagenome (GOLD analysis project Ga0126372, IMG submission 92762) | Tropical forest soil microbial communities from Panama - MetaG Plot_6 | ecosystem: Environmental > Terrestrial > Soil > Tropical forest > Bulk soil | place: Panama | collected 2016-02-17
ACAAAAGCATGAGGTTTAGGTGGACTATTTAAACATCACTCTAAAGAATTATAAGCTCTACTTAAGAAAGTTTGTAAAGAATCACTATAAAATTGTGGTGTTAATCAAGGATATCTTGATACGGCTTTACCATTTACTAATTGTAGATAAAGTATATATAAAAATAATCAAGTTGCTACTACTGATATAATAGAACCTAAACTACTTATTACATTTCACCCTGCAAAAGCATCAGGATAATCACTAATACGACGCGGCATCCCTTGTAAACCTAAAAAATGTTGTGGGAAAAAAGTAGCATTAACACCTATAAATAAAATTCAAAAATGAACTTTACCTAATAAAATATTATAATCTAATCCTAATATTTTAGGTATTCAAAAATATCATGCACTAAATAATGCAAATACAGCTCCCATAGATAAAACGTAATGGAAGTGTGCTACTACATAGTAAGTATCATGGAAAGCAATATCTAAAGAAGCATTAGCTAAAACAACTCCACTTACGAATAAAAGTTCATTAATTTTCTAATCTTTCATAACTAATAATAATATCTTTATATCTTTTACCTAAAATAGCATATTTTTTTACAGTATTATGGTTCATTGACAAAGCTCTTCCTGCTTCTGTCACTCCATCATATTTTTTGATAAACTTTTTACATTTATCATATATAAATATTGATTTCATAATATGTTTACTATTTAACATCTCCAATACCAATCCATCACATTCTTTTGAATTTATATCAGAAATAATAGGATTATCTGAAATATTAAAAGGTATATTACTTAAATATCATTCTCCTCTAAATAATAATTTTTCTTTAATAACACCAACTAATGTATAATGATTCGATTCTATCCTTCTGTTTAAAGTTCCTATTGAAGGAAAAATAACTAACAATTCTCTAAAGGAATTGTAAACATAAACAGAATAAATTGAATTAGCTTCAATCATTCTAACTTTAGTTTCAACTGAATGACTTTTATTATAAAAAGGATTATTTTCACCAGTTAAAGCTCTTGCTATTAAAGATTTAGTCCTTTCTGAATGTGTTCTATTCTTAGATAATTTAGATAATAATTCCTTAGTTTCTTCTGTATGTTTATAACCTAAACTAGAATAACCTTGTTTTAATACATTATAATAAGGTAATAAAGATGATATATAAAAAGTTTCTCTTATACTCAAATATTCAGGTTCAACATACTCAATTATTATTAATGTAAAACATGTATTATCATATTTAACTAAAGCTTTAGTAATTGGCATATTTTTATTACGTTCACTTTTTAAAAAAGGAACATTAAGATAATTTTTCATTCTAGAAGCTACATTTATAGTACTTCCTACATAGTAATGACCATTTATATTATTATATAACATATAAACAGCAGACTTTCCTCCTTCATTTTTTATAATATCAGATCTATCTTTTTTTAAATTATCATAAACTTTCATAGGATTAATAGACTTTAATTTATCATCATATCTAAAATTAAAAAGATTATCTGAATCAGAATCAGGATCAGGATTAGAATTAGAATTGGGATCAGAATTAGAGTTATTATTAAGATTAATTTTAGTTTTTATTTTATCTCTAATAACATTTAAAATTTTATTTTTAAAAAATATTAATGAACTTTCTATTACATGGACTATATCTTCTCACAATAAAATATGAGGATCACGTGTAGTCTCTGAGGTTCCTACTAAGGTACTATTAAATAATACCTTTTGGTTACCTGCTGATTGTTCAAAATTATACATTTTCACTAGATTTATTAAATAAAGACCTAGTATTATAATTATTAGAAGTTCCCAGCATATAGTGATCTTTAAAGGGAGAGCCAAGTGGTTTAATAACCCTCCTATAGTAAACATAAATACAAACCCTAAAGCAAATAACATAGATGGTGTTAATTGAAGTGATCCTCCATAACAAGTAGCTAATCAACTAAATATTTTAATACCAGTAGGTACTGCAATAATTAAAGTAGCAGCTGTAAAATAAGCTCTTGTATCTATATCTAAACCAACAGTATACATATGATGACTTCAAACAACAAAACCTAAAATACCTATAGACATCATAGCATAAACCATACCAAGATAACCAAATACATTTTTATTAGAACTAGCTGAGATAGTAGTACTAATTATACCAAAACCAGGTATAATTAAAATATAAACTTCAGGATGACCAAAGAATCAAAAAAGATGTTGATATAAAATAGGATCACCACCACCTGCTTCTTCAAAGAATGATGTATTAAAATTTCTATCTGTTAAAACCATTGTAATTGCACCAGCTAATACAGGTAAAGATAATAAAAGTAAAACAGCTGTAACTACAACAGCTCAACCAAATAAAGCTAATTTATGTAATTTAATACCAGGACATCTCATATTCAATATAGTTGTTATGAAATTCATTGCTCCTAATAAACTACTTACACCTGCTAAATGCAAAGCAAAAATAGCTAAATCAACACTAGGTCCACTATGACTTTGTATACCAGATAAAGGCGGGTAAAGTGTCCAACCTGTTCCTGCACCATTTTCTATAAGACTAGCAAATATAAATAGTAATAAGCTAGGTGGCAATAATCAATAACTTATATTATTAAGTCTAGGAAATGCCATATCTGGACCTCCTACCAATAATGGCAACAGAAAATTACCAAACCCACCTATAAGAGCTGGCATGACCATAAAGAATATCATAATAATAGCATGTGCTGTTATTATACTATTATATAATTGATTATCTGCTATAAATTGTACACCTGGTCCTGATAATTCTAATCTTATTAAAACAGAATAAGCTGTACCTAATAATCCTGAAAATAAAGCAAATATTAAATATAATGTACCTATATCTTTTGCATTAGATGACAAAAATCATCTTTCTGTTCATAATGTTATAGATCCTTTTAATATCGAAACCTTATTAGATTTTACTTCTTTTGTAATATTATTATTAATATTTAGTTTTATAATGTTTTCTTTAAATATTTATATTTTGTGTTTTTTATGAAAAATTGTTAGACTTATGTAGTAAGAATACACTGAATAAATTTTATTATCCTCCATAAGAGGTTATATAAATATAATTATAAATATTTAATAATTAGCAATTTAAAAATTTAATTTTTTTGTTTAATTGTTATAACAATAGCACCTACCATTGCTAATAACAATATTATAGAAGTTATAATTAATAAAATTGAATAATTAGTATACAATATATTACCTAAACTAGATATATGTGTAATTTCTGCTAAATTACCATCTCATAATTTAGATGTTACAAATAATATTTCATCTTTATCATTTATTAATTTATAATTATTATTTAAATAGTTTGTATTATTTAATAGAAAATCATTAATTGATGTATTTAAATTTTCAGTATAACTAATATAAGATGCAATACTATAAGGTAATATTCCATATATTGGTGTATAAAATAATATAGCTATTATAATAGCTAAAGGTATAGTATTATTAGTAGCACTTAATAATTCAGAAATTCTAATATTTATTAACATTAATATAAAAAGAAATAATATAGAAACTGCTCCCACATAAACCAATAAATAAGATAACCCTATAAAATTTAAACCTAATAATATTAAATAAATTGATACGCTTAAAAATAAACCTATTAAAAATAAAACAGATACTATAGGGTTTTTACTTATAATAACAAATACACCACATAATATAGAAAGCAGCGTAAGAAAATATAAAATTTCTACTTTATAACCATTTGTATATATCTCATTTAAAACAAAAAGACTATTCATTATATTATTACACTTATATATCTCAAATATAAATATACATAAATATATATATTTAAAAATTAATATTGAGAATATTCAACTATATAACTTATATTTATATATATATAAATATAGGTTATATTATAATATAACCTATATAGACGCGCACAAGATTCGAACTTGCATATTTTGTGTTTATATTATATCACAATACTATAACCATTAAGCTAACGCATTATTTTTTTTTTCATTGAAAAGTTATATTATATTAATAATTAACAATTATAATTAATGTTATTAAATATAACTTAAACACTTAATATAAAATAATTTATTATTTGCCCATAATATTAATAAATATATAATATAACATATATAAAATAGGAAGAAAAGGAATTGAACCTTTGGTAACATAATGTCATTGAGTTTACAGCTCAACCCGCTAACCAACACACGGAACCTTCCTTGTATATGGGGGTATTGTTAATATTTATTAATCCCGTGCAATTTCCACTACACGAACCGTATTTCGACTTAACACTAATTAGAGTCATGCATACGAAAATTACATATTAATATAAATAAGTATAATTACTTATAATAAATATTAATATACAACTAAACTTATTGCACATACTCTTTTCAGCGCCTGACGAGTAGTTAGTACCTATCTGAGATTAAATCCACCGTGACATGGTGATTCACGATTACTAGTAATTCCTTTTTCATGTAGTCGAGTTACAGACTACAATTCATAGTATATCTTACTTTAAGGGATTAGCTAAAATTCACATTTTCGCATCCTTTTGTATAAGCATATGTGGCACGTCTATAGCCCACAATATTAAGGTCATGTTGACTTGTCTTAGTCCCTTTTATCATTTCCAATATAATGGTGAACTTCTTTATAAAATGTAAATTATAAATAAAGAAAGGGTTTACGTTAATTTAATGGAACTAACCAAATCTCACGACATTAACTGAAGACAGCCATGCAACGCTTGTGTTAAATAAATTAACATTCAAATTGTGGTAAGGTTTTTCGTGGGTCATCGAATTAAATAACATACTTCACTACTGGTTTCAGAAACGGTCTAATGATTTCAGTTCCTGTGTTGCCACATTACTCTTGAGGTGGAATGCTTACACTTTCATTTATAAACTAAATATTAATTTAATCTATGGCATTCATAATTTTCTGCTTGGACTACTAGGGTATCTAATCCTGTTTGTTACCCAAGCCTTCGTCCTTCAACGTCAGTTATTACATAGAAAGTTGCTTTCGCTGTTATCAGTCCTTAAGGTATTAAAAAATTTCATCTTTACACCTAAAATACTCACCTTCTCACATAAAACTCTAGTAAATCCGTACCTTTTTATTTGGCTAGAAATACCGTCTAAGTACCCTTTAAACCTATTAAAGATGAATAACACTAGTCTTTCATGTCTTACCGCGACTGCTGGCACATGATTTGGTCAAGACATATAGATAAAAAATTGTCATTATCATTATTTTATCTAGAACTTTATTCGAATAAATCGATATTATATTAACAATAATGTTAATATAACTAGCTAATGCTATACATTCCTCCAAATTAATGGTTCAGCCGTTAGGCTATTGACCAATATTCCTCACTGCTGTACTATACGTATTGGGCTTTTTTCAGACCCAATGTGGTCGATCAACCTCTCAGTCTCGACTACGGACTTTTAAGCTAGATAAGTCATTACCCTATCTACTACTTATCCGTAATATTTTTAACATCTTAAAGCGGAATTTAATTTCCTTTATTTTTTATAATGGGATTTTTCCCTTACTTTAAGGTAGACAAAATATTAATACTCACCTCTACACCACTTCTAATTAATTAATAATAAAAATTAGACGTTCGATTAGCATGTGTCAAGTATTTGGACAGTGTTCATTCAGAGCCATCATCAAACTCAACTTTAATTAAATTAAACGATTGAATAATCAACCATTACTATTATATTTTATATATTATTTTTTTCTTATTTTTAATATATTATATGGATACATAATAAGCCGTATTATGTTATTACTTATTTTTCTAAATAAAAACTTAAAAACAAGTTTGTTTGTTTCGCAACAATATTATACTAAATATTATTAATTAATTATATTTATTTATAAATAATAAAATTTATATTTTCTTTTATTTACTGAAGGTTCTAACCTATGTATGTACACATTTGCTTATTTAAGTTACGGACTTTCCTATTAAATAGTATTCTTACTAATTAGTTTAATGTATCACAATATTAAATTATAATATATATATATTATATTATAATTTAATGTAAGTCTAAAGAATCTTTAATATAAGAAGAAGTTAATACTACAAAAACCTGTGCTTGAATAAATGCTATACCTAATTCTAAACCTGAAAAAGCTATAATGAAAGCTAATGGTATAAGACCTAGAAAGAAAAATATGAAACCTGAAGTCATTATATTATATGTAAATCCACTTAATATATTTAAAAGCATATGTCCACTTAATATATTAGCTCCTAAACGTAAACCTAAGCTTACATTTCTAGATAAATATGAAATAAACTCTATTAAAACTAATAAAGGTAATAAACCCAAAGGACAACCTGCAGGTACAAATAAAGAAAAAAATTCTAAACCATGTTTTTGAAAACCTAATATTGTTGCACCTAAAACTACAGTGAAACTAAGAGAAAATGTTAATATTAAATGAGAAGTCGAAGCAAAACTATATGGAATCATACCTATTAAATTATTAACTAATATAAAAAGAAATAAAGTGCATATAAAAGGAAAATATATTTGTCCTTTAGTTGAATTTATTTGATTAATTACAATACTATGTATAGTAGCATATATTGATTCTTGACTTATAGATCAATGACTTGAAACTATCTTATTATAATTAGTTCCTATAATGTTTAATAATATTATTATTAAAGTTCCTATCGTTAAATATAAACCTATATTACTTAAAGATATATTTAAATTACCTAATATAGATGCATTTAAAGATAATAAATCTCTAACTTCAAATTGGTCTAAAGGACTGGCTATAATTGCAAATTTACCTATTTCCATAAAAGGAAATAATAATTATGAATATTTCTTTAAAAATGTATTAATATAATCTCTTATATAAGTATATACAATATAATAAAATACTTATTATTAAGTATACAATAATAATTAATGTTAATTGTAACATATTATAATTTAGTATATGTTAAAATATCTTTTATATTATAATTATATACATTATTAATATCAGAAGTTTGTCTTGAACTAATTTTCAAAGCACCTTTACCTAATTCAAATACAAATCCTATAGTTAAAACTAATAGTAATATTATTACAACAATTAAACCATATATAGAATTTATATAAGCACTTACTAGATAAGGATAAACTAATAAAATTTCTAAATCAAAAAGTAAAAATAATATACCATAAATAAAGAAAGAAATATGAAATTGAGTTCTATTTTGATGAAGAAATGAATAAAAACCACACTCGAAAGGTGATGATTTTTCATTATAAGGGTTATGTGGGGCAAATATTAGATTAACAGCTAATAAAATAAAAGCTAGTAAAGGAATAAAAATAAAAAAGAAAGTTATACTAGTCATTTAAGGATTAAATAATATTAATGCTAATATATTAGCCATACTTAATCATTCTTGAGGTATAAATATAAATAATAATATTATTAAAGTTAAAATAGATATAGTAATAGTTAAAGAACTTGATAATATAATATTATTAATTCTGTAGGTTACATCTTTAATTAATTTAGTTTTATAAACAATACCACCAAAATATCTTGAATGCATTAAAATTGGGTTAATTTTATATTCAGATTTATCAAAAAATACTTGTTTTATTATACCTAAATAATAAACAGCACTAATAACACTAGTTAATATACCTATTAAAACAAGGAAAATATAACCACTATCTAGAGCGGCAGATAGAACCATTTGTTTAGCAAAAAATCCTATAAGAGGAGGTATACCCACAAAAGAAAATAAAGTTATAGTTAAACTCAAAGCTAAAATAGGATTTATATAAAAATAACCTTTTATTTGACTAATTAATTGTATAGGTGAAAGATTTTTATCTAATAGTTTATTATTATTATTTTTTTCGTCATTTACATAATAAAATATAGAAAATCCTATACTGATTAATATAATAAATGCATTTAAATTAGAAATAGTATATTGCATTAAATAAAAAATAAATGCTTGTATAGATTCTATACTATTTATACTTAAAGCTAATAATATAAAACCTACATGTGATATAGTACTATAAGCAAATAATCTTTTTATTCTGAATTGAGTTAATCCTACTACTGTACCTATTATTAAAGACAATAAAGAACTTAATAATAAACTAGATGTTCAACTAAACTGAAATGCAAACAATGAATTACTAGTATAATGTACCAATTCTAATAAAAATATAAAGATGGATATTTTAGCTATTATTGCTACAAATGTTGTCACTATTGTAGGTATTGCATCATAAACATAAGGAGATCAAAAATGAAAAGGTGCAGCAGAAATTTTAAATAAAAATCCTACAGATAATATAAGTAAAGAAAAATTTATATAATAAGGTTTATATCAATATAAAATATCATTAGTATTATTATTAAACATATCAGATAAACTAGTTATTACATATAAACCATCTAAATTAGTCGTACCTGAATTTATATATAATAAACATATACCCAATAATATAAAACAAGAGGATAAACTACCTAATAAAAAATAAGTAAGACCACCTGATGTAGCTAACTCTGAATTTCTATATAATGTAGATAATAAATATAAACCATAACTTTGTAATTCTATAGATAAAAATATAGAAACTAAATCACTAGTAGATATTAAAAATGTGGCACCTATTATTATAAATAATAATATTAATGAATATTCTATAATTTTAAATTGTTCTCCCATTTTATTTATTACATTTGTTGTATAATAAATAAATCTATAAAACAATAATTTATAAATAGAAGAAAAATCAGGTATTAATATTTTTCTTGGATAAAAGCTAGTTAATTGTAAAATGATTGCACTTATCAAAAATATAAATATATGAAATATATGTGTATTAGATGTTACATGAAATAAACCCCCATATAAACCTATTCCTTTGTCTATACATTTAATATATAAACTTATTAATCCTAATAATGAAGAATAAAGTAAAATTATGATGGCTATTCTAGAAAAAAGTATAGATTTATCCCGTCTCAAAGTGACTGCATTAGATAATAATAATAATAACATAGAAAATGTTAACATGAGCCAGGAGAGAAAATCGAATTCTCATTTTTAAATCATGAATTTAAAGTTTTAACCTGTTAAACTATTCTGGCATTAGGTGGATACCCTGATTCGAACAGGGAGCATATTGTGCCACATACAATTGTTCTACCTATTGAACTATATCCATCTTTTTTATTAAATATATTTATGTTGGAGTGATTCGAACACTCAATAATAAATACCAAAAATTTAGGACTTACCCATTAGTCTACAACATATTTATAATTAAATAATTATAATAATCTATAGGTGACAAGACTCGAACTTGTAAGGTTAAAACCATTCCATCCTAAGTGGAACCTGGTTACCTAATTTCAGCACACCCATTTATTACTTATATTTTATAGTTATAAAGATTGCTTGAGATAAGATTTGAACTTATAGCCTAAACATCTTCAGAGTTCCGCTCTACCAGATTGAGCTTCTCAAGCTTATCTTATATATGTATATATGATTTACATTATAATAAATACTATTGAACATAATGGAGAAATTAGGACTCGATCCTAAAATAACGATATGCAAAATCGCAGTTTTACCAATTAAACTATATCCCCTTTAAATATTTAATTTTATATTTTTATATGTAAATTAACTCATATGTTAATTTATTTTAATAAAAAAAAATTAAAATAAATTAGTATATTATATATTTTAATATATAATATAGTTTTTTTGCTATATAAGAATAATGTTTATCTATAAATTAATATCTTATAAATACAAATTCAATAGTTTTACCTGCATTATTATTAATCATAACTATAACAGGATATGCTTTAATATTACTAGTTTTGATAATCACTTCATTATGTTTAAACCTTGTAATAAGCAGTTTTAAATATTTCAAATTATCAAGATAATTTTATTTCCTTAAAATAAAAATGGAATATATAAAATATATAATTTAAGGATTGAATAACCTTGTCAATGTTTTATTAATCATACTATTCCTTTTTAGTAGTTTGTATTATATATATATATATATAATATATAAGTTATAATTTTACATTATAATTTAATTAAATAGCAGAGCCTATATAACCTTTAACTTATATATCTATATTTTTTTTTTATTTTTACTTATTTTAGTATCAAAATTATTATAAAAGATAAGAGAATTTATAGATATTATACTTTTATTATTAAGATAATAATTTATATCGTTATTAATGTATCCGAGGAGGGATTTGAACCCACACAATTTAAATTACTCGATTTTAAGTCGAGCCTGTCTACCTATTCCAGCACTCGGATATATATGTAGTTAATGTAAGGCCAGAATGATTTGAACATTCATCTGAGCTATCATGAGCAGCTTGCTTTGCCAGTTAAGCTATAGCCTTATAAAGCGGACAAAGGATTTGCACCCTTATCAACTGGGCATGAACCAGTCATGTTTCTATTACACTAATCCGCATATATTAACTATATATAGTTAATATATAACATTATATATTATTTAATATTATTAATTATAAAGCTCAAGGGGAATTCGAATCCCCGCCTTTAACAATGAAAACGTTATGTCTTAACCACTTGACTATTGAGCCTTCAATAATATATTTATTAACCCAGTGCAAGTATTGCACTTACTTCTACCGATTACAAAACGGTTGCATTACTTTTATGCTAACCAGGCTAAAAATATATTGTATTGCGATAAGTGTATTAATTAGTAAAAATTAAAATTTAGTACTTTATACCTAAAGACTTTAAAATCCTTTCAGCTAAAGCCTATTTATATATATATATATAAATATATAAATCGTAATGTTAAATTACGTATATTTAAGAGTATCTCAGAATAAGTTTCGTGTCTATATGCATTCAACACTTATCTTTTACAAATGTAGCTTTCCTGCCGTGCCTATGTTATATATTTACTCAAGTGTAAGTAACATTCCCATTAAAATGATAATCATTTTAATTTTTATTTTCAATATTGGAGACATAAACAACAGGTAAACCATAGATTTATATACCCAACTCCTTTCGTACGAAGGGGCTATTCCTGTTTTACTCTAATTTCCTCTAGAAGATAGAAACCATACTGTCTCACGACGTATTTAACCCAGCTCATGTAACTCTTTAAACGACGAACAGTCGTACCCTTCATGATTTCTGCATTCATGTGGATGAGCTAAGCCGACATCGAGGTGCCAAACTGCGCACTCAATTTGTACTCTCTGGCGCAATTAGCCTGTTCAATTTTTGTTATCATAAAGGCTTTTTATCCTTTATTTCCATCTTTCACAAGATGGTTCAGACTATGTCTTCATCTTTATTATTATCATCAACTATATAAATGTTTAAATATATTATTTATATACTAGATATTCAACCTTTTATTCCAAAGGATCCATTACGAGTTTTTGAATTAATATTTGTATATTGAATACTAGATTTAACATTACCTCTTAAAATAACTGAAGAAAAACCTTTATAAGAAGAATCTATATTTTTTAAACTACCTTTATATTTTAATTTAAAAACAGATCGTGCAGCTATAAGACGTCTAGTTAATCTACCAGAAGCTTCTATTCTAACACCACTTATAGACTTATTTTTAATACAATTCAAAATACTTTTTTGTATATCTTCTTCTTTTTTATTTTTAGAAAAAAAAGGAAATATATTTTTTAATATTTGATCAAATTCATCAATATTGTGATATTTTCTATTATATAATAATGTATATAAATTTTTAATGTTATTCAATGATAATAATTTATCATATTTAATATTATTCAAATTATTACTTACACTAAGTTTATTTAAATAAGGTAATTTTACCATATTTAAAGAAGTTTTTAAAACTTGTAATAATCTATTACTTCTTTTTTTTAATTTTATTAATATAGATTCAAATAAGATATCACTATTTAAATTAACATATTCTAAATTAATAATGTTAAATTCCACTTTTTTTTTATAAAATTGAGAAATTAAATCATTTAATTTAAGTAAATAAGTATTTTCAAATTTAGATTTATTGAAATAAAGTAAATTATTATAAAAAATAATTAACATTTCCTTTTCTAAAGACTTTTTAATAAAATCTTCAAACAATCTTTCTTTAAAACCATTAAAAATATTATAATTACCTATTTCAATTATTTCAGATAATAATTTATTTTCTTTGTTAACTTGTGCAATAATATTTTCACCTTCCAGTTTTATTTTCTTTAAAAGTTTTGTATCATTTAATTGTAATAAATTATTTATTTTATTTAACTTATTATAAATATATTTTTTTTGTCTATTATAAATATAAATATTAATAATAATATTAGAATTAGTATGTATTATATTTGCTTTACTTACAAATATTCTATTTACAGAAAATCGTCTTTGTTTGATACCTAAACTAATTTTTTTTTCAACTTGAGGATTAAAAAGATTAAAATAACATTTAATTAGTTTAACTACCATTTTATCTATATAAGGTAAATGCATAATAGAATTTTTATTAAAAGCATAAATACTATTAGATCATTCAATATTAGCAGGTGGAAAATGTCTTTTTGTGTGTATAAAAAAATCTATATTTTTATACTTATTAATTCTATTAATGCTCTTATTACATAAAAAAATCTTTGACATATTATTTTATAATTAATAAACTAATAATAGTTTATTTTTATAGCTAAATAAATTTAGTCTATTTCATCAAAAGTACTTATTGTATTTTTAATTTTTATACAACTATATATATATATATATATATATATATATATATATTTAATAAT
>Ga0126372_10000601_pt1 | contig 12913 bp, 16 predicted proteins | sample PanSoiMetaPlot_6_FD_92762 | JGI IMG/M metagenome (GOLD analysis project Ga0126372, IMG submission 92762) | Tropical forest soil microbial communities from Panama - MetaG Plot_6 | ecosystem: Environmental > Terrestrial > Soil > Tropical forest > Bulk soil | place: Panama | collected 2016-02-17
CGCACGCGCGCCTGGACATCCGGCTGACGCCCGACACGCCGGTGGCCGCCATGCGCGACATCGTCCAGCGAGCCGTCGCCGACCACCAGAGCCGCACGCCGGGCGTCACGTTCATGGTGGATGCCGACGGCCAGCCCGCGAGCTACACCTCGCCCGCGCGGCCGGAGTTCGGTTGGCTGCTGCGCCTGCTGGAGGAGCACGGCGGCGAGGAGCCGGTGGCGCTGCCGATCCTCGGCGGCACCCTGCCCTTGCACGTCTTCACCGACGTGCTGGGGATCCCCTGCCTGTGGATTCCCGCCGCGAACAGCAACAACCAGCAACACGACGTCAACGAGCACTACGTGCTGCGACACTTCTATCGTCAGACCCGGCTCTACGCCGCGATCGTGTCGTCGCGCCCGATGTAGCGGGCGCGCGCTAGTACCACCTCCACGCCCAGACGATCGCGAAGACGATCGCCGCGAGCGCCAGCGCCGGTGCGATGAGGGCGCGGTGCCAGCGGTGCGGCTAGAGCTGGCCCTTGCGGTAGGAGCGCTTCGCCGCGATCTTTCCGTTGTGCAGGGTGAGCAGGTCGCAGCCCTGCACCTCGAAGCGGGATGACCCGCGCGGCGTCCCGGTGGTGAGCCACTCGACCACCGCGAGCTCGGGATGCGCGGAATGGCGGATCTCGTCCCAGCGGATATCGGGAACGCGCTGGAACATCTCCTCGAGGAACTCGCGCACCGCCGGCTTGCCGACGACGCGTGAGCCCCAGGGATCCTTGCCGAAGGATGCCTCGAAGATCACGTCGTCGGTCATCATGGCGAGGATCCCCTCGATGTCGTGCCCGTTCCACACCGTGTTGAACCGATCCACGAACGCTTCGCCGTCGAACGCCATCGTCCAGTCTCCTTTTAGAAGCGCGCCTCGGCCGGAGGCGCGGACTAGCTGGCGCGGGCCACGCCCCCCTTGGCGAGGCGCTCCAGGAACAGCACGAGATCGCGCGCCATCGCCTGGAACGATTCTTCCACGTACGACTCCGCCGTCTGGAAGCCCGAGTTCGGCGCCTCACGGCGATCGGCGGTGACGGCCACCACCAGACCTGTCCGGGTATCGACCAGGCTCGTCTCGATCTGCGCCTTCATCCGGTCGCCGAGACGCGAGTAGCCCGAGAACGGCACCCACGCCGACGTGTCGTCGCCGGCGGCCAGGCGCGTGATTCGGCCGTCGAGCCTCAGCAGCCCCTCGCCGCTCGGCGGCGGCGAGCCTTCCTGCACGAGGTCGACTCGACTGAACGCGCCCGTCGCGCGCAGACGCTGCACGATCTGGAGCTGGAAGTAGGCGGGAATCGTCACCGTCAGCTTCGCTTCCTCTTTGCTCATCGCGCCGGAGTCCGTCACGGGGAACGCCACGATCGCAATCGCGGGATACTTCCTGGCGTCGAACCCCGGGCGGACGGCCACGAGCCCGGCGTCCTGGTCGGGTTGCGTCGGCTTGAGGTCGGCGGTGCCCACCGGGTTCACGGGGACCTGCTGGGCGGCGCCCAGGTGCCCGCAGCCGGCACACGCCACCGACAGTGCCACGGCCGCGAACACCCTTCGCCACGCCGCTCGATCTCCCATAAGATGTCCCTCCCGCACGAATGTCTCTTTTAGGTGCTCGCCTGACCCTCTGCGGATCTTGTCCCGCTATCAATACGGGTATCACAATGGACTCGAAACGGACAAAGAACGGACCTGGAGGCGGTGATGGGCTCGTCTCGCATCGTCGGTCTCGTGCTGGGAGCCACGCTGGCGGTCGTCGGTCTCAGCGGTTGTGGCAAGTTCTACTGGGGTCAGCCCGGCGCGACCCAGGAGCAGTTCGACCGCGACAGCCGCGAGTGCGCGAAAGAGGCGGCGCCCAGTCCGTCCGCCGCCCAGTACGGCATCGTCTACGAGGGCTTCTACAAGGCGTGCCTGTCCTCGCGAGGCTGGAAGCGCGCGCAGCACGTGAATCCCCCACCCGGGTGGTATCGCGGAATCGAGTGAGCCGCCGCCCGGGCGGTTACATTGTGAATATCCGACGGGGTTGTCGAGTCTCAAGACGAGCACCCCAGCACGAACAAGGAGCGAGTATGCGCCGTCGCCGGGTCTTCGTGGCCTTTCTCATTCTTGCAATTGCCGTGAGCGGCCCGAACGTCATCCCCGCCGCCGATCCGCCGTCTCCGGAGCAATCGGGCGACGTCACGCCGACGCGGGTGAGCTACCTCTACGGCGAGGTGTCCTTCTGGCGGCCGGGCGCCCAGGAGTGGGCAGAAGCCAAGACCAACACGCCCCTGGCGCCCGGCGACGTGCTGTACACCGGCGCCGACGGCAACGCCGAGCTACAGATCGGACCGCGCGCGTTCGTGCGCGCGGGCAACGGGACGCAGATCGGCCTGGACAACGACGACCCGGACTACGTGCAGTTCCGCGTGACGGCGGGCCACGCGGCCATCGACGTGCGCGAGATCCCCGCCGGCCACACGGTGGAGATCGACACACCGAACGCCGCGTTCACGATCGAGCGCAAGGGCTACTACCACGTCGACCTCGCCGAGGACACGACGAGCTTCAGGGCTCACCGCGGCGGGGCCGCCACCGTCACGCCGGCCGCCGGAGCGGCCACGACCGTCGCGGCCAATCAACAGGTCGCGATCACGGGCGCCGAGACGCCGAGCGTGGAGACGAGCGCGGCGCCGCCTCTCACGGCGTGGGACCGCTGGAACAACCAGCGCACCACCTACCTGATTCAGCCGACCAACGCGCAGAACGTCTCGCCCGGGATGTACGGCACCGAGGAGCTCGCGCAGCACGGGACCTGGCGCACCGAAGAGAACTACGGCCCGGTGTGGGCGCCGGCGAGCGTTCCTTCGGGATGGGTCCCGTACAGCACCGGGCGCTGGATCTGGGACCCGCGCTTCGGCTGGACGTGGCTCGACGCCGCGCCGTGGGGATGGGCGCCGTATCACTACGGCCGCTGGGTCTTCGTCCGCGGCTACTGGGGCTGGGCGCCCGGGCCGGTCGTCGTGCGGCCCGTGTACGCGCCGGCGCTCGTCGTGTTCCTCGGCGGTCCCGTCGCGGTCGCCGTGCGGCCCGTGCACTGGGCGCCACTGGGCTGGGGTGAGCCGGTCATCCCGTGGTGGGGCCGACCGGGATTCGTCGGCGTTGCCTGGTGGGGCGGCTGGGGTGGCCCGCGCGTCGTGAACAACGTGGTGGTCAACCGCACGACCACCGTCAACGTGACCAACATCAACGTGTACAGCAACGTGCACGTGCACAACGCGGTCGTCGGCGTGTCGGAGGATCGCTTCGGGCGTGGCGCCGTCCAGACCACGCGGGTGGACGACGCCCGCGTGCGCGAGCTCACGCCCGTCCGCGGACCACTTCAAGTCAAGCCGGTCGCGGCCAGCGCGATGAGCGCTGAGCGCTCGAGCTTGACACCCCCCGCGGCGGCCCGGGAGCGCACCGTGGTGGCAACGCGGACTCCGCGCGACTTTTCGCCGGCGCTGCGCGCGCAGGGGCTGGGCGCCGAGCGTGAGGCGTCGGCGCCAGCGGCAAAAGAGCGCATCGTGCCCGCGCCGAAGCGTACGGTCGTGGCCGCGCCGCCGGACGGCCCGAGCTCAGGCCAGCGCCCGCGCGGACCCGAGACGCCTAATGCTCGGCGCCAGGATCCGACCTCGGCTCCCGGCGGGGCACCGAGCGCGCCCCGTCCCAGTCCTCGCGGCGCACCGGCCCCGCCGGAATCCACGCAGGGCAAGCGGCCGCCGGCCGACCAGGGTGACGCTGGACGCAAGGTCGGCCCGCCGCCTCCGCCACCGCGCAGCGCCGAGTCGCGCCAGGGGCGTCCTCACGGAGCGCAGGAGCAACATCGCCGGCCGCCCGAAGCCAGGCACGGGCAGCAGCCGCCGCCGCAGCAGCAGCGGCCCGCCGAGCGCCCGCCGGACGTCAAAGAAAAACAGCCTGAGAAATAGACGTAAGAGGACGGGCGCCCCAGCAGGAGACTGAAACCGGAGGGCAGCCCGACTGTGGGGGGGAATCGGGGGGAGCGAGCACGCTCCCCCCGATTTTCAATCAGATCGACGCGCCGGCAAAGTCGACGATCGCCGGCCCGGGTCACCGCGGAGCGAGCATGCTCCCCCCGATGTCCAACTAGTGCATGCGATGGTCGTCGAACCCGGCCGAGGACTTGATCCGCTCCTCGGTGCCCGGGATGTACTTCTTCTCCAGCTCCTGGAAGTGCGACACGCGCGCCATCACGTGGTGGCTCTCCGTCGGGTGGCCCCCCTTCATCTTCTCGAGCATCCACTGCGCCTGCTCCTCGTCGCGCACCAGCTCGTCCATCGCGTTCCAGGTGGCGTACGTGGCCGCGTGCGAGGCGAAGAGCGTGATGAAGATGAACTTGTAGCCGAGCTCGCCCAGCTCCTTGAACGTGAACGGGTTCGGGTCCTGGTGCCACCGGAACGAGGACGAGTAGTTGAACGACAGCGGCAGGTTCGGATGCGTCTCGCGCATCGCCTCGGCAAAGGCCACCGCCGGCTCGCGCGAGGCATTCGACAGCTCGCACCACACCGAGTCGACGCCCGCGTCGGCGTAGGCGCGCCCGCGGCGGATCGCCTCTTCCATGCTGCCGCCGACGGCGCCGTAGGCGTCCGTCCGGGCGATGATCACGAAGTCGGGATCGATCCGGTTGCGCGTGTCCAGAGCGGCCCGGTACTTGCCGAGCGCCTCCTCGAGGCTCACGACGGTCTTGCCGGCAATGTGGCCGCAGCGCTTCGGGAACCGCTGGTCCTCCAGGTGGATGCCGGCGACGCCCGTCTTCATGAACTCCTGGACCGTCCGGATCGTCGAGAGGGCGTTGCCGTAGCCGTCGTCGGCGTCGGCGATGACCGGCAGCGTCGTGGCCGAGGCCACCATCGACGCGATCCGCGCGACCTCGGTCTGGGTCAGGAAGCCCATGTCCGGCCAGGCGTTGTGCAGGGCCATCGAGTAGCCGCTCAGGTAGATCGACTTCATGCCCACGCGCTCGGCGATCTGGGCGCCCAGCGGCTCGTAGACACCGCCCGTGAACAGGTAGGGCTCTTCCTTCAGCAGTCGTCGGAACTTCCGTCCCATGCTCTCCGGCATCGACCCCTCCTCAGGCGACACGATGGCGCGCGAGCACCGTCGCGCACCACCGGCAATAGGTGACCGTTCCTTCGTGGATGACGCAGCTCGGGCACGCCGCCACGTCGCACTCCTGGCAGCGCGCCGCCGGGCCCGCCTGCACGAGGGTCACTCCGCACTCGCACGTCGTCGACATGGCCGACCTCCTTCCGCCTTCCGCGTTTCCGCTCGGCGTGTTTCGTTGCTTGCCTTCCAGAGTGCGGGCGTCGCACTCACAAATCAACAACGTGATTGTTTTTATATCCGGGATAAATTATCTTTATCACAGGGTCTATCCCTGAATCGAAAGCTCATGGATATCCCGCAAGTCGAAGCGTTCCTCGCCGTCGGGACGTTCGGCGGCTTCCGCCGCGCGGCCGCGGCGCTGCGTCTGACGCAGCCGGCGGTCAGCGCGCGCATCCGCGCGCTCGAGGATTCGCTGAGCGTGCGGCTCTTCGAGCGGGGCCGACAGGGGCACGGCCTGGCGCTCTCGGCGGCCGGACGCGCGCTGCGTCCGCACGCCGAGCAGCTCTTGCAGGCCGTCGCGCAGGCGCGCCAGGCGGTACACGACATCCGCCCCGCGAGCGGCGGCGCGATCCAGATCGCCGCGGTCCTGTCGATCTGCACCTACCTCCTGCCCGACGTCCTCCAGCGATTCCAGGCCGCGCACAAGGACGTGATGATCACCGTGCGATCCGGTCACTCCAAGGAAGTGCTGGAGATGGTGCTCCGGGGCGACGCCGAGATCGGCCTCGCGCGCTCGCTGCATCACCCCGAGGTCGAGACGGTGAGCCTGCGCGACGATCCGCTCGTGCTGGTCGGCCGCGCCGCGTCGTGGCCGGCCCGCTCGCGCCGGGCGCGGCTCGAGGAGATCGCGGATCGGCCGCTGATCTTCTTCGACCGGGGCTCGAGCGACTGGACGTTGACGCAGGGATTGTTTCGACGGGCCGGGCTCGTCCCGAACGTGGCGCTCGAGGTCGAGACGATCGAGACCGCGAAGCGCATGGTCGAGCGCGGGATGGGGCTGGCGTTCCTCCCGCACCTGGCGGTCGGCCGCGAGCTACGCCGGCGCAGCCTGACGGCGATCGAGATCGTCGACGCCGAGCCGATCGCGCGGAGCCTCGACGTGATCCATCCCCGCCCGCGCCCGCTCTCCCCGGCCGCGCGCGCGCTCCTGCAGGCGCTGCGGTCGGCGCTCAGCGAGGCCGGCGGCCCGCCGCGGCGCCGGCGCTAGCCCTTCCGCGCAAGCAGCAGGCGCAGGAGCGCCTTGCCCTGCTCGCCGTCCCACTGCCGCTCGCCGATCGCCCTGCCGATCAGCCGGCCGTCACGATCGACCAGGAACACCGTTGGCGTGTAGGCGATCTGATAACTTTTCTCGGCCTCCTTGTTCGCGTCGAGCAGCACCGTCGACGTCACCCCGCGGCTCTTGACCCACTCCGCGACGAGGTCGCGCTTCTGGGCGAGGTTGATCGCCAGTACCACGAGCCCCTCGTCCTTGAGCTCCCGGTACACGTGCTCGATCGTCGAGGGCAACTCCCTCGCACAGTACGGTCAGGTACTCTCCCAGAAATAGAGCATGACCACGCGGCCGCGCATGTCGGCGAGCGCGACGGGCTTGCCGTCGAGCGCTTCGAGGAGGAGCGGGGCCGGGCGCTGATCGCCCAGCGGCGTGACCTGGAGGGCCGAGAGTCGATCGTCGAGGGACTCGTCCACCGCGGCCGCCGGGCGCAGGGAGAGCGCGATCAGGGCAAGGGCCAGCGCGAGCCTACGGCCTGATGTACGCGTAGCCCGCCTCCTGCAGCTCCATCACGCGCACCACGCCGCTCGGGACGGGGGTTGCGCCCTCGATCAGATCCTTGAGCGCGATCTTCTGTCGCGTCATCGTGTTCTGGCAGGCGTCGAACCTGAGCCCGCCGGCCAGCAGGGTCTCGAGCTTGCCGCGGACGTCGGGGTCGATGTCCTTGGCCACGAACGTCCGCAGCGCCGGCCCGTGTACCACGAGCTCCAGCGCCTCGATGTTCTTCCAGCCGACGACGTTGACGTGATTCTCGATGTTCACCAGCACGGCCTTGGCCCGGTCGACGCCGGCCTCGTCCAGGTGATAGAAGACCTTGTGCCGCTTGGGCTGCTCGGCCAGGTGCGACGCCTCGGCGCCGGACCCCGCGAGCACGCCGGCGGCCACGACCGCGACGCACCACTGAGCGATTCGCATCGTCACTCTCCCTTGCGTCCCACGACCCGCACGCGCGCGCGCGGCGCGAGCTTCACGTGCCCGAGGCTTCTGAGATGCGTGGCCACGACGTCCCACGCCGGCGGCCCGTCGACCTCGGCGAGGCTCGCCCAGCCCGCGGCCTTGTACCGGCGCGTGGGCTCCATGGCGCGGCCGGCCACGCGGATGTCGCGAATGCGCCGGCCGAGCTTCTTCGACGGGTCGATCGTATACGTGAGCCCGCCCAGCCGCACCATGTCGCCGCCCTGCCGGTAGTACGGGTCGGGATGGAACAGGTTGTCGGCGACGTCCTCCATCACCTGGTGGATCTCGGCGCCCGTCATCTCACGCACCCAGGTGTTGGGGTAGGTCACGGCGGTGTGGGCGTACACGTCTTCCAGGGTGATCTCCTGCCCCGGGAGGATCGTGATCCCCCACCGGAAGCCGGGCGAGAACGCGATCTGCGCGTCGGCCCCGCGCAGGAGCGCGTCGAGGATCAGCTCGTCGAACGTGCCGTTGAAGTTGCCGCGCCGGTAGAGCAACGTCTCGGATACCGCGAGCCGCTCGCCCAGCTTGGCCTCGTGAGGCTGGCGCAGCTCCTCGATCAGCCGCGCCATGTCCGGATCGGCCGGAACGTCCTGCGCCAGGACGGGCATCAGGCGATACCGATAGCCGCGCACGCGCCCGCGCTGCACGTCGAGGTCGAGCCGGCTCAGGAACTTGCCGTGCGAGCCCGAGTTCACGACGAGCGTCTTGCCCACGAGGATCGGCTGCGGCAAGGCGTCGTGAGTATGGCCGCCCAGTATGACGTCGAGGCCGTGGACACGGCCGGCGAGCTTCAGGTCGACCGCGATGCCGTTGTGCGACAGCAGGACGACCAGGTCAACCTTCTTGGCGTCCCGCAGCTCGTTGACCAGGGCCTGGACGCCGTCTTCCTGGATGCCGAAGGTGAGATCGGGCACGAACCGCCGGGGATGCGAGACGGGCGTGTACGGAAACGCCTGGCCGATGACCCCCACGCGCGCGCCGCCCACGTCGCGGATCGTGTAGGGGCGGAACGGGCGCTCGGCCCAGTTGACCTCGGCCACGTTGTGCGCGACGAAGTCGCCGGCGAGCATCCCCTGCTGCTCGCGATCGCCGAAGAGCTCCTTGACGCGGTCGAGCCCGTACACGAACTCCCAGTGCGGCGTGAAGACCTCGACACCGAGCTGGTTCGAGACCCGCACCATGTCCTCGCCGCGGCTCCAGAGCGCGGTCGCCGAGCCCTGGATGGTATCGCCGCCATCCAGCAGGAGCGTCCGACCGGCGCGCTCGTCGCGCACCCGCTTGACCAGGGTGGCCAGATGCGCATAGCCGCCCATGCGGCCGTAGCGCGCCGCCAGGGTCGCGAAGTCGAGGTACGTGTAGGCGTACGCCTCCACCGTGCCGGGCGAGAGGTGGTACGCGCGGAGCAGCTCGGCGCCGGTGAGGAACGGGGGGCGCCCGCGCTCGGCGCCGACGCCGACGACCGTGTCGGGCTCGCGATAGAACACCGGGCGCAGGGTGGCGTGCGCGTCGGTGATGTGGAGCAGCGTCACGTTGCCGAGCGGCTCGAAGGCCAGGAGCCGCGCGGGGCCGTCGGCGGCCTCGAGGCTTCGCGGCGCGAGCCCCGCGCCCGCGGCGACCGCGAGCAGCTTGAGGAGGTCGCGCCGCGAGACGTCCATGCGCTAGTGGCGGATGCCGGGCACGCTGAGCGGCTTGCCGTTGTCGAAGGCGGTGAGGTAGAGCTCCAGCTCCGCGTACTCGATCGAGTCCGACGCCAGCATGTTCATCCCGAGGGGCGTCATGCACCACTGGAAACGCTTGCGCATGTCCCACACCTCGGCCCGATCGGTTCGCCACGTCGGGAAGTGCCGCGTCAGGCCGCTTCGCACGTCGGCCAGCACGCGGCCGCCGAGGAACTTGCCGGCCGCGTTCTCGGCCGTGTGGCAGTCGGCGCACGCGTGGTTCCGCTCGCCCACTTTGCGATAGAAGGTCGCCTTGCCGCGGGCGAGCGCCGCGCGGGCCTCGGGGCTCGTGACGTCGACGCTCACGGGCATGCCGTTCGACGCGCGCTTGACGAGCATCGTCATGGCGAGGTTGTCGGCCGACTCGCTCGGCATCGCCTGCCCGGTTCGCTCGGGCGCGTGAACCTCGAGCCAGTCCTCGAGGCTCATCACGCGGCCGTAGCGCTTCGCGAACTTCGGATACTGTGTCGCGGCCCCGCGCATCGCACGCTCCGGGCCGCCCTCGTGACAATCGGCGCACGCTTTCCCGGCCGGCCCCCGCGCGGTCCACAACGCCTCGGCGTCCTCGGCCAGGACGATCGCCGGGTTGTTGGTCGGATCGAGGTTGTCGCCGAAGCCGACGGGCTTGGCGCGTGTGAACGGATTGCGGTCGCGGTCCTTCTCGGGCGCCACCGGCCCCTTGAGCGTCTGGAGGTAGGCGACGATGTGGACGATCTCCTCCGAGCTGAAGAGGCCGGCCGTGCCCCACGGCGGCATCACCGTGTTCGGAAACAGCGCGCGCGCGTCCCAGACGACCTGATACAGGTACTCATCCGGCAGGCGCCGATCGCCGACCGCCGACTGGTCGGGACCTGCGCTCCCAGCCGGCCAGACGTCGTCACCCGGCACCAGGTGACAGGCGATACACGGCCCCTTGCTGCGGTTCAGGAACAGCGCGCGTCCTTTGGCGGCATCACCGACGACACCAGTCGGCATCGTCACGCGCTGCACCGCAGGCTCGGATCGCTGATCCTCGTACGCGTACGTCGCGGCGCGATCGAAATCGCGCGTCGTCCAGCCGGGATAGCGAACGGCAACGCGCTTGCCGTCGGGCTGGGTGCGCAATTCGCCTCGCGCTTCGGGCAGCGCGCGCGTGGACCACTTCGGGACGCCCCCGTAGTCGGGCACGTCGAGCGCCGTCCCGGTGCAGCCGGCGCTCGCCACCACGAGCACCACCCAGCACAGCCATCGACGCGCCGTCGTGTCTATCATGTAGTGGTCAAACGATGATAGCTCAATGACCCGCAAGCACTATTCGTTTGGAGCTCTTGCGATCGCAGGGGGGCTCTTCCTGCTGGGGGCGTTCGGCCCGTGGATCTACCGTGTCGCGACCGAGCGGCTCACCCTGTACCGAATGTGTCTCGAGTGGAGTCGCGCCTCCGAAACCCTTGGAGACTGGGCTCAGACCCACGCCGGCTGTCTCGGCCAGGTGAGCCGTCGGCGAAGCCAGACGCGCTGAGCGGCGGGCGCCCGTCGGTCTACGAGAATTTGATGTCGACGGTGCCTTCGTAGCGGCCGCCCGTCGTGTCGAGGAACTGGACCTTGAGCTGACCCGGGTCGGTCGCCCTGAAGGTGAAGGTGAAGAACGGGTTCTCGGCTACGCTCTGGGTCGTGTCGAAGGTCGCCACGGTCTTGCCGAGATAGGTCACGATCACCTTGTTGATGTAGTTGTAGTTCTTCGGGACGATCTTGCCCTGCGCGTCGCGCTCGATCCGCTCCATCGGGTGGATCACGAGCGCACGCGCCTGGACGACGTCGCCGGGCTTGATGCTCGACGGAATGCGGAGCCGAACCTTTCCGATGTCTGACATGGCTAGCCTCCGCAGCCTCCGACCGTGACTTTGACCTCCCGCTTGACGACGAGCAGGGTGCCGTCGCTCTGCTCGACGACGGCGCGGACGTCGCCGCTCTCGCCGAGGCGGATGTTCGCGCCCATGAATGCGCGGCCCGCCTCGGGCGCCAGCGTCACCCGCGTGACGACGGGGATGCGATTCTTGTCGGCGACGACGTAGATGTACTTCACGTAGTTCGTCGGCGTCATCGGCGAATCGACGGTCACGGAGACCGGGACCACGGCGCCGTTCTCCGCGATGAGCGGCACATCGAGCTTCACGCTCGCGGCGCCGTCCTTCATCGGCTTGCCCCCGAACAGTCGCTTCAGCGCGTCCTCCACGCTTTCGTTCTGGCCGAGCGCCTGGGCCCATCCGGTGTCCGGCGCCGCAGCAAGCCCCCCGGCTGCTGCAGCACCGAGTACGCCTAGCGTCGCCAGAACCGTCCGGCGGCTTACCCGTCTGTCGGTCATGATCGTCCTCTCCCGCGTCTCAGCCTCTTGACATCGCGTGGATCCCGACCCAGAGTCGTCTGCGTCCCACAATCCCAGGGAGACACTATGCGCCTGAAGCACGTCCCCGGACAACTCCTCACTCTCGCCGCCCTCCTGATGATATTGGGCTGTGCCCCCGGCGCGGACAAGCAACGGGCTCCCACCTCACCGCGGTGGACGTCTCGCGCGACCCCCGCGGCCAAGGGCGAGATCAAGGAGATCGACGGCAAACGAATGCAGGTCCGTTACGAGGAAGAGCCCTTCTCGGCTTTCACCATCAACTACGAGCAGTGGCCCACCTACGCCTACGGCGACGCGCGGCTCTTTCCGCAGCCGGCTCGAGTCCCCATGCCCAGCCTCAAGGGCGATCCTCAGCAGGGTCGGCAGCTGTTCATGGCCCGCAACAAGGCGCCCTGCACCGGCTGCCACCTGATACCGGGCGATGACGTCTGGCCGGCGGGGAGTGTCGGGCCTGATCTGTCCGTCATCGGCGACCGACGCCTGCCGGATCGATATCTCTTCGAGCTCATCTGGGATGCCCGGGTGGTGTTTCCCAACACGAGCATGCCTCCCTGGGGCCCCGCCGGGATCTTGTCGCCGGAGGAAGTCGTTCACATCGTCGCCTTCCTGCAGACCCTCAAAGGCAACCCGCCGTTCGTGCCGCCACCGGAGAAAGATCCGATGCGTAACCCGCACACGCGGCCGACGATACCGCCCTATTACGGCGACAATCTGGATCCGGCCACGAACCCCGCCGTCGTCTTCACCGACAATGCGCGGTCGCTGTGGTCCGCAAAGGGACCTGCGGGAAAGGCCTGTGCGGACTGCCACGAGGGCGGCCCGGAGAAGGCCATGAAGGGTGTGGCGACGAAGTATCCCAAGTACTTCTCGGCGTACGGACGGATCATGTCGATCGGGGACTTGCTGACGGTCCATGCCCCCGAGAAGACTGGACGAGAGATGCCGGCCGAGAGTGCCGACAACCTCAACATGACGATGCTCATCAGGATGCAGTCGAACGGAATGCCCGTGAACGTCGACATCACGAGCCCCGAGGCCGCGGCCGCGTACGAGCGTGGGCGAGCCGTGTACTTCAAACGGGTAGGCCAGCGCAACCACGCCTGCGCCGACTGCCACGAGACGGATCGAGGCGCCGGAAGATGGGCCGGCTCACGCCAGCTCAGTCCGGCCCGAGAGGGTTTGACCCGGCACTTCCCGCTCTGGTTCATGGCGTATCGCGGCGTCTGGGACATTCGAAAACGCTTCCAGGTGTGCATGCTGCCGCTCGGTATGAATTACCTGCCTGCGGATGCGCCGGAGTACGCGGATCTCGAGCTTTTCATGACCGCGTTCGACAACGGCAAGCCGATGAGCGTGCCCGGCGTCCGGTGACGGCCCGCAGACTGGCACACATCCTGGCGCTCCTCGTTGCAGC
>Ga0126372_10000603_pt1 | contig 12901 bp, 10 predicted proteins | sample PanSoiMetaPlot_6_FD_92762 | JGI IMG/M metagenome (GOLD analysis project Ga0126372, IMG submission 92762) | Tropical forest soil microbial communities from Panama - MetaG Plot_6 | ecosystem: Environmental > Terrestrial > Soil > Tropical forest > Bulk soil | place: Panama | collected 2016-02-17
CCACCGGGGCTCAACCGTCCAAAGAAGAGAAACAATTTCTTAACTTGAAGCTCCGGAATTGATCGCTCAACGTTCCGAAGCGCAATCGAAACTTCAAGCCGCGCAAGCACAACTAGCCGGAGCCGAGGCAAAGGTTGCGTCGGACGAGGGCACCTACGAGCACCTCAGGGCCGCCGCGAAAACCCCCGGTGTGGTTGCGGGTAACGACCTGTTCGTTGCACAGAAGGCCTTGGATGCGGATCGTGCCCAACTGAAGGCCCAGCAGGAAAATGTAAGCGCAGCGCAGCAGGCACTCCAAGCGATTGCACAGACAGAAGCCTACTTGCAGGTGACAGCGCCCTTCGATGGGGTCGTGACCGAGCGCAACGTGCACCCCGGAGCGCTCGTTGGACCAGCCGGCGCCCCTGGGGTTGCTGTTTCGATGCTGCGCATTGAGACGTTATCTCGGCTTAGAGTAGTTGTCCCCGTTCCTGAAACCTACGCCGCTGGTGTGCCGGAAGGAACCAAAGTTGAATTCATCGTACCCGCGTTTCCTGGTCGAACTTTCAGCGGAACGATTGCCCGAATCGCCCATTCCGTGGACGAGAAAACCCGCACAATGCCGGTTGAACTCGAGGCAACAAACACAAAGGGAGAGCTCTCACCTGGTACTTTTTCTGATGTTTTATGGCCGGTGCGGCGATCCTATCCCACGCTGTTTGTTCCAACGTCGTCCGTGGCTAGCACGCTCGAGCGAGTATTTGTCGTCCGCGTTCGCGACGGGAAATCAGAATGGGTTGACGTGAAGACCGGAGCCACTGTGGACAAAATGACGGAGGTTTTCGGCGATCTGCACGATGGCGATAACGTGGCAGTTCGTGGGACGGATGAACTTCGGCCTGGCATTTCCGTTTCGGTCCAGCAAAACGGAGGAAATAGCCTTCGGCAGTAGCTATCGATAATGCGTAACGAACGACCAAGCACGTTCATCTGGATATATGCATCTGGTGTCGTCGTCCTAGTCCTGGTGACCATCCTCGCCATCACGTTTGCGGTTCAGGAGCATAACAACCGCATAGTTGCTGACGAGATCACCGGGACCGCATCGGGATTGCAGGAAACGGGCGCTAGGATCGCGAGTGTCCGGGATGCCGATATGAAGGACATGAACGAGTACATCCGCGCCTTCTCTCAGATGGACCCCCTTTTGAACGATTACGATCGGCGTCTGCAGAGATACACGGACCTGTACAACCTAGCTCGCGAAAGGGACAGCAGCCTCTTCCGCTTCGAACGTCTCTACCGAAGGTCACATCTGACAAATTGGGAGAACATGTCCGAGATTTTGGACATTACGCGTGCGTTGAGCAAAATCATGAGGCAGGAAACTGCGATCATCCAAAACATGGCTCTACTACCTGAGTCGGAACGAATACAGTTCTGGCACGAACAGTTCTTGCCGCTCGAAGCTCAGGAAAAGGCTTTACGCGCCAGGTTGTTGATCGTCGGCCAGCGAATGTCTCCAGCTGAGCAATAAATCCATTTCTTCACCTCTATTTCGCTACGCATTAATTAAGACGTGGTACCTTTGAGATCACAGGTAGTCACGAAACTCATTGGTCACTGGCGAAGCCAAAATCCCACTGAATTTCCTTTACAACACAGCAGCGCACGTCATTCTGGAGACTTGTCCGCAGCTGCGAAGAGACGACTAGGTGAGGGACGAGCACTGGCACACGCCCGCCGCTCAAGGGCAGGAAAGATACCTTCGATTGCCTCTCCTGAATGCCAGCTTGCTCCTTTCTGAAAGCTGGTTGGCTTACAGGGGACTTTCAGGTTCGCGTGGCATGCTTGTGAGCTGCAGGCAATTGAGCACATGCTTCACAAGAATGGCGCCTGGTAAAGGAGGAAAGAATACGACTTCGAAGAATATGAGCAAAACGAAAGTTGTGTGGACCGGGATGATAGGTCTAACGATCGTTATGGCGACGTTCTTCTACATTCGTTTCAGCGCCGTTTCGGGAGTTGAGGCGCAAACCAAATCCGCGTCGCACCAGTCGCTGGACAAGATAATTCAATCCTTGAAATCGCTGGATACCGCTTATGCTTCGGGAAACACGGCGGAAGCGCAGAGTGACTTTGATAACGCGAATAACGAGTGGAAGTCTTTATCCTCAAAGATTTCTGCGCGGGAACGTCGCGAAGTACAGGGCTCTTTGAATCGCTCCAGACAAAGCTGAAGGACAAAGCGCCAGCTAAGGAAGCCAGTAAAGTCGTGCGCGGTACCCTCGAAGAATTGTGCGAGGCATCCGGCGTTAACTCAGTGGCAAGAAGGGCGAGGAGGGAGAGGGCGAGGAGAGATAAGGGCGGCCGGTCGTGTTCCCAGGTATTCTTCGGTTGGCATTAATCGACCTATGTTCTAGCTGGTTCCGGGCATTGGCTGCGGCGATCCTAATCGGAGCGGGGATTGTGGGGTCGCCTATTTCACAGGTCAGGCCCAACGTACGCAATCGCTGGTCCGGGCGGGATACGAACAGGAAGGGGCTACCAATTTTGCGGTCGAGGTTTCGGGCCTGGCTTCATTGACTCCAACGGAAAAAGATTGGGAACATCGTCACCGACGCATCTCACGAGTCGTTCCTGCTTGAGAAAACGGGATCACGTATTTTTGTGAACGTCCCCGAAAAGAAGGAAATCGAGGTAACCGATGCAGTCACACGTTCTGTTCTGGCACGCTGGCCGGTTTCTGCAGAAGACAATTTCCGATTGCACTCGACGAAGCTCATCATCGCCCGTTGCTTGGAGTGTGGAAGCCTCGGCAGTTACTGGTCTTTGATACCCAGGCCGGTAAGCAAATCACAGCCGGCGAAATTGGTGGCAAAAATGATCTCTTCTACGATTCCGTTCGGCGGCCCAGTGTATGTGCTCACGAGCGAGGGATACCCCGAAGTTTTCGAACAGAGGCTGCCGACCACTATGACCGGATCGCAGCGTTACCCCAATCCACCGCGCTCTCAAACGGGACTTTTTATGCTTGAGTGGGGAAAGTTGTTTGTTGCCGTACCCACAGCAGGTGACAAGAGCGCTGAAGTTCGCGATCTATCAGACGCAGTGAGAGTTAGTGATCTGCTGCCTGACAATGGGAACAGGAATGAAAATCGTTTGAAACAAGGAGACGTAATGAACAGAAGATGTGAAAGAGGAACAATGCGTATTCTTGGCTTGGCTATCATTGTCGTAGTCGCCGCACCATTCTCGACAGCGCAGGAAGTCCCAAGCGACTACCAGCAAGTGTTAAAGGTTGTCGGTAAATCAGGGGACTACAAGGCGAATGTTCTGAAGGTAAACATCCCTCGCAATGATCTACACATGAAAATTGCGGACTATTCAGTACCCACTCCCTTTGGTTTTGGCGGTTGGTTCGCAATGACGAAAGGGGATGGTGGTGAGGATGTTGTCATAGGAGATTTGGTCTTAACGCAAGATGAAGTCAATCCGGTGATGTCGGCTCTACTCGATCACGGGCTGGAAGTGACCGCTCTGCACAACCACTTCTTCTGGGATGAACCTCGCGTGTTCTTCATGCACATTCACGGCCATGGAAAGGCCCTCGACCTTGCCAATCAACTCAAACCTGCAATCGACCTTATTGGCCAGCATAAACCGGCGGAAACGGGCCAGGCTTCAAAGGCCGCACCAAAGCAAACGACTCTGGACACGGATCAGATTGCAAAGATCGTCGGGCATGCAGGTGAACAAACTGGCGCTGTATACAAGATCACAATTGGCCGCGGTGATCTCGACGTGAAAGAAAGGGGAGCCACTATTAATGCACGCATGGGCCTCAATACCTGGGCCGCGTTTGTTGGGACCAACGACGATGCCGCTGTAGCAGGCGACATCGCCATGCTGGAGTCGGAAGTGCAGCCAACCCTTAAAGTGCTGCGGGAACACGGACTGGATGTGGTCGCCATTCATCACCACATGATCAATTCACAGCCGGTGATCATCTTTCTCCATTACTGGGGGCGTGGCCCGGGGGCGAAATTGGCGACCGGCTTTAAGGCTGCTTTGGACGAACTGGACAAAGGAAACAAGCAATAGGACCGAAGAATGAGCCAGGAGGGGAAGGGACAAACGGCATTGGCGGCGGATGTTTCGTCAACATTCGGCCTGGGGGATCTTGTCCTTTACTTCCTTCATCTCGGCACCTTTGGGTTCGGCGGTCCAATCGCACTTGCTGGATACATGCAGAAGGATCTCGTCGACGAACGACATTGGTTCTCCAAGGAGGACTACTTAGAGGGGCTCGCTTTTTCACAGCTCTCTCCTGGTCCCTTGGCCGCACAACTGGCGATGTATCTCGGATGGATCCGCGGAGGGACGATAGGAGCCACTGTGGTAGGCATCGCGTTTATCCTGCCTTCCTTCCTGATGGTGCTCGCCTTGGCGGCTCTTTACGTGCACTTTGGGAGCCTGCCGTGGATTCAAGGGGTGTTCTACGGCATCGGGGCTGCGGTGATCGCGATTATCGTGCGCAGCGCAATCAAACTGGTTCGCACGACTGTAGGGAAGGATTGGCTGCTCTGGATGATCTTCGCCGTGTTGGCTGTGACAACCGCCTGGACCAAGTCTGAGATCGTCTGGCTTTTCGTTCTTTGCGGGTTCGTTGCAATGCTAGTCAAAGCTCCCCTAGCCCTGTCTGTACGGGCGACACCGCTCATGTCTATCGGTAAACATTCACTCCTTACCGGTATTCACGGTGTTGCGGCCGTCACCACTGTCGGAACGCTCTTTCTCTTCTTCCTAAAGGCAGGTGCGTTCGTCTTCGGTAGCGGGTTGGCAATCGTCCCTTTCTTGTACGGAGGAGTTGTCGCCAAGTTTCATTGGCTCACCGAGCGACAGTTTGTTGATGCGGTCGCTATAGCGATGATCACTCCCGGTCCTGTTGTCATCACGGCTGGTTTTATCGGTTACATCGTGGCCGGCACAGTTGGAGCGCTAGCCGCTGCGTGGGCTGTGTTTGCACCACCTTATTTCATCGTTCTTTTCGGTGCACCCTATTATCGTCGCTTTGCCCAGAACCGACAGGTCAAGGCCTTTGTGCAAGGCGTTACAGCAGCCGCTGTGGGCGCAATCGCGGGAGCCGCTTACATTCTGGCGCGGCGATCTCTGGTCGATATACCGACTGTGCTAATTGGCATCGTGACACTGGCCGTTCTGATGGCCACCAAGAAAGCTCCGGAGCCTATTGTCATTCTCTCTGCGGGCGCAGTTGGAGTTCTCCTACATGGGACTGTCGGATGAAGATCCGGTTCGCGACGCAAGCTCTCATCCGTACTTGTATCTTTTTTATGGCATTTGCGTGTATCCGATCAGAGCTGCTGAATGCTCAAGAACAGACGAGCGGGCAGCCCGAGCAAGCTCAAACCGGCGCTCAGGAACCGTCTCGAACTGCAACAGCGACTCGGGTCGACCGACCTCCAAGACTCGACGGCACGCTGGACGATGCCGAGTGGCAATTGGCGACCCCAATCATTGATTTCCTCCAACGGGAACCCTTCGAAGGACAACTCTCAACGGAAAAGACCGACGTTCGCATTCTCTACGACAGGCAAGACGTGTACTTCGGTGTTGTCTGCTTTGACTCTGATCCGCAGGGGATCGTTGCGACAGAGCTAAGGCGTGATGTTAGCCAGGAGCTGGACGATTACTTCGAAATCATCATCGACTCGGCCCACGATCGCCGGAATGCGTATGTGTTTCAGATCAATCCACTGGGCACGCAGCGCGACGCTCTGATCACCGAAGAGCAGCGAACCGATAACGGGACCGGAGATGGAGATCCCGGCTGGGACGGTGTATGGACCTCGGCAGCACGGATCACTGAGGCGGGCTGGACTGCGACGGTCGCGATTCCATTTTCCACTCTGAATTTCATGCAATCGCGAGATGTCATCTGGGGGATCAACTTCAAACGGTTTATTCGTCGAAAGAACGAAGAAGACCTGTGGTCAGGCTGGGGACGAGCGTTTGGAGCGGCGCGGATCAGCCAAGCCGGTGATCTGTACGGTATTGGTGATATCGGGAGCGGCAGGCTGTTTATTGTGAAGCCGTATGGACTGACCGGTTTCAGCCATTTTCCCCCAAGCGCGGCAGGTACTGGGTACACGCCGGGAACGAGTGCGCTGTACACGGGGGGTGTCGATGTGAAGCTCGGCCTCCGCTCGAACTTGGTCGCGAATTTTACGGTTAATACTGACTTCGCAGATGCCGATGTCGATACTCTGCAGTTCAATCTCACCCCCTACAAGCTCTTTTTTCCCGAAAAGCGACAGTTCTTTCTAGAAAATGCTGGCGTCTTCAACTTCCCGCTTGGCGCAGACAGTGGCGACCTGCTTTTCTTCAGCCGCCAAATCGGTATTGATCCGATCACCGGTGAAGAAGTGCCGATCAACGCAGGAGCGAAGGTCACCGGATCGCTTGATGGATTCGAACTCGGTGCGATGGACGTGGACACCCGGAGCTCCGGGCCCAATCCCTACGCCAACTACGCTGTAGCGCGAGTGAAGCGCTCGCTTTGGGGAGGTTCTTACATCGGGGTGATCGGCATCGACAAGCGTTCGGGCAATCCCTTCGACAGTTTCAACCAGACAACCGGCGCAGACACTCGCCTCGTCTTCCATAAAGACCTCGTGCTCACAGCTTACGCAGCGCAGACACGGACACCAGGATTTTCTTCCGGACAAACCGATCTTGGCGCCGGAATCACTTACCAGAACAGCTGGCTCGAAGTGTTTGGCCAGCACCGCAAGGTTGGACCCAACTTCAATCCTGAAGTCGGTTTTCTCGAACGCAACGATTGCATCTGCGACTATGCGGATGTGAATTTCAAACCGAGACCCAAAATCTCCGGTGTTCGCGAATTGAATTTTGAAGGCTTCATCTTCCACGCCCCTGACACTCGTCACGTTCTCCAAACACAAGAGTGGCAGAATACCTTTCGCATCGAGTTCAATAATGGGTCGTACAGCGACGATGACATTGTGGACGTTTTCACCCAGCGCCTGACTACGCCCTTTAACATTTACAAGAAAGTCTCGATTCCGGTAGGGGAATATCACTGGACACGTCACCAACTCACTTACGGCTCTGCGCAAGACCGACGCTGGATGGTGAATTTGTTTGAGCGTTTCGGCACATACTACAACGGGAATTTGAACGAGGCGCGCGCCCGTGCAACCTATCGGGCCACTGAACGTTTGTCCTTCGACTTCGCCGAGCAGTGGAACCGGTTCCGGCTGGGAGTGACCACCGACCCATCGGGAATACTGCTTCCAGCCGGTTCGGGCAATTTCTCGGTGGTCTTCGGCAGCTTTCAGACAAACTATTCGTTTTCTCGTTTTTTGACACTCTCTACGTTGCTTCAGATGGATACCGCGAACACCCAGGCGGCGAGCGCAAACATTCGTTTGCGATGGAATTATCGGCCTGACAGTGATCTCTACATCATTTATACGGCTGGTCAACGGTTTGCCAGCCTGGTCGCCGCAAACCCGCCCCAGTACTACGAAAATCGTTTCGCTATCAAATTCACATACTCCTGGCGGCCGTGAGGTAGAACATGAAGTGGATTACACGGAAGGACATCAAAGTGGACCGCGTTGCCTGTCCCTGGCTGATCAAGCGCTTCGTCGATCCTCAAGCCGAATTCCTCTTTGTCGAAGAGAAGGACTTGCTTGAGCAGGCGAAACGACAGCAAGCCATTCCCTTCGATGCGCCAAGAATCGAAGCAATCAAACTGAATCATCGGGGTTCTCACTGCTCGTTTGAAGCCATCGTCGAAGACTATGCAGTTTCTGACGCCGCCATACAGAAGTTGGCGCTTATCGTCCGCGCTGCCGATGTTAAGGGTCAAGAAAGCGTGGCCGCCGAGGGAATTGGACTGCGTTCCATTGCACAAGGATTTTCTGTTATGGGCCTATCGGATGAAGAACGACTCGCAAAGCAGTTTCCCATTTACGATGCCCTATACGCGTTCTTGCAAACGGAATTGTGACGCAACATCCGAACCGAGATCTGCTTTTGATTGACGCTGCTGGCTTCCTACGTTCTCTCGGCGTGGGCCTGATGGGCGTTGTGTTGGGAATCTACCTTTTTCGCTTCGGGCTGTCATCATTCGACATCGGTTTGGTCATCGCCTCGGGCCTAGCCGGTTCAGCTCTGGCAACGCTCATAACGAGCGTCGGGGCCGATCGGGTGGGACGCAAGAGCTTTCTCGTAGCCCTGTCCCTACTTAGTGCGGTTGGCGGGATTGCTTTTGCCGAAACACCGAATCTGTCTCTCCTTGCGATCACGGCTTTTGCGGGGATGTTGAATGGCACGGGCACGGACCGTTCTGCTGCCTATGCTCTCGATCAGGCGGTAGTTCCTGAACTGGTCCCCGATCTCAAGCGGACGTGGAGTCTAGCTTGGTACAACGTCCTTCTCGACGGAGGAGGTTCCATAGGAGCGCTGGGTGCGGGTCTGCCACTACTCGTTCAACACCACTTGTCTCTCTCGATCCTCAAGTCCTATCGGCTCGTGTTCTTTGGATATTCCGGACTCTATATAACCGTCGCGGTGCTTTGTTCATTTCTCTCACCAGCCGTTGAGGTGAGAGGCGAATCAGTTCTCTCGCCCAGGAGGAACAGCATCGCTCCAGAAAGCAAAGCAGTGATTGCGAAACTTTCGGCGCTGTTTTCCTTGGACGCGTTCGGCGGAGGCTTTCTGACAGATGCACTGGTCGCTTACTGGTTCTTCCGGCGTTTTGGGATTGGCGAACAGAACCTCGGTCTGGTGTTCTTTGCTGTGCGTGTTCTCAACGCCGTGTCACATCTCGGAGCGGCATGGTTGGCTCGGCATATCGGTCTTGTGCGTACAATGGTGTTCACGCATTTGCCATCCAGCCTTTTCCTCATGGCCGTGCCCTTCGCCCCATCCTTCACGCTGGCAGTGGCGCTCTTTCTCTGCCGGGAGGCATTGGTGGAGATGGATGTCCCCACTCGCCAGTCCTACATAGCCGCACTCGTTCAACCGACTGAGCGGACTTTCGCGAGCGGAATTACCAATCTTGCTCGTAATCTGTTTTGGGCTGTCGGATCTGGTGTGGCGGGTTTGATGATGCAAGTCTTAGCATTCTCAACCCCGTTACTGGTCGGCGGCGGAACAAAGGTGACCTATGATCTGCTCTTGTATAGATCGTTCCGTCGGCTGAAGCCTCCGGAAGAAGTGAGCCAACCGGCATTTTGACTACGCATGACAAATTGCGGTCTCATTTGCCCCTGTCATCTTGAATACTTACGAGCAGACTAGCGACGTTGCTGGTTCGCAAAGGCGACTAGCCGCACACCGTCATTATCGAAATATAGGAGCGCCCGGATGACCTCGAAAATCCAGTCTGGATACGAGAATGCGCACGGGCGCGGCTGAGCGGCAATGGCTGGAACTGCAGGAGAGGCACTGAAACCAGTATGGCTAACGTGTCTCATCCGCCACAGTTCTCGCTAGCTATAATTCGTGCTTCTCGCTATGGGAAAGAGTATCATCTGCTTTGGTGGTTGTCAGGCAATTGTGAAAGTCCAGCCTTAAAATGATCGCATCGTCTCGATGATTCCGAGTAGACATCTAATCGGTTTAGCAATTGTTGCGGTGTAGCAATTGATATTGCCCTGGCGCAATCGCAATCATATTGGTGCGCTATGTTTGTTTCAACGTCCTTTGGCGTTCCGCAAACAAGGTCAAATTTGTTCTTAATCTAGGATGGTGCCGGAACTTTTCGTAAGATTTCGGGTTTGGGTCAGGCAGGAGAAACATTATTGGGAAAAGCTTCGATCCGCGTACTCGTGGTTGATGATTACGAGCCTTGGCGTCGTTTCTTCTCATCGACGCTTCAGAAGGAACGGGAACTACAGGTCATCGGAGAGGCGTCGGACGGACTCGAAGCGGTTCAGAAAGCCGAAGAACTGCAACCAGACCTAATCCTGCTTGATATTGGTCTTCCGACACTAAACGGAATAGATGCCGCTCGCCGAATCCGAACAGTTTCTCCTGCCTCCAAAATTCTCTTCGTAAGCGAAAACCGCTCCGCTGGCATCGCAGAAGAAGCCTTGAGTGGCGGTGCAGGCGGCTACGTCTTGAAGTCGGATGCGGTAGGTGAACTGCTGCCTGCTTTAAAAGCGGTTCTCGATGGCAAGCGGTTTGTCGGCGCCAGTTTGGCTGGTCATGGTCTTAACGACCCGCCGAATCCGCAGACTGGTGCTCATCTTCAACGTAATAAGATTGTGCCCCTCACCCGACCGCGGAACCTGGAGATCGCCCGTCACGAGGTAACATTCTATGCAAATGATCGACATCTTTTGGAATACGTAACGCGGTTCATCGGGGCAGCTCTCAAGGCTGGGGATGCCGCTATCATCGTCTCAACTGAGTCACACCGGGAGAGCCTGCTTCCTAGATTGCAGGCTTATGGTCTAGAGATCAGTGAGGCTATACAGCAGGGCAGATACATCGCTCTCGATGCTGCTGAGACGATCCGTACCTTCATCGTCGATGGCATGGTGGATTCGGGACGATTTCTGGACGGCTTTGGCAACCTCATTCAGACTGCCACAAAAGCTGCGAGGGGGAAATATCCCCGAGTTGCAGTCTTCGGAGAGGGTGCCGATCTACTGGTTGCGCAAGGCAACGTGGAAGCCGCGATTCAGGACGAAAGGCTCTGCAATCGACTGATCAAGGCGTACGACGTGGACATCCTGTGCGGATATTCTCTCACCCGGACTCCTTACTCACATCACAGCTACGAGCAAGTCTGTGCGCAGCATTCCGCCGTTCATTCCCTGTGAAAAGCTGTAGCACACCGGATGGGCCGCGCCGAGGAGGTCGATGGGTGAATCGCTTCGCACCGTCCTTGGCGACACCACCCGCTCTTTTGGAATCTCTCGCGAACGCCCGGCGTGCGCACTCGAACTGTGACCGGCCTGGGCGCTTGCGTTGCGGGCACGGACCCGGACGGGCACATGACGGCGAGCAGAGCGCACTAATTCAGGCGAATTGAGCCGGTGTTGCCTTCTTCGATCTCGAAGAATACAGACATAGTTGACGGCAATTTACTTACAGCGAATAAGTTGGGAGGGTACGTCTGATCAGTAATCCAACGCGCTCGGTATCTTTTCGCCTTCCGTGATCGCCGAATCTGATTGAGCTTGAGACCTTCATCCAACGTGCGTGCGGTCAAGCGCCTCGGACTCGCTATCGATCGCGCCGAGGACACATGCGCTCAACGCCGAGGACCCGCTGTTACCTATTTGGATGAGCCTTGATTCTCGCAAGCATTGCTCTCGCTATCCAGTCGCGATGCCCTCAGACAAGGTCGGCGGCCAAACATCGGCAAAAGTAGAAGTAATATTCAAACCCCATTGCAGCTTCAGCAAGGGGGGTAGGTGATATTAATCCGAGCGCGCGGTATACGCGAGTCGATGGACTCCATTGCTGGTTTCAGACTGGAGTGAATCAAATTCCCACAATTCCAAAGGTTTGCTCGAGATACGTGTGTTTCGGGAGAACGATCTGGCAGTCCGCATCAGCGTTGAACCTTGCTAGCAGTGATGGCGGCTACCTCCCTTGTATTGCTGTGTCCATGCCGGAAGGTACGTTCACTTCCCGAACTGGCCTGTCCACATCGGTCGGGCGCGCAGGTGCCTCAAGACCGTCCGTTAGCAAGAACCCTTGCAAGGCAATCGCATTTATCCAAGATGTTTCAAGGTTTTGTATGTACTCGGTCTCGGCTTTGAACAAGACGCGTTCGGAGAGCAAGACTTGGGGATAAGAAGCTTGCAACAACCCGTACCGCCTATAGAGCAGCGCGTAGGCACGCTGTGCGCGGGGCAGGATTTCAGTGCGGTAGCGATCGACCATGGACTTGGCGGTGCGGTAGTTCTCTACAAAGGACGCCGCGCGCTCGCGCAGAACCAACTCAATGCGCTTGACCTCTGCTCGTGAGCGCTCCAAGTCCGCCTGTGCCGCTTGAATGTTTCCCTGATTGCGATCAAATAGCTTCAATCGCACACCAACTTCGGCAAAACCCCGAAGTCCAACAGGACGCCCAGTCGACTCCAGTCGCTCGAGGTTCTGTTCCAGTCCTCCTCGCACGACAAGATCAGGTACCCGTTCCTTGTTAGCTCGCACCAGAGCAGAGCAGAGCAGCTTCGGCACGCGTGACTCCGACCTGGGCGATTCGAGCGGCTGGGCTTTCCCGCAGAAGAACATCCAAAAGCTGTGATTCGTCCAGTTCAGGGAGGTTTGCCTCCAGACTGCCTCCCAGCGTTGCTTCCTGAACACCTGGGTTACCGACTACTGCAGCAAGCGCACTCATGGCGCGGCGCCGCAGCTGTTCCGCTGAAACAACGGCCAGGTCTGCCTCCTGCGCCTCGATTTCTGCGAGTAGAACCTCGCTCTCGTTTTGCTGGCCTATGTTGAAGAGCTGGCGGCTGTAGTTCGCGGTTTCGGAGGAGATCTGTAACAACTCCTTCCGCATATTCACCATCTCCTGTGCGGCCAGGGCTTGGTAGTACTGGATCTTCACCGCGCTGGTCACTCGCAGCCGTTGCTCGTCATTTTCCGCTTCCGCCTGCCGGACATCCTGGGCAAAGATCTTCCGATTGAGGCCCAGCTTGCCGCCAAGGATGAATTCTTGCTCAACGAAGAATCCCTGCTCGCCGCCGCCGAATGAGCCGCCGCGGATCTGCTCTCCGATATAACCTGCCGTGGGATTGGGCCACAGGCCGGATTGCAGCTTGCGTCCGGTGGCAGAGCGAATTTGCGCGGCTCCTTGCAGCAGAGTGGGGTTGCGATTGAGCGCCATCTGCTCCAGATCTACCAAATC
>Ga0126372_10000604_pt1 | contig 12899 bp, 11 predicted proteins | sample PanSoiMetaPlot_6_FD_92762 | JGI IMG/M metagenome (GOLD analysis project Ga0126372, IMG submission 92762) | Tropical forest soil microbial communities from Panama - MetaG Plot_6 | ecosystem: Environmental > Terrestrial > Soil > Tropical forest > Bulk soil | place: Panama | collected 2016-02-17
GACCAGCACCTGCGGCGACATGGTCGCGGCGCCGACGCCCTGGAGAACGCGCGCGGCGATCAGCTGGTTGGCGTCTTGGGATAGCCCGCAGAGGACCGACGCAAGGGTGAAGATCGCGAGTCCGGCGATGAACATCGTGCGCGGTCCAACGATGTCGCCGATGCGCCCTGCAGTGATCAGGAGCGCCGCGAAAACCAGCAAATAGGCGTTGAGAACCCACAGGATCTGATCCAGGGTGGCGTGCAGGGAAGCGACCATGGTGGGAACCGCCACGTTCACAATCGCGCCGTCCAGCAGGATCATGAAAAAGCCGAGGCCTAAGACGACCAGGGCCAGCCACGGGTTCCGGCCGCCGGCGTTGGTCCTGGTACTTGCATTCATCGGGACTCCTCCAATCCAGTCGCATGTAGCCGGCGCCCGACCTCTTGCATGATGCAAGAAAACCCTAGCAGCAACTCTTGCATAATGCAAGACAGAGCTCTACGCTGGTCTCACATGCGGAAGCGGCCCCTTTCCGATCTACCCTTGCCCTGCCCGGTCGCACGAAGCCTCGACGTCTTCGGCGAGTGGTGGTCACTCCTGATCGTCCGCGATGCTTTCCGCGGCGCCCGGCGCTTCGAGGACTTCCGAGCCCTTGGCGCTGCCGACAACATCCTGACCGCGCGGCTGAGGAAGCTGGTCGATGAGGGCATCTTTGAGAAGCGCCCCATCTCGGAGACCTCCAAGCGCTATGAATACCTCTTGACGGAAAAGGGACGAGACCTTATGACGGTCTTGGCCGCCATACGGACGTGGGGCGAGCGCTGGACCACGGGCAAGGACGCCACCCGGCTGAGCCACGGCACGACCGGCCACTCGGTTTCGGTCAAGGCCTGGTGCGCCGAATGCGATACGCCGATCCCGGTGGACGACATTACTGTGCAGCGCCAGCTTGGGGATCGGGTGTCGTTGACATCCTGATCGCGGTCGGGGCTCGTCGTGACTAGATAGCCCGGCCGATCGCCTTCTCTATCTGCTCCAGGTGCTCGTCCCAGTGGATCGAGAGATCTAACAACCCGAGGCGGTTCTCGGCGACCACCTTATCGACAGCGCTCGCCGGCAGCCTTGCGACTCGGTCGGCCGCTGCACGTGCCGCTTGCAAGCAGGCATCAACTGCATCGGGCCCGCCGACCCGATCCCAGTCGGTACTCGCGGCCGCGTTGATGAACTGGAGCTGGTCGTCGTCGAATTTGGCGAGCCCTTGCGGGAAGGTACATAGGGCCCTCCTCTGGGCAATCAGCCAGAAGTGTCGCTCGTTGCCGACGGCGTCGCCTGTCGAGTCGCAATGACGAGGCGCCCCGCGCTGCTTACGTATCGCCGCCTGGGAGAGCCGCCGCTACTCACCACGTCGGCGGCGTGATTATCCAGATGGCCCGCACTACTCCCGGGCCAGGATTCCGATACCAGTGCGGGATGGTGCTCTTGTAGGTGATTGTGTCGCCCTCGTGGAGGGTGTGAACCTCGCCGTCGAGATGCACCTCGTGGACGCCCTCCAGGATGATGCCCACCTCCTCGCCCTCGTGGACGAACGGGGTCGGCTCGGTGCTGGTGCCTGGTGGCACCTCGAGGTAAAGGACCTCCAACGCACCCTCGAGACTTGGGGTCAGCACCTCGTAGAGGGTCGCGATGTCGACGCCGGCGGGATGGATACCTTCCAGCCTCTTGCGCTCACCCCTGCGTACCACCGGGTGGACCGTGCTCGTGGTCTCCAGCAGACGGCCGACGGAGATATTGAGAGCGTGTGAGATTTTCACCAGAGTGTTGAAGGACGGATTGCCGATGCCCCTCTCGATCTGGCTCAGCGAGCCCACGCTGCAGGCGCTTCGGGCAGCCACCTCCTCCAGGGTGAGGGAGCGCTCCAGCCGCATTGATCGAATACGGCGGCCCAGCGCTTCATTGAGCGTTGCCGCCTCTCGGGAAGCGTAGTCGGAGCCCGCGCGATCCACTCCCCTGGTCACCGGAGGGTCTCCTTGACACCACTGCGTACTTTCAATAAATTGAACCTCCAGCGCACTGTAGCTCAAAATCGTAGCCAGGGAGAAGCTCCAGTCGCGGGTCCCATCGATAAAGGGGAGGCCTCTCGCCATGTCGCGCAGCAGTACGGTCACTTTCGTTGCCAACCAGCCCACGCGCCGGAATTTCCTGAAGACGGCCGCGCTCGGGGCTGCGGCCGTCGGCGCTGGTGCCGCGAGTCTCGAGGCCATGCTGGCCGCCTGCGGAGGCGCCGCGCCCAGCGCCAGCAGCACGGCCGCGCCGGTTCAGGACGTCAACTGGCGCCTTGGCTGGCTCGCCGGCTCGCAGCAGGGGGGCGAATTCGTGGCCATCGAAAAGGGCTACTTCAAGCAAGCCGGTATCAACCTCGTCGTACAGCCGGGTGGCCCCAACCTCGACTCAGTTTCCCTCGTCGCCAACGGATCGGCAACTGTTGGCCAGATTTCGTCCAGCCCCTCGCTTATCCTGGCCAGGGCCCATGGCATCCCGGTCAGGGCGTTTGCCTCGGCCCTCCAGAAGCACCCGTTTGCCTGGTTCACGCTCAAGAAGGACAACATCACGAGCCCCAGAGACTGGGTCGGTAAGAAGATCGGCATCCAGGGCACCGCTCGGCCTCTGCTGAACGCGGTGGTGGCCAAGTACAACCTGAACCCCGATTCCTTCCAGACCGTGGTGATCGGCAGCGACACGCTGCCGCTGGTCAACGGCCAGGTCCAGGCGGCATCCGGCTGGGTGATCGACAGCGCGCAGGAGGCGGCGCTGCCGGCCAACGGCTACGACGTCATGCTGCTCTGGGACCTCGGCATCCAGCTCTACGCCAACCCCTACTTCGCCACCGACGACACGATCAAGAACAACAAGAAGATGTTGGAGGGTTTCGTCACTGCCGCCGGCAAAGGCTGGGAGTACGCCTTCGCCCACCAGGACGAGGCCATCGACATCGTGATGAAGCATGTGCAGGGGCTGAAGCGGGACCAGGAGCTGGCCACCCTGAAGTCGATGCCTCCCTTCACCTGGAACGCGGCGACCAAGCAGCACGGCTTCGGCACCATGGACTTGACCCTGTGGCAGAAGCAGATCGACCTCTACGTGAGCCTGAAGCTGATAGACAAGTCGTTCCCGGCGAGCGACATCGCGACCGTGGACATCCTGAACGGGGCGCCCGACCGGCCGAAGCAGTGATCGGTCGCTCAGCCCTCGCGCAGCGGGAGCGGCTCGATGCCGCTCCGGCCGGCGCGATCGTAATCAGCGACCTGTCTGTTCGCTTTCACACTGACGCGGGAGAGATCTCAGCGCTGGGCGGCGTATCGCTCAGCGTCTCCAGGGGTGAGTTCATCTCGCTCCTGGGCCCGTCGGGCTGCGGGAAGTCGACGCTGCTGCGCGTGGTCGCGGACCTGATCCCGCCCAGCAACGGGGCCGTGACGGTCCTTGGCGAGCCCCCCGAGGGAGCGCGTCGTCAGCGTGAGCTGGGCTTCGTCTTCCAGGATGCCGCGCTGCTTCCCTGGCGGACCGCGCTGTCCAACGTCCGGCTTCCGCTGGAGGTAGGCAAGTTCGCCCAGCGAGGACGGCCGGCGGCGAAGCCTGAGGACCTTCTCGAACTGGTGGGACTGAAGGGATTCGAGAATGCGCTTCCCAAGCAGCTCTCCGGCGGCATGCGCCAGCGCGTCTCGATCGCCCGGGCGCTGGTCGCCGAACCCAGCATTCTGCTCATGGACGAGCCTTTCGGGGCCCTCGACGAGATCCAGCGCGACCGCCTCAATGTAGAGCTGCTGCGGATCTGGGAGAAGACCGGCCTCACCGTCCTCTTCGTCACCCACAGCATCCCCGAGGCTGTCTTCCTCTCCCAGAAGGTGGTCGTGATGTCACCTCGTCCCGGCCGGGTCAGAGAGGTGGTTGAGATCAGGCTGCCCTATCCCCGCCACCTTTCCATCAAGGACGGCCCCGAGTTCGGGCACTGCGCCGCGCGGCTGCGGCGGCTGCTGGGGGAGGTGTGAGCATGGCGGTAAAGGCTGAGACCGACGCCGCCCGAAGCCGCCCGGCCGCCGATCTCCGGCGCCAGGAACGCAGGCGTCGCCGGATCGGCACGATCGCGGTGCCTGCAATCGGCGCGATCGGGGTGCTTGCGGTATGGCAGGCGCTGATTGCCGTCCTCCACGTGAGGGAGTACCTGGTGCCGGCGCCCACGGCGGTCGCCAGGGCGCTGGTCGACAACTGGCACATGCTGTTGAAGAACGCGTGGCCGACGACCATCGAGAGCCTGGCCGGCTTTGCGATGGGCAACCTCTTCGCAATCGGTCTCGCCGTCGTCTTCGTGCACTCGAAGACACTTGAGCAGACCTTCTATCCGATGGCGGTTGTGCTCCGCACGATTCCCATCGTCGCGGTCGCGCCGCTCCTGGTCCTGCTCCTTGGCCAGGGATACGCCCCGAAGATCGCGATTGCCGCTCTGATCTCCTTCTTCCCAACGCTGGTCAACATGGTCCGCGGCTTCGGCTCGGTCGATCCACAGGCTCTGGAGCTGATGCGCGTGCTGTCCGCGAACCGGCGCGAGGTCTTCCTCAAGCTCCGCCTGGTCAACTCATTGCCCTTCCTCTTCGCCGCCCTCAAGATCGCGACCGGGGCCTGCATCATCGGCGCGATCGTCGCCGAGTGGATCGGCTCCGATGCCGGTCTCGGCGTCCTGGTCATCAATGCCACCACTCAGTTCGAGACGCCACTGCTCTACGCGACCATGGCCACCGCCTCAGTGATGGCCCTGATCTTCTTCGGCGTGGTCGCGCTGGTGGAGAAACTGGTGGTTCGCTGGGAGGCGGATGAGGCACCGATCTAAGCAGATGGCCAGAAGTTCTGCACTTAATGAGGGCAAGGCACCAGGGGGCCCCACGAAGTGGGGACGGCGGCTTTCCTCAGCCGCCGTGGCCGGGGTGGGGCGGCGGGGTCGTTCCGGGGGGACGTGGCCCCCAGATAAGGCCAGCGTGGGTTACGGACAGAACTCCTGTGGGGCTGCATAGCCCACACAACAAGAGGACACGACATGAAGCCTTCTCGTGCCCCAGCGACCGTCCTCGAAGCGCCTCGCGACGTTCCCGTCGTGGCTGAGACCGATGTGCTGGTGGTCGGGGGCGGACCGGCCGGCGTCGCCGCCGCCGTCGAGGCCAGGCGGCAGGGCGCGCGGGCGCTCCTGACGGAGCGCTACCCGTACCTGGGCGGCATGGCCTCGGGGGGGATGGTCCTGGTGATCGACGACATGATGGACGGAGATCGGCAGACCGTCCTCGGCCTCGCCCAGGAGTATGTGGAACGGCTGGAGAGGATCGGCGCCGCCGTCTATCCACCGGTCGAGGACCGCTACCGCCCTGACCGCAGGCTCTGGAACAGGTGGGCCCGCTGGGGCTGCTACGACATCTACTCGCGTGGGCGCCTGAAGCCGATCACGTACTCGGTGGCGTTCGACCCCGACGGCTGGAAGCGTGTGTCCGACGACATGGTCGCGGAGTCTGAGGTGGACCTGCGTCTTCACAGCTGGTTCAGCGAACCGGTGATGGAGGGCGAACGCGTTGCGGGAGGCATCTTCGAGACGCCCGAGGGCCGCCAGGCGATCCGGGCCCAAACCGTCGTCGACGCCAGCGGCGACGCCACAGTGGCGTGGCGCGCCGGAGCCGAGATCGAGCATGGGCGCTACTTCATGACCCTGGTTCACCGCTACGGAGGCGTCGACACCGAACGGGCGATGCGCTTCGAGGAGGAACACCCGAAGGAGGCCGCAGACCTGAACCGGGAGGCCAAGCGCTTGATCGGTGGCTCCTGGGAGTTCTGGTGGCTGCTGACGCCGCTGCCCGGTGTGGTCTGGTGCAATTGCCCCCACCTGCGGGGGCTGGACACCACCTCGGTCGAAGACCTGACGAGGGCCGAGTTCGACGCACGCCGCAAGATCCAGGCCACCTTCGAGTTCGCCCGGCAGAACATTCCCGGTTTCGAGAGCGCGTACCTGTTGGATCACGCGCCCCAGATGGGCGTGCGCCAGGGCAGGCTCCTGAAGGGCGAGTACGTCGTGACTCAGGAGAACATCAAGGAGGGCCACTGGTTCGCGGACAGCGTCGCTCGCGGCCGCGACTACTACACGCCCTACCGCTCGCTGATCCCGCGGCGCGTGGAGCGCCTGATCGTGGCCGGCCGCTGCTACTCGGCAACCCCGGTGGCCCAGCGCACGAGCCGCGAGATCGGGCCCTGCATCGTCATGGGGCAGGCGGCAGGCCTGGCGGCAGCGCTCGCACTGGAGTCGAGCCGCGAGCTGCGCGCCGTCGACGTGGGCGCTCTGCAGCGAAGGCTCCGCGAGCATGGTGCCGACCCCGGCGACGAGCCGCCCGCCGGGGCCGAGGAGCTGATGGCCGCCGAGGCGGTGAGCTGATGGCGCTGCCACTGGACGGGATCCGAGTCCTCGACTTTACGCAGGTCGAGTTCGGGCCCGTGTGCACCCAGGCGCTCGGCGACTTCGGTGCTGACGTGATCAAGGTCGAGCGCGAGGGCAGTGGCGACCTCTCCCGGTGGTCGCTGCGAGACCCGGCGGGACCCGACAACCCCGTCTTCGTCAGCCTCAACCGCAACAAGCGAAGCGTCGCGCTCGACATCCGGGCCGAGGCCAGCCGCCGGATCATCGAGGAGATCGCGCGCCGCTCCGATGTCGTCGTGAACAACTTCAGGGCCGGCGTCATGGAGCGGCTCGGGCTGGGCTACGAGGACATGCGCAAACTGAACCCTCGGATCGTCTATGCGGTGGGGTCAGGCTATGGACCGACTGGTCCCTATGCCCACAAGGGTGGCCAGGACGTGCTGGCGCAGGCTCTCACCGGCGCGATGGCACGCCGCGCCGACCCGAGCCAACCCCTGGCGATCTACGGAACGGCTCTGGCCGACTACTCGGCCGGGATGCTGCTGGTCCAGGGCATCCTGCTGGCGCTGATGGCACGAGACCGCACCGGCGAGGGGCAGAAGGTCGAGGTGTCCCTCTACGACGCGCTCCTTTCGATGCAGCTCCAGGAGGCGACCGCATGGCTCATGAGAGGTATGGACCTGAACTGGGCCGCGCAGCCGCTGTCCGGCGTTTTCGAGGCAGAGGACGGTCCGCTCGTGATCGTGGGCGCGTTCAAGAAGAACCCTCTGCGCGACATCTGCGCCGCCCTGGAGCTGGACGATCTCTCGCTGCTGCCGGAGTTCGCCGACGACGCCGCACAGAAGGCGCACAAGCCTGAGCTGCGGCGGGTGTTCCGGGACCGGATCGCGCAGGGTCCGCGCGAGCGGTGGCTCCAGCGCCTGGAGCATGTGGACATCCTTTGTGCCCCAGTGCTCTCAATCGGCGAAGCGCTGGAGAGCGAGCAGGTGGCAGCCAGCCAGATGGTCTTGAGGATGGACCACCCGGCGGGAGAGGTGACCACCCTGGCCAACCCGGTCAAGCTCTCGGGCACACCGGCGTCGGTGCGCCGGCGGCCGCCTCAACTCGGAGAGCACACCCGGGAGGTGCTGGCCGAGCTCGGCCTGCAGCCCGACCCGGCCGTCACCGCGCGCGCCGGCGAGACGGGAAGTTGAGCGGGATCGACTACCGGGAGGACGGCAACGTGGCCCGGGTCACGATCAACCGGCCGCACGTGCTGAACGCCCTCGACGCTGAGTCGGACTCGGAGCTGCGGAGGATCTGGGAGGAGCTCGAGGTTCGGCGTGACATCTGGGCCATCATCCTTACCGGCGCAGGTGAGCGCGCCTTTTGCGTCGGTGCCGACATGAGTGCGCCGGCGGTGAGGCAGACCGGCCTCGAGTACTGGGCCCAGGAACGCCCGGGGGGCTTCGGAGGCATCGCCTGCCGCCGGACGCTCGACATCCCGGTGATCGCGGCCGTAAATGGGTATGCGCTCGGCGGGGGGATGGAGATGGTGCTCGGTTGCGACATCGTCGTCGCCGCCGAGGACGCGGCGCTGGGCCTGCCCGAGCCACTGGTTGGCCGGATCCCGCTCGACGGCGGCGTGTTCCAGCTGGTGCGTCAGCTGCCGCACCACGTCGCCATGGGCCTGCTCCTGACCGGGCGCCAGATCCCGGCGGACCGGGCGATGGCATTTGGGCTGGTCAACGAGGTCGTGCCTCGTGCTCAGCTGGGAGATGCCGTCGGCCGCTGGCTGGACGGGATCCTTCGCTGCGCTCCGCTGTCACTCCGAGCGATCAAACAGATGGTGCAGCGCAGTGAGGCGATGACCGCGCCGGCCGCCATGAGGATGAGGTTCCCGGCGCTGGTCACCGCGCTGACGTCCAGGGACTCGGAGGAGGGCGTGCGCGCCTTCCAGGCGAAGCGGCAGCCGGTCTGGCGGGCGGAATAGGAGCGTAGCAGCTACGCCACCCGATCCCGCGGCACCCGCCGGGATTTGACGCAGCATCAGGATCAGTGAAATGACTAGTGCCGTAACGCCTTCTGCGTCAACTCGATCAGACCGCCCAGGGGACCCCCAAGAGTAACCGTCCGAGGCTGCCGTGGGGGACGATCTCGCCGCCTACAGGCCGTGGGACGAGGACTGGGCCGGGGTCCGGACAGCGCTGATTGAGGCCTTGGCGCGGGCGGGCTGGTTGGTAGTGGACCAGGAACTCCTTGATCACGGCCTCAGGTGGCGGTCGCCGAGGATGAGCAGGTGGTCCAGCAGCGCTCGCCGGCAGGTACCCACGAACCTCTCAGCGATTGAGTTTGCCCGAGGGAGCCGGAGGTCATTTTCACGAGTTGCACTCCCTTCGGAGCCGAAGACCTGGTCGAAGGCGGCTGCGGACTTGGAGTCGCGGTCGCGGGGTAGGAACGTGGGCTGAAGGACCCCCGGCGCCTGCGTCACCTACTACTGGTTGGTGCTCGGCGGCCTGCTTCGGTTGGTGCACTGACGTGGGGCCAGGAAAGTTGCCAGCTCACCAGGACCCGGTCCGCGATCCGCACGATCAGCGCCAGCTTCGCGCGCTGCGCCTCTGGGCTGATGGCGTGCGCCGGCCGGGCTCCTCCTGCGACGTGCGCCAAAGAGTTGCCACGGCCGTCCTGGCGAAGGACTCTGCCGCGGTGCGGCGCTCGGGACCGCGGCGGCGGGGTCCTCTCCGCGCTCGTACGCGCCATGCAGCCAGGGCAGGCGAGACGGATGTGACGGAGCGGCGCCACTCTGTGCACCCTCTTAGATCGTCGCGTCGAGATAGCGCACGGCCGCGCCGAGGAGCAGCGCGGCCACCAGCTCGACCCAGGCCAGCACCGGGTCACGGACGATGTGGAGTCGGGAGACGGCGATCGCCAGCGGCACGGAGTCGATCCCGCCAGTTGACAGATCGGAACGAGAATGCACGGGAAGCCGGAGTTCCCCAGAGAAACCCGTCCCAAGCAGCGAGCTGGTGCGCAGGGACCGGCTTGGTGGGGTGATCCACGAGTTAAAGATGGGCCGCCTAACGAGGCGACCTAAGTACCGAACACCTCTTCGCGCCGGGCAGGGAAGCTCGGCCCGCGGCGTGAATCAACCCGCCATTGCGTCTTTGCCGGCCGTCTTTCTATAAGCGCCAGGCGAGATGCCGTACCGGCGCCGGAAGGCTTTGCTGATCGAGGCATCAGAGTCGTAGCCGGTCCGTCGGGCGATCTCGCCCACTGCGGCGTCGCTGTTCAGCAGGTAGTTGGCTGCCTGCGAGAGGCGGTAACGAGTCAGGTTCTGCATCGGAGTCTCGCCGGTCGCGGATCGGAATCGTTCTGCGAAAGCCGACCGGGAGAGGCCCACCGCCGCCGCCAGCTTGGGCACCGACCACCGTTCCTCGGGGCGGTCACGAATCAGCCGCAAGGCCCGGGCCACCTGTGTGTCGCCGACCGGCGAGGAGTCCGCGCGACCCGCAGCCAGGAGGTGGGCGCGCAGCGCTTGAGCGAGCAGAGCGTCTGTCAGCCGGCTGACCACCGCCTCGGTGCCAGGGCCACTCGACGCCATCTCCACCGAGATCATCCGGATGAGTCCGGACAGCCACTCAGGCGCCCTGCCTTCATGTCCTCGCAGATGAACGACCTGCGGAAGCGCCTCGAGAAGTGGGCGCCCAGTCAGCTGGTCGATCACGAAGCCGCCGCAGATCAGCTCGGCACGTTCCCCATCGCCGCCGTGCTTGAGGCGTCCGTTCACCGGCGGCGTGCCAGCCAGGATGTCGTCGAGCCAGACTACCCTGCTCTCCTTCCTGTCGCGGAGCTGGTGACCATCGCCGCGGGGCAACACGACCAGGTCACCTGCCTGGAGCCGGACCCCCTCCGGGTCGCAGTCCACCTCAAGCCACGCCGTCCCCGCCGTCAAAAGGTGAAACGCCGGGCTTGGTCGCGCCGCAACCCGAAATCCCCACGGCGAGCTCATGTCGGAGAGGCAGTAGACCGTGCTCGTGACCGTCAGGCGGAGCAGCAGCTGGCTCATGCCGTCGTCCTCTGAGAATCTGCCCATGCCACGCATCTGACCTGGGCCGAATCTTAAGTGCGCCGCGCCAGGGTGTCCTTGTCCATCACTCCGAAAGACATTGCCGCAGCGCTCGTCAGGCGCGCCGGACAAATCTGACGGCGTCCTGGAGATTCCCGACCGCGCCGCTTGTCACTAGTTTTCAAGGCGGCCGGGAAGCGCCGGCATCACTATCAAGGAGGAACAGCGTGAGCAAGTTCTTGGTGACTTATTACGGAGGGGGAATGCCGGCCGACCCCGCCCAGGCTGAGCTGGCCAAGGCGGCTTTTGGCGAATGGCTGGTCAGGGCCGGCAACGCCGTGATCGACCCGGGCGCCCCCCTCCGCCCGGCGACCCAGGTGTCCAACGGGGCTCCTGCGCCACAGGTCGCCATCGGCGGATATTCGGTGATCGAGGCGGCGAGCATCGAGCAGGCGACCGAGATTCTAAGCTCGCATCCGTTCGTCGCTCGTGGCGGAACCCTGCAGGTCGATGAGGCGATGGCTGTCTGAGGCCAAGCTGGTCCGGAAGGCAGAGCCTCCTCCAAACGGCTTCAGCCGCAGCAACTCAGCGGCCGTCCACAGGACCGCCATTGATCAACGGCCGGCCGTTACGGCGCCGGAGCCAGCGGACGCGTTTGAACTGGGGGCGCATGAGCCGTCCCAGTGGACTGTAACGGTCGGAGGTGGAGCAGGCCGGAGGCCCGAAGGCCGGCGTTCCAGGTGGTCGGTGGCAAGGATGGGGTGGCGCGACGAGGAGCCCATTTGTCGATGGGTGACGAGGCGCGCCGAGCCCCCAGACGCAGTCATCAGCGCCCGCAAGGCGCCCGGGCGCCTGGGACGTCGGATGCTCCGCATCCGGCTGTTACAGTCCACTAAGGGCCAAGTGGTTGCCACCTGCCCGTGTGCTGCACCTTTCCTGATGCTCGGTTCGACGCGACTACCCAAGGCCGGAGCCCAGCGCGTTAGTACAGCACGCTGTGATCCGCGCAGGGGGCCGACTGTAAATGCCGGTCCCTACCGCAATCGCCGAGCCATCCTCGGCGGCTGCCCTCAACTCGGGAAGAGCCGGATGGAGCGAGGGCGGCGTTACGCCGCCCTCGCCCTGGCGGTCGTTAATCGCGGTCTCTGGGCGCGGTCGCCGGCTGGCCGGCTCCCCCCGACGAACGCGGGGCCGGCATCGTGCTGTCAGCACCGCGCACGCTCTTCCAGATCGCCTCGTTCAGCGTGGGCTCGTCCGCCGCATCCGCGGCGGAGAAGTTCATTGCCGCGGACTGCGCCGCCATCGGGGCGGTCGGCGGGTTCACCTCGGTCAGGGACTGACTGGGCGTGATCGCCGTATACGATGAGAGGTTAGGCTTGTTGGTGAAGCTGTTCAGCATCGGGGTCGCGGCCGTGTCGAACTGGGTCAGCGGCCCCAGGCCGACGATCAGCTCCATCGTCCGGAGCATGGCGACCGTGCTGTAGAACGTCGAGTCCACCTTCCCAAGCCGCGAGAACGGGCTGATGACTAGAGCCTCGGTGCGGTGTGCATCCACGTGGTCGGGCCCATTCTGGGCGTCATCTTCGACCACGAAGATCGCCGTGCTGGACCAGAACTGCGAGTGCGACAGGTCCTGCACGAGCCGGCCCAGCGCCAGGTCGTTGTCGGCCACAAACGCCTTCGGCGTCTTCGCCCCGGGCGCCGTGCCCGAGGTGTGGTCGTCGGGCAGGCGCACCAGCTCCACCGTGGGCAGGTTGTTGCCAGCCTCGAACTGCCTGAACTCCCGCTCCCACTCGTTGATGCGCGTCTGATCGGAGATGCTCTGCGTGAAGCCCGGGTACATAAGGTCCGTGTGGGCTTGCAGCGCCGGGACCGTGAGCACCGGCGGCGTGCTCGTGGTGAAGAACCCGTAGTTCCGGAAGCTGACGTTGCTCGCGCTCAGGCGGTCCCAGAGGTAGCTGCTCTCGGGATTGCTGCCCGCCGCTGTGGCGAAGTTGCCGCCCTCGAAATCGTAGTTCCGCTGGCGGCCGCCGTAGTTGACGGGCCACGTCTTTTGCACGTACGTGTTCGCGTTCGCCTGCGTGGACCAGTTCCAGCCGTCGGCCGAGACCTCGGCGTTCGCGTAGAAGTTGTCCAGCGTGACGAACTGGCGGGCCAGCGTGCGGATGTTCGGAGCCACGCTGTCGTCGAACAGGTTCAGGTTTGGGTCTCCATTGCCGCGGCCGAGGCTGCCGAAGATCTGGTCGTATGTCCGGTTCTCCTTCACGACGTAGATCACATGCTTGATCGGCGAGGTGCCGCCGACGCGGCGCGGGATGACGCCGCCGGCTGCGTCGGTGCCGGCCGTGCGGACCTTGTCCCGCTCGTCGAAGCCGTTGTTGTGGATCACCTGCTGCGTGTAGTGCGCCAGCTGGTCCCGGTCTGGTGCGGCTA
>Ga0126372_10000605_pt1 | contig 12888 bp, 8 predicted proteins | sample PanSoiMetaPlot_6_FD_92762 | JGI IMG/M metagenome (GOLD analysis project Ga0126372, IMG submission 92762) | Tropical forest soil microbial communities from Panama - MetaG Plot_6 | ecosystem: Environmental > Terrestrial > Soil > Tropical forest > Bulk soil | place: Panama | collected 2016-02-17
AGTGTTGGTCTTTTTGATGTTGTATGCCGCACCGAGGCGCGGTTCCGCCTCTTTGTGGGTGCTAAGCCCGTTGTAGAAGTCTCCACGCAGACCGACGTTGAACGACCAGTTGCCCTTTGTAATCTGGTCTTGGAGGTACAGCGCAAGCTGCTTGACGTCCGTGTGTCCACGAAACACAAAGAGACCTCCGCCCCGGGTAAGATCAAACGGGAGCAGGTCGGAACAAGGCGAACCCAATGCGACTCTATTTACAAAACATGGATTACCGCTCGCATCTGTAAGCGATGGGAGCAGTCCCCCATCTACGATTCCCAAATTGTCATTCTCGTTCAGCAACGTCTGCTGGTATGTGGCTCCGGCTTTTAGGGTGTGGACGCCCTGCACGTAGGAGACGCTCGTCCGTAATCCTGCGTTTGTAAGCGTGCGATCCTGAGCAACCGTCTCCTGTTGAATCGGCGAGAGATCGTCCAACAGATTCGGACTCGGATAGTAGTTGTACTGGTCGTGCCTCACGAAACCGCCAACGGTAAACACAGCACTGGTGCTGAGCAATCGAGTCCAAGAAGGCGCGACGTTGAAAGTTCGGATCTGCGATCGCTGATCCGTCGCGCCCAATGGGTTCCCTGATGGATCGGTCTGACCAAAATGAAAAACGTTGTCGAAGCTGTTCGGGTTCTGGAACCACGAACGACTAAAGCCCAGATTCAACTGGATGGAGTCCGCCTTCGACAGCTGATAGTCAACTCTGTCAAAGATGTTCTCCTCGTTGCCTTTAGCGTGGATTACGGTGAATTCGGGTGGATCGAGGAATCGTCCCGTGTTTAGTCCGCTTGCCGAAGTGAAGTTGCCCCATCTCTGCCCACCGTATCCGAAGTTGAAGGCTGCCGTGGATGTTCCGAAGCTGCCGTAGCTCGCGGTGACACTGCCTGTGGGCGTTGTAAGACCCTGACCCGAACGAGTTGTCGCGTTGATCACCACGCTTGTCTTTTCACCGAACTCGGCAGGCGGTGCGCCGGAGATCACTTCCATTGAGGCAATGGCATCAAGTGGAATCTGGTTCGAGAACACTTTGCTTTGCTGATCGGTAATGGGCTGTCCATCGATAGAAAAAGAATTTTCGGCGTGATCTCCCATTCCGTGAAAGAGACCATTGGAATCAGCGGCAATGCCGGGTGAAGACAAGGTCACAAGAGAACTAAGGGAGGACGACTGACTCTCTAGAGGCAGCTTGTCGAACAAACCGCGATCCACGTCGGTGTGAAACGTCGAAGTATTTTCAAGCAAGTTGCCCCCGCTCCCCTCGACCGTAACGCTCTCGGCTGATCCACTCACTTTTAGGGTGATCGTAAGGTTTATAGGAACCGCCGAATTGACATCCACGTCTTGAGTAAACGTGGCGAATCCTTGCTCACCGACTGTGATGTGGTATGGGTTGAATGGAACATTCGGCATGTTGAATTTCCCTGTCGCATCCGTAACAGCTGTTCGCGAAAAGCCGCTGACGGGATTCCGAGCTTCAACGGTCGCGTTTGGGATTACTGCACCGGAAGGATCAACCACAACGCCGGTGATCGACGTAGAGCGTCCCGATTGACCCTGAACAGCGACATGGCACGAAAGAAAGAAGAAGACCAAGAAAGCCGCAGCACGCGGCCTTAAAGAGCAAGACAGCATAGATTCCTCCCCGACTAATGCAAACAAGCGTTCGACAACAGGTCGCTTTTCGGATTAGACCTATGCGATGGGAGGTGGGCGAACGCTCAGCGCGAATGCCACGAAATGCTGTTTGGCTGAAAGAGTCTCAGTTTGACGGGAAAATACCGGAGTGAACGTTGTCTTTTGAGAGCAGGCTGTGATCGTGGGGGCTGTCGAATGCGCAGCTACGCAAACGGTGCATTTGGACTCCGTGTTGTTTCTATGATTATGCGCGGCAAAAGCCAACGCCGACCAGAACGTCAGTACCAAACATAGCAACGCGACGCTCTTGGAAAACGAACGCACTAAGCTTACCCCCACGGAGGCGCGATCTCGAATCTACGTCGAAATGGAAGTAGATGCAAAGTAGCATCGCAAAGCTGCTTCCCGAACGTCCGAGCACCCACGTAACGAGGAATTCATTCCAGGTCGTAATGGCGTAAGAATGGCTTTGATGAGACTGGGAAAGGCCCCACGCTAACCCCGGACGTTTTGGTTTCGCCAATTGGTAGCTGCGATACGGTGGCCAAAACACTGGCGGGCAAGCACTTCTGCGGTGGTTCCCATTTTGAGCTCAGGTTTTGAAATAATGGCACATTCAAAAAACCTCTCCTGGGTCTGGCGGTCAATGAGTAAAATCGCCCGTCTCAACCTCTGAGCGTGATATACCTGCTTCCCAGGATTCACCTCCGAGCATCACACCTTTACAGCTTCGACAATCGACAACGGACTTTCAGTCGGGATGACGCGCGACAACCGGAACCCGGCACCCCGCAAAAGCTTTGTGAACTCGACTTTCGTGCGCTCACGGCCACGGGGGGTAAGCACAAGCATTTCCAGATCGAGCAGCTTGCCGTAATGCGGCACGTTGCTGGGAGGCACGACCGGATCCACAATCAGCACCTTGCCTTGCGTACCGAGCGCGCGGTGGCATGCTTGAAGAATCCGTGTCGCTGAGTCGTCGTCCCAGTCGTGAAGGATGTGCTTCATGATGATTGCATTGGCGCCCGATGGCAGTTCTTTGAAGAAATCGCCGCTTTCTATCCGAACTCTGCCGGTGATTCCAGCGCGAGTGAATGTCACGGCGGCATTAGCGGCAACATGCGGAAGATCAAACAGTACACCGCGCATCTTTTTGTGGCGGCGTAGGATGGTAGCTAGCAGCAGTCCATGTCCCCCTGCAACGTCCATCAGCGTCTCGACTCCTTTAAAGTCGTATGCCTCGGATGTCGCGCGGGCCTCCATAGCGCTGATTGACGTCATTGCATCGTCGAAAACCGCGGCGACCTCTGGATTTCGCGAGAAGTGCTCGAAAATGGGCGCATTAAAGACATGATCAAACGCTGGCATGCCCGTCTTCACACTGTAGCTGAGCTGTCCCCAGGGCCGCCACGTGATGTCATGGGCGGTAAAACGCGCGTACCCAGCAAGGCTATCAGGGTGATCGCTCCGAAGCAGCTGTCCCATACCCGTAAGTCGGAACCGACGGTCGGGGCCTTCAGCGAACAGTCCCACGCTCGCAAGTGCCCTCAGCAACCGATAGAGCCCGTCCTCTGACATTCCAGCTTCACGGGCTAAATCCCTGCACTGCCGCGCTCCCTTCGCGAGTTGGTCGGGGACGCCGATCTCAACTATGGTGCCAACGGCCTGGCTGATCCACTTGCCGATGACCATCTGGAAGAGGACATCATACGGACGCAATGTTGCAATTCGATGCGCTCGGTTCTTAGCCATAGGGTCTCCTTAAGCATTATGCCGCCTGGATTCTAGTGACGTTGCTCGTGAAAGGTAAAGCGACTGGTGCGTCCGAAAAAGCCGTACCTCCCCCGCATGAGCCAGGTTTCAACTGGGTTCGCGAGTACCATGTGCAAATCTCAGGTCCTTCGGGCCCAAATTCGACTGTGATGTGAATCACATGCACTTCATAGCATTCGTACTACGATCCGCCTCCTAGTTGCTTGGGAGTGGAGTATGGAACCATCCTTGAAAGCAAGTTTCTACAAGTTGGCCACAGCTGGGGAGAAAGCCGGATTCAGTCTTGAGAGCATGATTTTCTTGCTGAACGCGGGATTGACCGTTGAGAACTTGCTTGATCTGATCGAGCAAAGACTCACGGGACAGAAACTCGCCAAGCCATGTTCTTCGAGATGGATAGTCTGAGAGTCATGCGAAGAGGCTTTGTTTGGATCTCTTCCTTGAGGTTCTTAAATCCCGGCGTCGCGGTTCCAAGAAGCGGCGTTGTATCTTTTCAGTTGTTTGTAGGCTTCCACTTCTTCGCGAATTTCGTTTAGCCTTTTCCGTCGTGCTTCCCATGCCGCTCGCAAGATTTCATCCGGTTTCTCATGATTGATGTAGTCTCGGTCCCATGCGATTATCGCTTTCAGTTCAGCCAGCCGTTGCTCGAGGTACGGTCTCATCCCATCCGCTCCGACTCTTTATTGTCATCGCCATGGAAGCAATCGGAGCCCCACTGTTGTGGAGATTCATCTCGTTGATCCTTAAGAACGGACCAACGGACTGACACTCGATATTCTGCCGATATGTCGTCGATCCCGCTGACATTTCGTCTTTCAGCGCACACGTTTTTGGTTCTGCGGCTTCTTTTGGCAGCCTTGGAATGAATCATGCCAGGAGCCTTCTTTGGTAGAAATGAGGTCCCTGAGTTGTCGCGGAAACTAGCAGGCAGGATGCAGGAGAGGAGAGAGCTTGGTCGGACTTACTACTTGCCTGCACCGCGTGCCAGGCCAATCTTCTGAGGGCCTCGGGAGCTTCGCCGGGTTGACTCCATAAATGCACCAACACTTTCCGCCCTCATGGGTTCCGCAAAAAAGTGTCCTTGAGCTAAGCCACAACCGGCCAAAAGCAATAGTTGGCGCTGTTTTTTTGTTTCCACGCCTTCGGCTACAACTTTGAGGTCTAAATTGTGAGCCAGTCCGATGATTGTCTTCACGATGGCGTAGTTTTCAGCGTCCATGGTCTTCACGAACGACTGATCGATCTTCAGCGTGTCGACCGGAAAACGGCGAAGATAACTCAGTGAAGAGTAACCCGTACCAAAATCGTCGATGCTTAAATGAACTCCCAGTGACTTCAGCTGCGACATCGTTTCTCTCGTCGCCGCAACATCGTTCATCGCCACGCTCTCGGTGAGTTCGATGGCTAAGCATCGGGGATCGATTGCACTCTCTTCCAATGCATCTTTGACATGCCTAACGAAACCACTATGAGAGAAGTGTTTCGCGCTGATGTTGATGCTGACGTATAGCGGAGGCTCCGCAGCATATTGTTGCTGCCAACTTGCGGCCTCGAAGCAGGCTGTTCTTAAGACCCACACACTAACAGGAACAATCAAGCCCGACTGTTCCGCCACGGGAACAAAGGTACTTGGCGGTATCGAAATCGAATCCTGGGGCTCCCAGCGAAGGAGCGCCTCGAAACCGAGTACTGTTCCCGTGTCTACCGCCACGATAGGCTGATAATGAAGGGACAGTTCCTTATTCTCGAGAGCATACCGTAATTTCTCCTCCAGACGTAGCCTGTTTAGGACTTGCTCATGCATGGCGCGATCGAAGATCTCGCTGCAAGCCTTCCCTTTGTCTTTTGCGCGATACATTGCGATATCGGCATTCTGCAGGACGCCTTCTGCAGATGCGTCTGGTGATGTCAGCGCAATGCCGATGGACGCGCTCTTGAAAATCTCAAGTCCGTCCAATACACACGGCTGTCGAAGCGAGGACTGGATTCTCTCGGCCACGCGAATCGCGTCACTCGGATCGCTAATGTCTTCCACAAGAACCGTGAACTCATCTCCGCCCATTCTGGCGACTGTGCCGTTGCCCCGTATGCATGCCCCCAATCGGCTGCTCACCTCTTTAATCAGGGCATCCCCAATGGCGTGGCCATAGCAGTCGTTGACGACTTTGAAATCATCGATGTCGATGAATAGGACGGCAGCTGCGAGGTCAGGGTGCCTTTTCATCTGATCTACCACGCTTTGCAATCGTCCGAGAAACAAAACCCGGTTGGGAAGGCCGGTCAGCACATCATGGGTGGCGTTAAAAACTAATTCTTCTTGGGCGTATTTTCGATCCGTTATGTCACGGGCGTTGTAAACGATGCCGCCAATGTTTTTGTGCTGAAGCAGATCTCGAACAACGCACTCGAAATGGAGCCACCCTCCGTCCGCATGTCTTAGCCGGACCTCAATTATCCGATTCTGTCCTGGAACCGGTCCTGACGTTACGGACCCCTGGCTCATGGTCGTCTTCACGATATCGTCCGGATGTACTAGATCACTCATGTTCATTCCGACGAGTTGGTCTCCATGTACCGCGAGGACGGCATGAACGGAAGGACTGGCGTATTTGATTCGACCCAACGGATCAGCCAGGAGAATGATGTCGGTTGACTGCTCGGTGAGAGCTCGGAAACGCTCTTCGCTTTCACGGAGGACACTGCGTTCGGTTTCCCGTAGTTGGCCGAGGTGCTCTTGCTTTTGCAGTCGATGAAAGAGTATCAGGACGGCAGTCGCAGCCAACATCGCGGCTGCCAGCAATTCGTATCTCGCTTTCAGGGCAACACCCTGGGCCCACTTGTCTTCTGCCTCGATGGCAACCTGCACATGATGCTGCATCACATCGAACTGCGAGCCGACCGCCTGGAATTCCGCCTGCTTGCTCTCGTCAAAGTTCCCAACCAGGATCAGGAGCCACTGTCGGTCGGCGGAAGCCATGTAGCTATCGAACGCGGGCCAAACCTCGTCCAGTGCAGCAGTGTGATGAGTGTGGAGTTGCGCCGCCAGCGCTGCCTCACGAAGTCTAACTCTGGCCGACCGCCTCTCTGCCTGTGCCCCGGGAGTCAGGGACTGTCTTTGTAAAGCTGTCAACTTGAGAGTATTGATCTGTCGCGTAAGAACTGAGATTTGATTGAGCGTTACTTGGTTAGCATAGCCTTCGTCCGCCTGACGACCATGACACCACGAGAGCACAGCCAGGACGGAGATGGCCGTTGCTAGAAGGCCCAGCCCCTGGCCCAGCCTCGAACGTGCTACTAGAATTCCGACTCGCGAATGGAGAAATCTCCTCGTAGCCAGCGCCAGATTCATCATGAGATTCGGAACGGTCCCCTCGCGGAGCATCTGCGCAAGCGTGTGCAGTCGGAGGGGTGGGTGAAGCCCTTTCCGGCGACTTGGCAAATACGAGTATGGAGGATCTGATCCCTGTGCCAAGTTACAGTTGTAACCAGATTGCGATCACCAAGGGTGCCCAAATGAGGTTGTTTCCTGATAACGCACTCCCACCTGAGCTACAAGGGCGAGGCATCGCTGAAAACAATTGAAAAAGGTGGAATTAAGACGTATGTGGGGGATCTGTAGCGCGGAGGAGGATTGAGCTTCCAACGAAGGAAATCCAAATGACTTTCGCCCCCCTACGGAAAGGCCGTGATCCCACACCGATCTGACTGACTCGGCGCAGCAGCCAATGCGCCGTGGACGTCAGTTCTTGTTAACGAGCAGAGCGCCTTTGAAGGCGGCGGGGCAGAAGATCGTTGGCAGCACTTGGGCTTAATACACCTAGAAATGTTCGACGCCAGTTTAGCTTGTCATTTGGCCTTACCCGTGCTCGATCCAAATTCAAGGAAGGCAACGCGCTCTCGCCGCCATCCTGCAACATCCAATTTGAAAGCGGGGAATCCATGGCTTCGCAGGACCCCAAATTCCTGTGTTTCCATCAAAGTAAAGCTCTTATTGGTTTCTGCGGTATTTTTCGCCCGTTTGCGTCAGTCTGTAACACGCAATTTCCAGGGCCGGGAACTTTACACAAAAGTGAAATGACTTTCACAGGCAAGAGCGTGACCACGCTTGGTTTGAAACAGAGCTTCGCATACGATACCTCTGCGACTTCTAGAAGGTCTTCCAGCCACTACCTGGCCTCTCGCTTCATCTCTCACGCTCTCGTGATGCTTGCATGGAGCTCACTACTTTGTCTCCAGCCAACGTGGGCTTCCGATGTCGATAGAGCCCGCAGATCAAATCCCCCCAGCGAAGCAAGCTCCAGCCCATCGACTACTCCACCCGCCCCTACGGCAGAAGTGAAACCGGCCAAACCCGACAAATACGACGTGGACCGCATTGGCCAGCGAAACGTCAGCCGTGGGGTCAACATCTACTCGCTTGAACGAGAGCGTGCGATGGGTCAAGCGATGGCGACTGCCATCGATCGAGGCGCCGCCCTGGTTGTCGATTCGGAAGTCAACAAATATGTAACTCACCTCGCACAGAACATCGCTCGTCACTCCGATGCCGAAGTGCCCTTCACGATCAAAGTAATCGATTCTTCGAATCGTCGAGTTTTCGCCCTGCCCGGGGGATTTCTATATGTAGACAAAGGACTCATCGTCGATCTGGACAACGAAGCCCAACTTGCCGCACTGATGGCCCATGAAATAGGCCATGTTGCCGCCCGCCACGCAACGCGATTCGCTACCCGTAAGCGCGCGTGGAACGTTTTCTCGATTCCGATTATCTGGGCCAGTGGTCCTGCCGCTCTCGGCACACAGCAGATCGTGCCCTTGAATCTGCGGAAGTTCAGCCGTGATGCTGAACTCGAAGCGGACCTCCTTGGCATCGAATATCAGTACGCAGCCGGATACGATCCGCAAGCCTTCCTCGAAGCCTTGGAAAAGCTGAGCAGCCTCGAGGGTCAGCGCATGGCGGACAATTTGCCCGACAAGAACTCACTGCACAGCCGGATTGCTCGCGCCTATGCCAGCTATCCGCCCGTCGACGAACGCATTCAGAAAGCCCAGGCTGAAATTTCCAGTTTCCTGCCCACAGGCAAGGACTGCATCATCGACACCAGCGCATTCCAGGATGTCAAGGCTCGCCTTGCTGATCGTCCAGTTTTGCGGCGCAGCCGGGCCTCCGATACCGTAGCCAATGGACCTGTGCTCCGCCGGCCTCCCGCTTTCGAGTCTCCATTTCCAGAGCTCGCAAATGGCTCTCCCGTCGTTACTAAAGGTCGGTTACCTCTTGTCTTCAGTTACTTGCCCGCTCCCCGCGATTGAAGTTCACTACCGTTAGCACCTTTGCTTCAGCACCGGGCGATGCCTTTGATTGCCCCGCTCTGCGGGTGTTAGGCCTTTTCGCAGAGGAGTGCAAAAACTCAATCGGAGGACAAGTAGATGCGCAAGTTTTTGAGTATCGTAATTTTGTTGGCGGTATTCTCATTGGGGGCGTTCGCCCAGGAAGCAATGAACACCGCTCCTAAGGCAGAAATCTTCGGTGGCTATCAGTACACCCGCTTTGATGGTGGAGCGAACGCCAATGGCTGGAACACCGCTGTCACTGGCAACCTGAACAATTGGTTCGGTGTAGCTGCGGACTTCAGTGGGGCCTATACCTCGCAGGCCGGCGTTAGCTTTCGCAATTACACTTACACTTTTGGTCCCGTCGTCTCCTACCGACACAACGAGAACTTCACTCCGTTCGTGCATTTCCTGGCTGGTGGTTTCCACGGCTCTGCTTCGTTCAATGGCCTGTCCGGCACCGGCAACGGTTTTGCCATGATGTTCGGTGGCGGATTCGACGTCAAAGCCAGCCGTCGTGTAGCTCTGCGCGCTGTCCAGTTCGATTGGCTTTCCCTGCATGCGAACGGAGGAAGCGACAACAACAACATGCGACTCTCCACGGGTATTCTGCTCAGGTACTAACCAGACGTAAGACAAACAGTCCCAAAGGGTGGACGGAAGAGGCCACCCTTTTGTCTTCTTGCAGAGACCTCCACTGTCCGACCTCAATCGGGCTTTTCGTCCCAACTGCTCAGAAGAGTGGACGGATTGAGCGCCTTAACCGAGAGCCGGAAAAAGAGAACTCTTGCTAAGGACCCAGCAAGCAGTCCTTGATTTCATCTCTTCTTCGCCAGTTAATTCGCGCTTATAGGTAACAGGGCAGCTCCGAGCACTCGTCCCTGGCGAGGTTCCTGCACGAATGCAACTAGTCTCAAGTTACGCGAGTCGAGTCCCGGCTCGACATGCAACTGCACATCCTGCGAAAAGCTGTGCGACTGTTTGATGATTCCAACCCGGGTGAGGTTTCGGACTACTGCTACATGTTCCAGCTTTTGACCTGCATTTTCACCCGCGGAAACCTGCGACTCGGCGCGATTCAGCGCAAGCACTATGTAGACCTCCGCTTCTCGGACACCAAAGGACGGTTCGAGTGTTGCCGTTTCCACATGTGCTTCCACAGTTTGTGCCGCTGCTGAGATCAACGACAGTTGGATACCGATTTTAGGAATCGCCTTGGCCTTGGCAAGTGCCTTGTCCGCGGCGGCCGTGTTGCTGCCGACAAATTCGCTTGCGCCATCGACCACCATCTGGGGGGTGTAGACACTGTCCAAGTCAAAGCGCCTGGAGTATGCGCTTTGCCTCTCGCTATAGGAGTGCGCTGAGTACGGATCTTTCCAGCCAATATGGTTCCAGTAGTCGACGTGCTCACTCAGAACCACCACCTCCGCCCCGGGAACGGACTGCTGGTCGAGCTTCTGCAGGAATCTATCGGCAGGAGGACAGCTGGAACATCCCTCGGAGGTGAACAACTCCACCAATATAGGCATCGCAGTCGACTGTGCGGGAGCCGGATCTGAGTCACGGGCCCACTTCCAGGACGTGAGCAGAAGAACTCCGCATGTTAAGAGAAGCACACCTTTGATTGTCATCTTGCGAGCTATCCGGTGAAGTGGATGCTTAGCGGATACGAAAAGTTACGTTCGGCCCCGTCGACTTTAACTAGCCGACGAAACTCTTCTCCCGGCTGATACTTTCTGCCTGACATCTCGCGAAGCGCCTGACGATCTACTTGAGCAATGCTTCTAACAGGAACTCGCAAAGATGGTTCACCGCCAAAGTGCGGAGCGAGGGAAGCTACGCAAGCGTTTCCAGTTGCTCCACCCCGTACTCAATGAGCGGATTATTGCCGCTGAAGCCCCAAACTCCGCACAGCCGATTTTGGTATTTAAACTCAATCCGAAAGTGCGCTTAGATGTTTTGCGTTGCCGAGACTCGTGCTACTGCTACTTTGGGCCTCGGCTCGGAAACGGACCGCAATTTGCGAGACTGACCCCCCGGCTCTTTTTGCGGTCGAATGGCATATACCTCTTCGACAATAGCCCGCAAGATTTCCGCGACGCTCCAAGCCTGCGCGACACAGCCTACGGGACGATGGGGGACGTCACCCTCAAAGATTTCAGAAATATGTCCCAACCCTGCTTCGGAAAGGTGCTCCTTGAGCGGAGTCAACCACTGCTCCGCCTGACGTAGCGCCGGTTCGCTTCGTTCATTGACTTTCAAGTACGCTGTGATGAACGCACCCATCAGCCAGGGCCAAACTGTGCCCTGATGATATGCGCCATCTCGGCTTCTCCCGTCTCCTGTGTAGCGGCCTCGATACTGGGGGTCGCTCGGGGCGAGGCTCCGCAGCCCGTAAGGCGTAAGCAAATGCTGCCGCACTGTGTCGAGTACCTGTTTCGCTCGCTCCGGACTGAGCATGGAATGCGGCAGGCTTACCGCGAAGATTTGATTCGGACGAATGCTCGCATCGGGAGGACCCCCATTCACCACGTCGTACAAATATCCGCCCTTCTCATTCCACAGCAGGCGATTGAAGCTCCACTTCGTGAGCGCAGCCATGCCGTTGTAGCGCTTGCGTCCAGTCTCATCACCCAGCTGCATTGCTAGGTCCTCCAAAATGCAAACTGCGTTGTACCAGAGCGCCTGGATTTCGACCGGCTTACCGCGACGGGGCGTGACCACCCAATCGCCAACCTTGGCGTCCATCCACGTTAGCTGCACACCTGCCTCGCCGGAATTGAGGAGCCCGTTTGCATCCAGCTTGATGCCGAACCGCGTTCCCCGTACATGCCAGCTAATGATTTCGGTGAGCACGCTGTAAAGCTCATTTTGGACGAACGCTAGATCGTCGGTGTGATTCAGGTAAGCCCGAACGGCTTCAAAGAACCAGAGCGTTGCATCCACGGTGTTGTATTCGGGAATCTCCCCCGCGTCCGGGAAACGGTTCGGCAGCATGCCCTGATCAACACTTCGGGCGAATGTGCGCAGGATTCCGCGAGCCACATCGTAGCGGCGAGTGGGAAGAGTGAGACCTGGAAGCGCGATCATTGTGTCTCGGCCCCAATCACTGAACCAGTGATATCCGGCAATCACGCTTTTCTCATCGCCGCGCGAAACTACGTACTGATCAGCAGCCGCTGTTAGGAGAGTTACGAACTCATCCGGTACGAGGGAGTTCGTGGCTGCTTGTCGCCGTCCGATTTCATTGTGGTGATACTCCTTCGCGCTGCTCACATCGCGAGGCTCGGTCGACGCGATGATGGTGGCGCATGGGTCTGAATTCAGATCAAATTCCAAAACGCAAGGATTGAACAAGTCTTCCGCGAAATCGAGGCCGCGCTCACGTTCCGCTTCGTACTCGAAGTTCCGGTACCAGTGGCCGGAGTTTTCGATGCTGGCCGCATTATTTGCGAGATACAGCGTGGGAAGACCGGGATAGGGGGAGAAACTGATAAGTCCCTTCCCGCTTTCGATCGTTCCATTGATTGCGCCGTTCTCATGCGTGAGGCTGTGATAGTCGCGGAAGGCGATCAATGGACGCAGTTGCAATCGGACATTTGGAGCAGGGCTTCGAGCAATCATCCGATACTCCACAACAGTCGTGTTTTCCCCTTGCACCATGAACACCGTTTTCTCGATTGCGACCCCGTTTATCTCAAAGGAGGATGTTGGAAATGGGTCAAGGCGGAACTGATTGAGCGATCGGTAGCCCTGGGGGTGCACAACCCCGGGATAACGGTTAGTGCTCAGTTCGACGCGTCGATCACCGACGATTAGAGTCTCTTCCAGCTTCGACAGGAGGACAAAACGACCGACCGGAGGGTTGGTGGCTGCGACTAGCAGTCCGTGATAGCGTCGCGTGTGGCATCCGGTAATAGTTGCGGAGGCAAACCCGCCTATTCCATTTGTCTCAAGCCATTCACGAGTGCTGCTGAAACCCAGATTGGAAATTTCTTCTCCGAAGCGGATCATGACACGCTCTCCATAACAGCACTTGGGGCGACATCGGTGCGTAATGCTTTCTCGAACTCGCTCTCGCGGAGGTGAGAGATGGTTGGGGCGCGG
>Ga0126372_10000606_pt1 | contig 12885 bp, 12 predicted proteins | sample PanSoiMetaPlot_6_FD_92762 | JGI IMG/M metagenome (GOLD analysis project Ga0126372, IMG submission 92762) | Tropical forest soil microbial communities from Panama - MetaG Plot_6 | ecosystem: Environmental > Terrestrial > Soil > Tropical forest > Bulk soil | place: Panama | collected 2016-02-17
TACGCTCTGGGCAAAGAGGAAAATGATTCGATCCTGATCGCACGCGCGCGCCTACTCCAATGCACTATTGAGAATGCCAAGCTAGAAGAGGAGATAGAAGGCAGCACCCAATCGTGGGAACACGCGCAGGCATCGCGGGACTATGCTCGCGAAGCAGTGGAGGCCGCCAAGCACACGCAGAACCAGCATTTGCTGGCGCGAGCGTATATCTGGCGAGGCCTTACCGCATGCAATCCTTTCTTCAATGATCTGGAAGACGCCAAGCACTGTTGCGACGTCGCCAGCTCCTTCCTCCGCAGCGCGGATTATGAGGATCTAGGAGAGGAGCTTCATCTGCTGAAGCAGAAAGTGGCACCCAAGGGGACCATTGATCCTTTATTAAGGGCATGGACACAGGGTGTGACCGGAGACAAAACCCTTCAAGAGATGACGGAACAGTTCGCGGAGCTGGTCATCCCGCGCGTCTGGGAAAAAGAGGGAAGAAAAGTGCAGCGCGTTGCCAGAAGGCTTTCTGTATCGCCGAAGAAGGTGCGGCGGATACTGGGGCGGCTAGGGAGGCTGAAGAAAAGACGCAATTAGTGAGGGGAAGCGCAGTATCAAGCTAGCGGCTGGCGACTGGTAACTGTTATTCTGATTGGAATGGCCAAATATCTTGTTACGGGAGCCGGGGGGTTCGTTGGCTCCAACATCGTTCATTTCCTGATTGCGCACGGGGATGAGGTGCGCGGTTTGGACAACCTGTCTCATAGTCGTCGCGAAAACATTGCTGACATCCTGGGTAAATTCGATTTTCGCGAGGCCGACGTCACTAACTTCAATGCCGTGCTTTCCGCGTGCAAAGGGATGGATTTTGTGTTGCATCAGGCGGCGGTGGGATCAGTGCCGCGTTCCATTGATGATCCTGTGGGAACCAATGACAGCAATGTTACGGGCACGCTTACCGTACTGCAGGCGGCGCGCCAGACGGGGATCAAACGAGTTGTGTACGCCAGCTCATCCTCAGTGTATGGCGATACGCCGGTTCTGCCGAAACGCGAGAGCATGCCGGCAGATCCGATTTCACCGTATGCAGTCTCGAAATATGCGGGTGAGTTGTACGCTCAAACTTTTTCCAAAATCATGGGATTGGAAACGGTCAGCCTGCGCTACTTCAATGTGTTTGGTCCGCGCCAGCATCCCAGCTCGCAATATGCCGCAGTGATTCCGAAATTTGTCAGACAGATGCTGTGCGGAGAGCAGCCCACGATTTATGGCGACGGCAAGCAGACCCGGGATTTTACATTCATCGATAATGTGGTGTCTGCTAACCTGCTCGCCTGCGATGCGCCCGCAGGAAAAGCGAGCGGCCGCACGTTCAATGTGGCAACAGGGAAAAGTTACAGCCTGAATGAGCTTTACTCGATGCTGCAAAAGGTAATCGGTTTTACCAAACCGCCACGTTATGAAGGCGCACGCATGGGCGATGTGCACGATTCGCTCGCAGAGATCGGCCCGGCAGAGAAAGCCCTTGGCTACAAGACCCTGGTGGACTTTCAGGAAGGGCTGCGCCGGACCGTGGAGTGGTATCGTGGTGAGCTGTCGCGGGCGGGAAGCAGCGTTTCGGCGCTGGCGTGAGCTGCGGTCCTTCGCTGTCGTGCATGCTGAAGGGCGAGAAACGATTTGTTATAATCAGAGCGTTCCGCACGCAGCAAGCCTTCATTGAATCCCACCGAAGTCTCGCGTGTGTACAGCAAACCAAGTCTCGGCCAGGTAGCTCAGTTGGTAGAGCGCAGCCCTGAAAAGGCTGGCGTCGGCGGTTCGATTCCGTCCCTGGCCACCATTTTGCCTTCAACACCCTTTCCGGGACAAGCGTTGACCTAAGGTGTCGGCACGGTAATGCGCGCAAGCCTGGGGCGATAGCCGCTGCGGGTGCGAACATGATACTTTTTCGCAGGTGGCCCTGTCAGTCTCACTTTGATGACTCTCCAACCACGGTTCGGATTGTTTTTAGGGTAGTAGCTGAGGGAATAGAGATGGCCGATGTCTTCGCGAATAGACGCGAAGGCTTGTTGCTGACGCTTCCAACTCTTGGCGAAGTAGACTTCGCCGCCAGTGGCCTGGGTCATGCGCTGGAATACGGTAGTAGAAATCGGATCCTGTTTGGCTTCGTTGGTGCTGATTACATAAATGGGAATTCCTTCCGACTGGGCTAACTCACTGATATCTTCCGGCGCTACCATGCTGGCCGTATCCGGGCCGTTGGAGAAGACCACCACAACCTTTCTTCCGGAATACTGGCCTGCATCTTTGAGCGTGAGCAACAATGCGTTATACAGCGCCGGATTGTCTCCAGCCACGGTGGAGCGCACTCCACGCAAAATCTGCGTGCGATCACTCGTGAGCGTGGCAGCTCTGTACAGATCACGGCTATAGGAATAAAAAGCCAGGCGCTCGGGGCTGTCGAGTGACCTGGCAAATTCGGCAATCGCGTCCTGGGCAATTGCGAAGCTGCGGTACATGTAGTTGCTGGTATCAAAGAGGATAAAAACGTTCGCGCCCGCAAGCAGAGATTCCGAGTGCGCCGCTGGTTCCGTGGTCCCCACGAGCTTGGCTTCAAGTGACGGATCCACGGGTTGCTGCGGAGCATCTCCTTCGCCGAACGTAGCCAGTTTTTGCGGAACGTTATCTTCAAAAACCGCAAAGTCGGAGGGACGTAAGCCGGTTACGTAATGACCCTGGCTGTCAGTTACAGCTACATTCAGCAGCACCAGGTTGACGTCCACGTGAACCACTGGCTTGTTCGATTGGTCTTCCTGGGCAGGCGCCTTCGCCAGCACGAGGAGTCCGAAAATTCCGAAAATCGTAAGGCTTCGTTTGGTCATAGTCTCCTCAGGGACGGGAATCAGCGCGGCGGCGAGGCCATCTTACCCAGCCGGAGTTCCTCGCCTGTTTCGCGCATGGCGCGAGAAAGCGCCGGCCAATCTTCCAGTGTTGTAGCAAAAAGTTTCTCTATCATACGTCGCGTTAATTCAGGCACCAGGCGGTTCAACATCACCGGCGAATATCCCAGCTCGTCCGCCAATCTTGCCCAATACAGATGGTTTGATTCCCAGGATTCAGCCAGCAGACGGCTGGAGTAGTTGCGAAAAGTGGGAAACAGCCTGACACTTGTCAACTCGCGGCCATATGTGTGCGCCAGCACAGGATGCGACACGCCAAAATCCCTGGATAGCCGCTCCAAGCTTACTTCGTCGGGATAAAGATGAATGAGATCTCGCAACTCTGCTCCCGGTGCGCCGAGATAACCAATGTCATCAGGAAACTTCTGAAGAAATTCAGTAGTGAGGAAGAAAGATTCAGCCGGCATCACCGCATCGAGCGCTCGCTGCGTCTGGCCGGAGCGCAGGACACTATCCACTTTCTCGGACCTCTGTGGTGAAATGCGCTCGGAAAGAACACGCATGACTCTTTGACGTAACTCCTGATTCTGTGCAGCAGCCGACACAAGAGCTTCTCCGGCGCGCTGATAAAGGGCAACAGCGTGCAGTTCTCTCTGGGTCACTCCCCACCAACGGGCAACAACGGCGTTGGTGAGAAGGCTGGGCACAAGATCCTGCCAGATCAGCGACTGGACATGCTCCGGGATAACGAAATCCTGTTCCACGAAGGCAAGAACGTATGGCAAATCGGCAAGCGAGCCAGCCAGATGAGTTCCGCCACCAGCCGTCACGCCAAGGTTGACCAGGACTGGCGTCTTCCAAGGCTGCGTTCCTTCGAGCGCGAGTTGGTCAGTGTAATCATGAGAGCGGACGAAGATGGCATTGTTGAGCAGCATCTGCGCCCCTGGCGGTTCGTAATAGGCATAGTTCAGTCCGACCAGCGTATCCCTTAAAAAGGGTGCAAGGCGGCCACGCGCGTTGGCTAATTCCTGGGGAGAGCCCCCTTTGATAATGGTCACTAGATTGGTACGGGTTTGGAGGGTCGTATGGCCAATGTCCGAGCGGCCATGCTCAAATTCGAATTTCTCGGCAGCGCTGAAGATTGGGCGCGGCATCTCGAAGTCTCGTAACTCGGAGGCCAGCGGAATCAACGAGTCGCCAATGAGCTTGCCCTGTGACATTTCCGTCAGGCCTTCGCCTAATGTGAGCAGCGTGTCCAGGGAGACCAAGCGCTGGGCAATCAACACTGACTGTATTCTCGCGCCCAGTTCCGAGCGCACTTGACGGCCTTCGGGATCGGTTCGTGCAGGGCCCGCAAGCAGGGCCACGACTTCATCCTGGGTAAGGTTGGATTTGCCGGTTCCTGCACGCCACAACTCACCCATCGAAGCCTTTCCGGCATCGAAAAGCTGCGTCGAGGAGGCGATCTTAGCAAATGGACTCACAACACGCTGCCACGAATCGTTCCAGTTTTCTCTCGCAATCTCGCCCTGGCGGGCCAGAATCTGCCACAACCCGACGTTCGCCTGGAAGATGCCAATCGCATTGGAACGAACTGAAGGCAGCGGAATACGATCCAGTGCCTCGGCGACGCTCAAGAACCTGGCGATCGAGTCATTGTTCAAGTCGGAGAATTCAGAAAAGATGGAATACTGATCTCCATATCGCGGGAATTTCTCGGCCAGGGCGCGTGCGTTTCGTGGAGTCAGGCGTTGATCAGCAGGACGTACCCGATCAGTGTCGCACAAGGTCAGGTAGGCTTGGAGGGAGTTATGGTTGACAGGCTCTCGAGAGAGGGCAATCAGTGCTTCTACGAGCTGGTCAGACTCGTTCCAGTGCCGGGCGCGGCTGGCCCACCGCCGGCTGCGACTGGAATCAGCATTGCGTCGTAAGACGTCCATCCAAACAGTCAGATCTCCGGGGACGTGGGCTGCATCAGTAGGCTCCAGTTCAAGACGCGTAGCCAGCAGTTCCAAACCCGGATCAGGCCGAAATACTCCGTGAGTTGCACCCGGAAAAGGATCCGGCCCGCGCAACGCTTGGTAAAAGCGTCCCAACCGCGCAGCTTGTGTGAAAAAAGATTGCCGGGAGGGGTTGGCGCTGGACAGCGCATCGAAGTATGCGGCCAGCCAACCGGCATCTTTCGCCATCAATCGCAGAATGAATTCGCCGGGAGAATCCACGCTGGCACCTACCAATTCCTTCCACGCCGCTTCAGCAGGCCGGCCTCCCGGTACGACAACTCTTCCAGCCCGAATGGCGACGTAACCTCCATAGAAATCAAGGACGGGAGAGTAGCTAAGCAGTTTCGCGAGCCCAGGCGACTGGTACAGGGCCATCCTGGTTTCATCATCCATGCGGCTCATTGCACTGAAGAGACGCGCCAGATCCTGATGAAGTAAAAGAGAATCCACCAGATCAGAAGTCCGGCTATTGCCGGCAAGCGCATTCCAATCCCCGGGTGTAAACGGCACCGGCAACTCGGAGGAAGAGAAAGGAAGGGTAAAGGGCTTGTCTTCTCGAAGAGCTTGCTCCAGGTCGGCCAGCGGAAACCCAGAGTTGATGGTGAGAAAAGCGCGATCCGGATCGTCGGTTTGTAGAGATGAATTTGATCCGCAGGAGCTGCGTAACCGGTAACCAAGAATTGCCAGAAGCGGCTTTGCTTGTTCGCAATTTGAGACGCGAATTACGCCTCCTGGCTGCGCCATCGCAGCTAATTCTGTGGCTTGCCGCAGATATCGCTTTACCAAAATGAGAAACTCAGTAGGTTTGCCCCTTACGTAGCCTCTGGTCTTTACCACATCGGCCAAGAGAGGGAGAACATCTTCGGGAGCAGCTTTCTGGCTGATACCCGCCATGCGCAGGAAAGAGCGGAGAGGCCCGGGAATAACTACTGCAGTAGACGCCGAAGCAGGCTCTGGCGCAGATGCATGCGTCGTTCCAGAGGTAAGCTTACTTTGTGGCGTCGCTGCCGAAACGGGTGCAATGGCATTCGGACAGAGGGTTATTCCCAAACACCCGGTCAGAGCCCAAAGGAGTCGATGGCGACGGGATATCATGGAGGTCCTTAAACAGCAGGGGGTCAAGATAACTCATACCCGCAACAAAATGAAAGAGCATTCTCTGACTCTTTGCTACGGAGCCCGCACGTTATACTTGAGCAAGTTCTTGATTTCAAAAATAGTTCTACACCGCTTCTGCTCAACAGGCTTGACTCGAATTTCGATCTCCGTCGTTCCGAGTGTTGGATGGATTGCTTTAAGGCGTACAGTGCCAGCCTCATTTTTCGCGCGCAGCCAGATGGCGCCGCAACCACCCATGAGACTGGAAGGATTGTCACCAATGATATCGGCTGGTCCTTGAAATCGAAAACAATAGCCGCAGTGGAGTAGCGATGCAACGAGCCGTATTCATCAGTAACACGAAAGACCACTCGAGCGTGGTATCGTCGGGCAATAGCACGAACTCCTGATCAATGCCTTTACTGGAATACTGCTTTTCAATGACTTTATTGCCGTTGACGTATCCCTCGATTCGCAGATCGGTCCACGGGAGGCGGCGCAGCTCGACTTGAAATGGTGGATGGGCAAGGCCGGGAATAGTGGTGCGATCAGGATCCGCTTCGATTATCCGATCACCGATGTACAACTTGAGATGATCGCAGTTGGAAAATATCACCCCTTTTGAATCTGGTTCGAGATTGCTCCAATCGCCGCGCGCTGCCCAGTAGAAAGCCGGTTTAGCACGGGCTCCTCCGTGGGATCGCATTGGGATTTGTAAAAATACGCTGCCGGTTTTGGAAGACGGAAGATCGGAAAGCACGAAAAAACTGTTCTTGCTAAATACGGCTTCTGATCGTCCCAGCGAATGTGCTTGTGAGAGACGTAGACGTTCTTAGAAGAGTGGAAGTGGACGTAGTGGACTGAGTGGACGAAGAGCCGAACGCACTATTTCTTAGTCTGGTAGTGGACCTCGCTCAGTGAGCGCAATCTGCCGGCGGCAACTTCCGGAGTCAGATCGCGTTGCGGAGAACCGAGCATCTCATATCCAACCATGAATTTGGGAACCGTTGCCGAGCGCAGCAACGGCGGATAATAATGAGCGTGGAAGTGCCACTCCGGGTGGACTGAATCATCGGTTGGGCGCTGATGAAATCCCATGGTGTAGGGAAATGGCACTTCGAACAAATTGTCGTAACGCACGCATAGACGGCGAAGAATTTCGGCCAATGAATTGAGTTCTGTCTCAGTCAGCGCATCCATGGCGCCCAAGTGCCGTACGCTCAGCACCATAACTTCAAAAGGCCACATTGCCCAGAAAGGAACGAGCACAACGAAGTGCTGGTTTCGGCAAACCACGCGCTGCTCCTGCTTCAATTCCAGATCGAGATAGCCGCAGAGCAAACACGAATTGTGCTTCTCGTAATATTCCGCTTGTGAAAGCCGTTCCCGTTCTACCTGGTTTGGCAGACTGGCAGTCGCCCAGATCTGACAATGCGGATGTGGATTGCTGGCACCCATGATCGCGCCTCGATTTTCAAAAATTTGCACATGATGGACCCACGGAATGCTTCCCAGCTCTCGACACTGTTGCACCCACACATCCAGCACCTCTTTGATTTGGTGCTCGGTCATCAAGGCGAGTGTGAGATCATGGCGCTCGGAAAAACAGACTACGCGGCAGATGCCTGGCTCGGTTCGGCCAACCAATAAACCACTGACATCGAGTTCGGCAGTCGGTGTTGTGGGAAGAAGGGCTGCAAAATCGTTATCGAAGACGAACGTTGATTGGTATGCCGGATTGCGAGTCCCGCCGGCACGGGCGTTACCAGGACAAAGATAACAGTCAGGATCGTAAGAAACGGTTGCAGGTTGTGATGCCTTTTCCATCAGCCCCTGCCATGGCCGCTCCAGCCGTTGCGGCGAAACCACGACCCACTCCCGGGTCAAGGGATTAAAGCGGCGATGCGGCTGGTGAAGCAGATCGTCCAGAGTCATTCAGCTCCGTTCCATCTCGCCGCTCCCTCACAAGCCGTCGAAACATAAATCTTGGGAACGATTCCGGTGCGCACCTTGTATCTGTTGGCGACTTTATTTTGAAATTCGGCCACAGCTTCTGCGGCAACCAGGCTTACCGTGCACCCTCCAAAGCCGCCCCCGGTCATACGAGCGCCCAAGATGCCCTGCACCTCGTTCGCAAGTTCAACCATGAGATCGAGTTCGGGTGAGCTGACTTCATAGTCGTCCCGCAGGCTGCGGTGAGATTCCGCCATTAAGTTTCCCAGGCTTCCGAGATCGTGTTTCTCCAAGGCGGCAGCCGCTGCGAGCACACGCCGGTTCTCGCGCATCACATGCCGGCAGCGTTTCCGGATTACCGCGGGAAGGAGGTCCTCACAGCGCTCATATTCCTCCAGAGTGAGATCACGCAACGACGACACAGTAGGGAATTTTTTTGACAGCAAACGGACGCCTTCTTCGCATTCCGCACGCCGCGTGTTGTATTCCCCAGCAGCGTTTGCGTGTTTCACCATGGTGTTGCAAATCACTACCCGGACGTTCTCGGGAACTCGCAGGAAACGGTGCTCCAGCGAGCGGCAGTCCAGCATGAGCAGGTGATCGGCTTTTCCATGGCAGGCCACAAACTGGTCCATGATCCCGCAGCGCGCGCCCACGAATTCGTTTTCTGCGCGTTGGCAGGCCAGGGCAAGCCGCTGACGGTCCCACGCTTTGGGCTGCGTGTCGAGCAAGGCAAATCCGGCGGCAACTTCCAAAGCTGCTGAGGAGCTTAGTCCCGCACCGATTGGAACGTCGCTGGAGATGAGAATTCTCGCGCCCGGCAATCGGACTCCTGACTCCTCCAGCATCAGCGCCACACCCTGGACGTAGTCGCTCCAATCACCTTTCGCTTGCGGATGATCAAGATGGAAGCTGCGTCTCTCTTTGAAGTTGGCGGAGTGCGCCTCAATCGTGCGGTCCCTGGTCGTGGCGATTGCCGCGTAGCAATAGAAATGAATTGCGGCGGGCATGACAAAGCCGTTGTTATAATCTGTGTGTTCGCCGATCAGGTTGATACGGCCAGGCGCACGATAGACGCGGCAACTCTGGCCATACAGACTGCGAAAATGATTGCGCAGGTCTGCGCAGCGGCGCTCGTCGAGTGCAGCCGGAGTGAGCCTCATTCCCGCTCCGCGGCGGCTTTCACGGATTGCGCCTGATTCTGCTGGCGATGGCCCAGCACAAACAGCGCACCACCAAACAACAACATCACCGCACCCCACCACAAGTTGATGTTGATCCCAAGCGAGCGTTCATACAGCTCTTGATGGCTCATCAGCCCAAACCCCGCCAGCAGCAAACCGAAAACCATGAACAACAATCCTAGCGGCAGCCGGATGTCCAGTCGCTTTCTTCCTCCTAAATAAAAATGATGTTCAACACCAACGCGATTGCCAATGCTACCACGGCCAAGATTTCCGGATGCTGACACCAGGGTAAGCCCTCAGTCCGCGGCCGCTCAGTCAGCGAATATACCAGGCCGGTAAGGCTGCTCTCCTCATGGGGCCGCGTGAACAGGCGTCGCTGTTTCAGGCGGAACTCAGTACTACTTCAAAGACGCTCTGCTGACCGCACAGTGGCTTTCAAAAGGCCATCGCCGCTGTTCGGGTGTCAAAAATCGAGCTGAAATTGTCGCGGTTGTATTTGGCTTGCTGGCCGCAATGTGCATCGGCATTACCGGATCTGTTGCCGCTCTGGGAGACACACTGTTTCCGGCTACTTCCCTGAGAACATCATTAATACAGGATTTTTCTTCGGGAAATGTCCTTCTGCGCCTCCGGTTCCTTCATCCTGTGGCTGCAGCCATAGGAGCAATGTATGTTTTATGGATTATTCTGAGAAGCTTAGTTTACTTTCAATGCGCTGGAGTCGACAAATCCACGCGCGGTTTTGTACGGTAACTGATGAACAACACATTGCGGTAAAATGCCAAAATTGGATTTTCCGGCCTCCCACCTGGGTTTCAGCCGGTTCCCGTGCAGACTCTTTTAGGAGAAACAATCATGGCGACAGCTCCAACTGTTGAATCTTTTCAATTTCAAGCCGAAACCACCCAGCTCCTCAACCTCATGATCCATTCTTTGTATACACAGAAGGAGATCTTTCTAAGAGAGCTGATTTCAAATGCTTCCGATGCTTTGGACAGGCTGCGATTCGAAGCATTGACTAATACCGAATTGGTTCCAGCGGATCACAAATATCAAATTCACCTGAAGCCGGACCCAACTGCGCGGACACTCACCATCAGTGATACCGGCATCGGCATGAGCCGGCAGGACCTCATGGATCATATCGGGACGATTGCCAGTTCGGGAACGCAAGAGCTGCGCCGGCGCATGAAGGAATCACAATCGCCAGAAGCGTTTGCGGAGTTGATTGGACAATTCGGTGTGGGTTTTTACTCCGCCTTCATGGTAGCTGACAGAGTGAGCATCGTCACGCGGCGCGCGGGTGAAGCCAGTGCCACGTTATGGGAATCCAGGGGCGACGGCTCCTATACACTCACGGGCGCGGAAAGTACAGGATGTGGAACCGATATTATTCTCCACCTCAAACAGCCTGATCCCGAGAATGGGATTGAAGACTATACCGATCGCTGGAAGCTTTCAATGATCGTCCACAAGTATTCTGATTTCATCGCTTATCCCATCATTTACGAAGGCCCGCCGCAAGAGCCGGGCGAAGACGACAAGGCCGGCGAAATCAAGATCGAAACCAAGACTTTAAACTCAATGAAGCCGATCTGGACGCGCAGCCGTTCAGAGGCGAGTCAAAGCGATTACAACGATTTCTATAAGCATCTTGCCAGCGATTGGACAGAGCCGCTCAGAGTTCTGCCGTTGAAAGCGGAGGGAACATTCGAATATGAAGCGCTGCTGTTTATTCCATCCCAGGCGCCTTACGACCTTTTTTATCATGCCGCTGAAGCTGGTCTTCGGCTCTATGCCAGGCGTGTGATGGTGATGGACAAGTGTGAAGATTTGCTCCCCAGATATTTGCGGTTCATCAAAGGTGTAGTCGATTCCAACGACCTGCCGCTGAATATTTCCCGCCAAAGGCTCCAGCAGGACCGCCATATCACACAGATTCGAAAATGGCTCACCCGCAAGGTGCTGGATGCGCTCACCGAAATGAAAGAGAAGGAACCGGAAAATTACCTGAAATTCTGGGCTCAGTTCGGGCGAGCGTTGAAAGAGGGCGTCGGCTCGGACTACGAAAACAAAGAATGGCTTCTCTCCCTTATGCTGTTTGAATCATCGCATGACCCCAAAGAGCAGACCACATTGAAAGCGTATGTTGAGAGAATGAAGCCCGAACAAACCGAAATCCTGTATCTAACGGGTGAGTCACGCAAGGTGATTGAGAATTCTCCTCACTTGGAAGCTTCCAGGCAGAAAGGCTATGAAGTGCTATATCTGAGCGATCCAGTGGACGAATTACTGGTCCAGTCTGTTTATGAATTCGAACTGAAAAAACTGAAATCGGTGACCAAGGGAAAGGTCAATCTGGGCACTGACGAAGAGAAGAAGCAGCGGGAAGAAGAGCTTAAGAAACGGGAAGAAGAGTACGCAAAATTTCTTGAAGCCTGCCAGAAGAGACTTGACCAATACGTAAAGCAGATTCGTCTTTCAACCCGCCTGGTTGATTCTCCTGCGTGCCTGGTGACTGAAGAACATGAATACAGCCCCCACCTGGAACGTCTGTTGCAAAAAGGAAAAGGCGGCGGACCCAAACAACGGCGCATTATGGAACTGAATGCTGATCATCCGCTGATTGCGCGGCTTTACCAGCATTTCCAGGCCAATGCGGAAGATTCGCAGATTGAGGATGCAGTAGAGATCCTGTTCGAATTAGCGTTGCTGGCTGAAGGATCGGAGGTTGCTGATCCTGTTCGATTGAACCAGCTTACACTGGGCTTGCTGCAGAAAGTGCTGGTCTAGGCCCTGAGTTTGACGCAATTTCAGCAATCGGATCACTCGCCTCATTGTGGTCGGTCGTTGGCTCAGCCAAGCGAGATTTGGCGCTCCCTCCATATCCAAAGCAATAGGAAGGCTAACCTATTCCCTTAAATAAAGACGCAATGGTTGTATCAAGTTTTTGCGTGATAAAGTAGAGCGTGGCGAAGGTCATATTAGTTTCTCCGCGTTCAACCTGGCCCATGTGACTGCGGTTGATGCCGCAAGCATCGGCGAACGCCTCCTGCGACCAGCCCCTTTTGGAACGCAACTCGCGAATGCGAATTCCCAAGGCTTTCAAGATGGACTCCATGGCGCTTCATTCTCATATTGTGTCGTATATAACTCAACTTAATATATTGGGGCATGTTAATATGTGTCGTGTTATAACCGTTGCACGATAAAAGCGTCATTTACTGCAGGTGGTTCCATGAAATCCGCAGGTTCCAGCGGTTTACAGTTCTCGAAACGAGCTTTGGGCAGGCGAATCAAAGATTTGCGACGGAAGAAAGGCTGGTCCCAAACTGCATTTGCAGCGAAATGCGGAGTTGATCGCAGCTATGTTGCCAGGATCGAACATGGAGAAGCGAATCCACGTTGCTCGATTCTGCAAATCATTGCTAGTGCATTAGGGATTTCTATTTTCTCTCTTTTGAAACCCATCGCTTGAGCCATGGACCACCCATAAATCCGCCTCCAGCGCCACATCTAATAGCGATCGTAGGACTCAGAATCAAATTCGTCCGTGCTGACGAAGTCAAACCAGTGGAGCCACGTCGCCACTTCCGGTTTGCGTTGGATCAGCTCTTGCCAGCGATCGCGAACATACCGTTCATGCTGTCGTATCTCGTGCCCTTGGATTGGACATGCCGATGCTTTGCAGAGCGTCACCGTTGGCTTGGCGCTGTTGCCATTCTGGGAGAAGGTCAATTCGAAAAAAAAAGGATAGCTGACGCA
>Ga0126372_10000608_pt1 | contig 12847 bp, 12 predicted proteins | sample PanSoiMetaPlot_6_FD_92762 | JGI IMG/M metagenome (GOLD analysis project Ga0126372, IMG submission 92762) | Tropical forest soil microbial communities from Panama - MetaG Plot_6 | ecosystem: Environmental > Terrestrial > Soil > Tropical forest > Bulk soil | place: Panama | collected 2016-02-17
CTCTTTCGCATCCAGCAGATGTCGATCGACCGGGTGATGTTCGCGCCGATCATGGACTACCGCACCCTGCGGGGCGTCGGGCCGCGCATCGCGGAGCACATGCTCGACTCCATGCATCTGATACCCTTTCCAGCCTACGAAGACGTGCGCTTGAAAGGACAATAGGCACCGAACGATGTACGCGGCGTACTTCGGGCTAACGGAGCGGCCGTTCTCACTGGCTCCCGACCCGCGCTACCTCTATCTGAGCGACGCGCACCGGGAAGCCCTCGCCCATCTGCTCTACGGGATCGGCGAAGGCGGCAGCTTCGTGCAGCTGACGGGCGAGGTGGGAACTGGCAAGACCACCGTCTGCCGCGCGCTCCTGGAGCAGCTGCCGCCCGACGTCGACGTCGCGATGATCTTCAACCCGCGGCTCACGTCGGTCGAGCTGCTGGCCGCGGTGTGCGACGAGCTGCGCGTCCCGTACCCGGTGGGGACGACCAGCTTGAAGGTGCTGGTCGATGCGCTGTCGCAGGCGCTGCTCGACGCGCACGCGCGCGGCCGGCGGACGGTCCTGATCATCGACGAGGCGCAGAACCTCAGCGCGCGCGTCCTGGAGGAGGTTCGCCTCCTGACGAACCTCGAGACGACGACGCAGAAGCTCCTCCAGGTGGTCTTGATCGGCCAGCCCGAGCTCGCCGATCTGCTGTCCCGCCGCAACCTGCGCCAGCTCTCGCAGCGTGTGACCGCGCGCTATCACCTGCGCCCCTTCAGCGAGGCGGAATCGCAGCGCTACGTGCAGCACCGCATGGAGGTCGCGGGCCAGCGCCAGCCGATCTTCAGCAAGCAGGCCGTACGCGCGGCGCACCGGCTCTCGCGCGGCATTCCACGCCTCCTGAACACGATCTGCGATCGCGCGCTGCTCGGCGCGTACGCGACCGGCCAGACGCGCGTCAAGGAAGCGGTCGTGCGGAAGGCGGCCAAGGAAGTGCTCGGCGCGCGACGACGGCGCCGCTGGGTGACGGCGACGGCGGCGGCCGCGCTCCTCGTGGTCGTGGCGGGTACCATCGCGCTCGTGGCAGCCGGCGGGCTGCGCTCGCTTGGTGCCTTCCCGCTCTCGCGAGCCGACAAGACGGCCCCGCCGGCAGAAGCTCCAGCGCCGGCGCTGCTCGCGGACGAGCGCAAGGCGCCGGAGCCGACCTTGTCGGCAATCCTCGACGACCCGTCGCTGACCGCCGACCGGGCGAGCGCGTTCGTGAACCTCTACGCGCTCTGGGGCCTGGACGCACGCAGCGTGAATGCCGATCGCGGATGCGAGCTCGGGCGCGCAGCCGGTCTCAGGTGCCTCGCGCGGACGGGGACGTGGACGGTGGTGCGCCGTCTCAACCTTCCGGCGATCCTCGAGCTCAAGACTCCGGACGGTCGCAAGCATCACGTGGTGCTCGAGAGCCTCGACGGTGATCGCGCGACGGTCGAGATCGGGCCGCGCCGGGTGACTTTGCCGAGCAGCGAGGTCGAGCGCTTCTGGGACGGCCCGTTCGTCGTGATGTGGAGGTCGCCAGTGACGGGACCGGTGCCGCTCCAGCCGGGAACGCTCAGCCGCGACGTCGTGTGGCTTCGCCAGCGGCTCGGCGCGCTCGATGGTCAACCGGTCACGGCAAAGGCCAGCCAGACCTACGACGACGATCTCAGGCGGCGTGTCGCCGTCTTCCAGCAAGGCGAGTCCCTCGTGCCCGACGGCATCGCCGGTGAAGAGACACTCGTCCGCCTGGTGGCGACAGCTCCAGGAGCCAACGGTCCATCCCTCACCAAGGAGCGACCATAGCCGTGTCGTACATCCTCGACGCGCTCACGAAAGCCGCGCAGCAACGAGACCGACACATTCCGGTCGTGCAACGGCTCCTCTCGCCCGCGCCGCGAGCGCGATCACTGTGGAGCCAGGCGTCGGGCCGCATCATCTTCGGGCTCTCGGTGAACGCGGTGCTGCTGGCCGCCTTGCTGGTCTGGTGGCTGCTACCGACCTCGACGCCGATGCCGACGGAGCCAATCGCCGCGCCGGCGCCCGCGCCTGCGCCGGTAACTCCCGCGCGGCCGCTCGTGAAGCTCGAGCCGTTGCCCGCGCCCGTGACACCCGCCGAGAAGCCCGCGGCCCCGACACAAGACACGCGTGCCGAGGTTGCGGCAGCGCCGGCGCAGCCAAGCGCGGCATCTCCGGCGGCTCTCGCCGCGCCGAGTGCGCCGCCGGCGCCCGCGGCGCCGAGCACGCCGCCACCCGCAGCGCCTGCCAGAGCCAGCACTCCGCCTCAGTCCCCGCCGGCCAGGGCGAGCACGCCCCAGGTGACGTCGCGAATCGGGACGCCGGGCATGCAATCGGCGCCCGCTCAGCCCACGTCCACCGTTGCGCGCTCGGCGCCGCCGCCTGAAGCGGCGTCGCTCAGGGTCGAGGCGCTGATCTATGCCGACACGGCGGCCGAGCGCATGGTCTTCATCAACGGGCGGCGTTACCGCGAGGGCGACTCGATCGATGGCCGGCTGCGGGTGGAAGAGATCCGCGAAGACGGCGTCGAGCTCAGCGATCAGGGCCGGCGCTTCACGCTCCGCGCCTCGCGCTGAGCTGACGCCGAGCGCCGCCACTCCTGGCGTGCCCTCGGCATTCCTGTCACGGCGCGCCGTCGCCCCTCGCCGGAATCGCGCTCGGCCGACAGGCCTTTCATAGCAAAAACTCTGTAGTTTTCACCCGCAGCCCGCACCGGCCCTTCCAGTGGCTCAACTGTTGCATCTATAGAGTGGATTTCTCTGGAGGCACCTATGCGCCCATATCAATGGAAGGGGGCTGTCACCGGCGCCGCCGCGCTCGCGCTCTTCCTCGCCGCCGTCCTGCACGCGGCGCCGCCACCGCGGCCGGTGAAGGTCGCCGTGTTGACGCCGGGTCTCAGCTTCGGCGAGGTGCTCGCCGGCTTGCGCGAAGGACTTGGGCAGCTCGGCTATCGCGAGGACACCAACCTGACCCTCCTGGTCGAGGACACGCAGGGAACTGGGGCCGACGCGAAGCCCCTGGCCGAGGCGCTGGTCGCCGCGAAACCGGACGTGCTGATCACGGTCGGCACGTCGCACACCGTGGCGGCCAAAGGCGCGACGGCGACGATCCCGATCGTGTTCACCTGGGTCGGCGATCCTGTCCGCTCCGGGCTCGTGCCGAATTACGCCTCCTCCGGCAACAACCTCACCGGGATCGCCGTGTACTCGGGCCCGCTGTCCGGCAAGCGGCTCGAGATCCTGAAGGAGATGGCGCCCACCTCGCGCCGCGTCCTCTGTCTGGTCGCCAAGGAAAGCATCGCGGAGATCAGCTTCGGCCTCGCGCAGCGCACCGCCGAACAGCTGGGCGTGGTGCTGGTACGCCGCGACGTCACGACCCGCGACGACATCGTGCGCGAGCTCACCGCCCTGCCGAAGGGCTCCTTCGACGCGATCTTTCACGTGCCCTCCGCGCTCGTGACGGCGCACATCGGTCTCCTGATCCAGCGGGCGCGTGAGGACAGGGTCGCCCTGATGACTCACGAGGACGAGCAGGTGGCGGCCGGTGCGCTACTTTCTTACGGCGCCAACTATCGGCGGATGGGGCACCAGACGGCACGCGTCGTGGACCGCGTCCTCGGCGGCGTCGCGCCGGCCGAAATTCCGATCCAGATCCCGGACAAGCTCATGCTCGCCGTCAACCTCACCACGGCCCGCACGATCGGGCTCAAGCCGCCACTCACGATCCTCGAGCGCGCCGAGCGCATCGTCGAATAGCTCGGCGGCGCCGATGCTTCCCGCGATCGGCCTTCGCCTGGGTACCCTGCGCCGGCGGCTGTTCCTGTGGCTGGCGGCGGCGAGCGTCATCGCGGTCGTGGGCGTCAACCTCATCTGGCTGCCGGGCGCCCTGCGGGATGTCCACGGGGCCCGCATCGAGCTCGAGCTAGTCGCCGTGCGCGGCGTGCGCGACCAGATCGACCTGTTCCTCGCCGACAAGGAAGAAGCGATGACGACGATCGCGCAGCTGTTCCGCGCGGCCGTCATCGACGGCGATCCCAAGGGCGTGGCGATCGTGGGCCAGCGATTTCTCGCGCGCGAGCGCGCCTTCGAGGAAGTGGGCATCTTCGAGCCGCCACGCACGTGGCGATATCGTCTGTCGCGCCGCGAGGTGATAGCCATCTCGACGGCCGACGCGCCGCCGGCGCTCGACGGGATGCCACGGGGCCGCGGCGTCACCTGGGGCGCCGTTACCACCACCGAGACTTCCGAGCCGTGGGTGACCGTCGCCACTCCGCTCTCCGGCATCGCGGAAAGCCCACTCCTGGTCATTGGCGTCCTGAACCTCAAGGACCTGTGGTCCTTGATCGCCGATCTGCGGTTGGGCCAGGGCGGCCGCGCGTACGTCGTCGATCGGCGCGGCGGCCTCATTGCGGCCGACGACGTCAATCTCGTGCTCAAGCGGCTGTCCTTGATCGACCGGCCGATCGTGCGGAGCTTGCTCGAGTTCGACCACCCGATCGGCGTCACCGGCGCCTATCGGAACGAGCGCGGCGTCGAGTCGATGGCGACGGGCCTTCGGCTCGAGCGCGCGGGATGGGGCATCGTGGTCGAGCATCCGCGTGCCGTCGTGACGGCCGCGGTCGGCCAGAAGCTCTGGTTCTTCGCAGCGCTTACGGTCGCCGGGGTCCTGGTCAGTGCCGGAGCGGCCCACGTGCTGAGCGCGCGCCTGACCCGGCCGCTCGAGCGGCTCCGCCAGGGCGTGCAGCGCTTCGGCCGCGGCGAGCTGGATCACCGTGTGCCGATCGAGACCACCGACGAGATCGGCGAGCTCGCGCTGCAGTTCAACCAGATGGCGAGCGAGCTGGGCGCCTCGCACGCGCGGCTGGAGGAGCGCATCCGCGACGCGACACGCGACCTGGCGCGCCGGCAGCGAGAGGCCGAGGAGCTGGCGCGCGTCGCGCGCACGCTGACCGAGGACCTCGACGTGCACCAGGTCGCCGATCGCGTCGTCCAGCCGATCCTGAAGCTCTTCGGCGTGCAATCGTCCGTGCTCTGGCTGCGCCAGCCGGGCGGTGCGCTCGTCGCCGCCGGCATCAGCGGCCGCGCTCGCGACGGATTCCGCCGCGGCGACATCCTGCCGGCCGGAGCCTCGATGGCGGGACGCGCGGTCACCGAGGGCCGACCGGTCTGCACGAGCGACGTGCTGGAAGAGCGCGGTCTGGCCATACCCGACGTCCAACGCGCGCGGCTGCAAGCGTCCGGCGATCGCGCCGTGCTCTGCGTGCCGGTGGCCGTCGGCGGCCGGACGATCGGCGTGCTGGCGCTCGGCGACGGCTCGACGCGCGAGTTCACTCACGACGAGGTCATGCTCCTGCAGGCCTTCGCCGACCAGGCGGCCATCGCGCTCCAGAACGCGAGCCTCTACGCGGAGTCCCAGACGCAGCGCGTCCAGCTGACTCAGATCCTCGAGTCGACATCCGACGGCGTCCTCTTCGTCGGGCCGGACGGCCGCGTCCAGGCCGCTAACCGCCACGCCGGCGAGCTGCTCGGCTGGGGCGTGATGTCGATTGTGGGCCGCGACCTCGGCGAGGTACTCCGGCGCGGGTGCTCGACGGGGTCGGCCGATTCTCTGCTGCTCGCGTGCGGCGGCTGGCTCGCCGCGGCGCCCGCCGCCGGAGCCAGCGGCGACCTCGACCTGCCGGGCGACAATCGCGTCCTGCACTGGGAGGCGCGCGCCACCCGCGACGCCGCCGCCGGCATGGCGGGCCTGACGATCACCGTGCACGACGTGACGCAGGAGCGCGAGATCGCGCAGATGAAGAGCGACTTCGTCTCGTTCGCGACTCACCAGCTCCGCACGCCGCTGTCCGGCATCAAATGGATGCTCGAGCTGGCGATGCAGGAGACCGCCGTGCCCGACGCTGCCGCCAGCTTCATGAAAGACGCGCTCGGCGCCTCGCAGCGTCTCATCCAGCTCGTCAACGATCTGCTCGACGTGTCACGGCTCGAGAGCGGCCGCATGAAAGCGACGCCGCAGCTCGTCGATCTGGTGGCCCTGACCCGGACCGTGCTCGACGAGCTCAAGCTGCAGGTCGAGGAGCGGGACCATCAGCTGACCGTCGCGTCGGCCGAAGATCCGCTGGACGTGTTCGCCGATCCGCAGCTGCTGCGGCAAGTCGTGCTCAACCTCGCCTCGAACGCGATCAAGTATTCGCCGACCCGCGGCACGATCGACGTCCAGCTGACGCGCGAGGGAAGCTTCGTGCGCTGGCAGATCAAGGACACCGGCATCGGCATTCCCAAGGAGAGCCAGCGGCACCTGTTCGAGAAGTTTTACCGGGCGGACAACGTCGCGGCGCTCGAGACCGACGGCACGGGTCTGGGCCTCTACCTGGTGCGGCTCATCGTCGAGCAGCTCGGCGGCCGCGTCGGGTGCGAATCGGAAGAAGGGCAGGGCGCCACGTTCTCCTTCACGGTGCCCCGCGCTCAGCCGGGCGCTGCCGCCACGCTCGCGCGATAGCGCCCGCCGTCGGCTGCGTCGCGATAAGCTCCGGAGTCGTGGACGGTCTGGCGCTCAAGCTCGTGCTCACGCCCACCTTGATCGGCGCGGTCAGCATGGCCGGGCGCAGGTGGGGCCCGGGTGTCAGCGGCTGGCTCGTCGGATTTCCTCTCACGTCAGGCCCCGTCGCGTTCTTCCTGGCCCTCGACCATGGCGTGTCGTTCGCCGCGGGCGCGGCCGTTGGCTCCATGACCGGCGCCGCCGCGCAAGCCGTGTTCTGTGTCCTCTACGGGCGCTGGGCCCGCGCGCCCCGCTGGCCCATCGCGCTCCTCGCCGGGAGTCTCGGGTTCGCCGCGTCGATCGTCGTTCTGCAGCATCTGACCCTCGCGCTCGTCCCGCTGCTGGCGGTCGTGATCGGCACGATCCTCGTCGCCCTCGTGTTCATGCCCAGAGATTCGGCCGGCCCGCGCCCGGCCCGGAGACCGCGCTGGGACATTCCGGCGCGGCTCGTCGTGACGACGGCGATCGTGCTGCTACTCACGGGCCTCGCCACCGTGCTCGGCCCATCGCTCACGGGGCTTCTGGCGACGTTTCCCCTCTATGGCACGATCCTCGCGGGCTTCGCGCACCATCTCGAGGGGCCGGGCCCCGCGATTCGCGTGCTGCGGGGCCTCCTCCTCGGGTTGTTCGCGTTCGCCGGCTTCTTCTTCGTCCTGGCATTGCTGATCGAGCGGGCCGGCATCGCGCAGGCCTTTGCCGCCGCCATCGCGGCGGCGCTCGTTCTGCAGGGAGCCGCTCTCTGGGTCATGCGCCGGGAATCGTCCGCCGGGGCGCCGACTCCTGCTTGATCTCGGCCGGCCGCGCCTTTAATCTCGCGCCGCGGTACACTCTCAGCGCGGGGCACCCGACGCGTCCGGCGCCGGGTCGGGAACCAGCTCGAGGGCCGGAAGGCCGCAGGAGGGGACCATGATTCGACTCGACGGGATCGGCCATGTGCTTCTGCGAGTGAGCGACGTGGAGCGGTCGAAGGCCTTCTACTCGACCATCCTCGGGCTCAAGGTCGTCGAGGAAGACCCGGAGCACGGGGGCGTCTTCATGGCGCTCGAAGGACAGGGGCACACGGTGGACCTCTTCCCCCTTCAGAATCCCGAGTCGGCTCAGCGGGTGGTGCCCGGCGGTATCGGCGTCCATCACGTCGCGTTCCACGTGAGGAGCGAGGCCGCGCTGGCGGACGCATACTTCACCCTGCAGGAGCACGGGGTCCCGATCGTCCGCGCCGTGGACCACGTGAGCCAGAAGAGCATCTACTTCCACGATCCGGACGGTAACTATCTCGAGATCTACTATGAGCTGCCGAACGCCCCGGAGCTGTTCCGCGAGGGACGTCACGACCGGGATCAGCCCCTCGTATTCGAGAAGCGCGCCTCGGCCTAGGCGTGCCGGACACCCTGCCCCGGCGCTCGGCGAGGCGACTCGCGCAAGCACCCGCCGGCTGCTAGGATAGGGCTCCTGTGAACAGGGTAGGGCACTGGTGGCTGGCGGTCGTTCTGGCGGTGGTCGTCGCCGTCGCGGCGGTTCCCCGCTCGAGCAGCGCGGAAAATCCCGCGAGTAGCGCGGAGAATCCCACGAGCAGCGCGCAGAATCCGGAAATCGACCGCTGGCTCGATGGTTCTCTGCCCCTGTCGCTCGGGTTCGACAGCACTCGGTTCCGTGTGTCGACGCTCGGTACCAGATCGGTGATCGGCACCGAAGATCCCGGCGTCGGAACGGCCCCGTATCGCCTCCTCGACGCGGATCTGCTCGGGACGGCGATCTCGCTGGGTCTCAAGCTGAAGTGGCCGACCACGAGCGGCTCCACGCTCAACGCGCTCGCTCCGTACCTGTCGTTCGGACCCACGCTCCTCTTCCCGGCTGACGGCGCGTCACGCTCGGGCCCGGCCGGTGGACGAAACGAGGGCTCGATGGCCCTGGGCCTCAGCTGGGGCGCCGGGCTCTCGTGGCGCTTCACGCGTAACGCAGAGCTGTTCGGCGGCTACCGATTCCTTCAGTTTGGCCGTGACAGCGTCTCGCGCGGCGACCGCACGAGCCCGTCGGACACCGAGCTCACCGGACACGACGTCCTCTACGGCATCTCGATCCGGTTCTGAGCTGGATCGCCCGGAGCGTCCGGGCTCCGCCTTCACCGCGGCGCCGGAAAGTTTGCGCGCCCCAAATGCCGCGACTTACACCCGGCGCGATCTCCAGCGGCTCTGCGTCGCGGCGGGCGGCGAGGATTGCACGTGAGCCCAGGTCCGGCGGCGGAGAAGATCGGCAAGTACGAAGTTATCGACGTGATCGGACGCGGCGGCATGGGCACGATCTTCAGGGCCCGCGATCCGATCCTGCAGCGCTCGGTCGCGCTCAAGGTCATCTCCAATCTCGAGGTCACGCCCGAGCTCCGCGCGCGCTTCTTCCGCGAGGCACAGGCCTGCGCCCGGATCACGCATCCGAACATCGTCATCATCCACGACATGGGCGAGGACAACGGCCGGCTGTTCATCGTGATGGAGCTGCTCGAGGGCGAGGAGCTTCGCCGCGTCATCGCCCGTCAGGCGCACCTGCGCCTTGCCGAGAAGCTCGACATCGTCCGGCAGCTCTGCGACGGGCTTCACTTCGCGCACCAGAAAGGCGTCGTGCACCGTGACGTCAAGCCCGCGAACATCCTCCTCCTGCGCACTGGCCAGGTGAAGATCCTGGATTTCGGCATCGCACAGATCGCCGGCGCGGCGACCCAGCGGGACCTCACGCGCACGGGGATGTTCATGGGCACGCTCCGCTACATGGCTCCGGAGCAGGTGCGCGGTCAGGCCGATCGCCGCTCGGACCTGTTCTCGGTCGCGGCGGTGTCGTACGAGCTGCTCAGCGGGCGCCCGCCGTTCTCGGGGAGCGATCCGCTTCAGATCCTCGAGCAGCTCCGGACTACGACGCCGCCGCGGCTCACCGAGCTCGACGCGAGCATGCCGCCAGAGCTCGCGGACGTCATCGCGCAGGCGCTGGAGAAGGAGCCCAGCGATCGCTTCGCCGATCTCGGGGAAATGGGCCGCCGCCTCGATCTGATCCGGCGCCAAGTTGCTGGAGCGGCCGGCCGTGAGGCCGCGGCCGGCGACAAGCCAACGAATCGGCCGTCGGCGCTGCTCGGGCCGCCGCCGAGCCCGGCCATCGCGGCGCCGGCCGCCGCGCCGGCGCCGTCAGGACCAGCGGTGATCGACGAGATCCCCGCGATCGATCGTGCGCCCGCGATCGCCGCCGAGCCTGTGATCGATGCCGTGCCCGCAACCGAGGCGGCGCGAGCGATCGGCGCAGGACCGACGCTCGACGCGGCACGCATCCCCTGGATCGCGATCGGAACCGGGACTGCGCTGGCGGCGCTCTCCGCGATCGCGCTGTATCTGTGGCTGCCAGCCCCTCCGCGCGGATCGGTCGCCGACAAGCCCGTGGCATCCGCGCCGACCGCCGGCGCGGCGAAGAGCGCGGAGAAGACCGAAACGGCAGCCGCGAAACGGGAGACGGCCGTGGAGCCGCCCCGTCCGGCGCCGATTCGCGACGACGCGGCGCGCCCGGCCGCGGACAAACCACGCGCGGCGGGTCGAGCGGATGCTCCGGCGCCCGCTCCGAAGCAGGCGGCGCCGCAAGCTGTCGCGCCATCCGCCCCTGCCACGTCGCCCGGTAAATCCGAGCGCGCGAGCGTCTCGTCCCCCGAGCCAGCCAAGTCGCCCGCGCCCGGTGCCGGCTCATCGAGCGCGCGCGACGCCGCCGAGCAGGCTCGGTCGCGAATGCTCGCCGCCAGGCAGGGGGCCGAGCGGGTCGCCGCCGGCTTCTACGCGCGCAACCGCTTCAGCTCGGCGCAGTCGAAAGAGCGCGAGGGGATGGTCGCTCTCGGCAGGCAGGACTACGCTGCGGCGATCGGCCTCTTCGGCCAGGCGCAGTCCGACTATCAGGCAGCGACGGCGCAGGTGCCGCGCGAAGAAGAGAGCCAACACCAGCTCGATCGACTGAAGAGCAGCCTCGATCAGGCTCATGCGGCGGCCGCTGAGCGACGTCAGCAAGCTCTCGCCGCCCGGGCGGACCAGCTCGCGCGGGATCTCTTCGATCAGGCGCAGGCCCGGCAAGTCGAAGGCGACGGTCTCGCCGGCCGCAAGGAGCTCGCCGCGGCCGCCCGCGCCTATCAGGAAGCGGCCGAGCGCTACGGCGAGGCCACGACCAAGGCGCGAGCGGCGCGCCCCGCGCGATGAGCGCGCGCCCGGACCTAGTGCACGCGGCCTCGGCCTAACGCCTGCTCGATCTCGTTGATGTGCTCGCGCCGATGCTCGGCGCGAAGCAGGCTGATCGGGCCGCCCGCCTTCGCGTTGGCCGCGACGAACTCGTCCGACAGGGCCTCGACCCGACGGTCGACGGCGTCGGCGACGGCGACCGCGAGCCGCGCCGCCGCGCGCGGAGCAAGCGCCAAGCACAGCGCCTTGGCCGAGTCGTTGATCCAGTCGACGTCCTTTCCATCGATCGAGCGCGGCACCGCGTGCGGGCCCTCTTTCTCCCAGCGCTCGATCAGGAGTAACGCGCGCTGATCCCAGAACGCGAGGTGGGCGAGGACCGCGCCGACCGTCCAGCCGGCCTCCAGCGGGCGAGCCAGCTCGCCGTCGCTCAGACGGTCGACGAGGGCGCGCAGGCGCGCGCGCTCGTGGTTGTTCTCGGTGACGTGAGACGGGGCCATGGGCACCTCCGGTGCTATCGGGCGTTTCGCTTGACTGTACGGGCAGGCCGAACGCTTGACAACCCGTCGGGCCTCGGCGAATAGTTCCGACGACAGCAAACGGGAGGCGCGCAATGGAGCTGCGGAATCTCGGCAAGACGGGGCTCAGGGTCTCCACGCTCGGCTTTGGCTGCGGCAACGTCGGCGGACTCATCATCCGCGGCACGGTCGCCGAGCGCGAGCACGCGGTCGCGCGGGCGATGGAGCTCGGCGTCAACTATTTCGACACGGCGCCGTCGTACGGCGACGGCGAGTCCGAGCGCAACCTGGGCCAGGTGCTGAAATCGCTCAAGGCGCGGGTCCAGGTCGGCACCAAGTTCCGGCTGGATCCTCCGGACCTGCACGACATCGCCGGCGCGGTCGGGCGCTCGCTCGACGCGAGCCTGAAGCGGCTCGGCATGGAGCGCGTCGACCTGTTCCAGCTCCACAACCGGATCGAGACGGCGCGCGGGCGCGGCGCGCTCAGCGTGGGCGACGTCCTGAGCGAGGTCGTTCCGGCCGTGCAGAAGCTCCGTCAGCAGGGGAAGGTCGGCTTTTGTGGTATGACCGCGCTCGGCGAGACGCGGGCGCTCCACCAGGCGATCGACGGCGGTACGCTCGACACCGCGCAGGTCTGCTACAACCTCCTCAACCCGAGCGCCGGCGCCGCCGTGCCCGCAGGCTTTCCCGCGCAGGATTTCGGTAGGCTCCTCGACCGCACGCGCGAGCGCCGCATGGGCGTGATCGTGATCCGCGTGCTGGCGGCCGGCGCCCTCAGCGGCGTCGAGGCGCGCCATCCCGTCGCGGTGCCGACCGTCGACCCGATTGCGACGGCGCCCGACTACCGGACCGACGTGGCGCGCGCACAGGCACTCGGCGCGCTCGTGCGCGAGGGGCACGTCGAGAATCTGATGGAGGCGTCGATCCGCCTCGCGGTGGGATCGGACGCGGTCTCGACCGTCCTCGTCGGTTATTCGAGCCTCGAGCACCTCGAGGCCGCCGCGGCGGCGGTCAACCGCGGGCCGCTGCCGGCCGCGGCCCTCCAGCGTCTGACCGCGCTCTGGTCCGGGCTCGTCTAGGCGCGGTTGACCCGCACGATCGCCCAGCCGAACGCGCGGACGCGCGCGTCGACGTCGGGCCGTGCGCGGCGGCCGCGCGCGCGCCGCTCCACCATCCACGGCGATGCCTGCTGGCGCCGCTCGCCCCGGCGACGGTCGAAGATCACCTCCGCCCAGTCGACGTCCGAGAACGCGCGCTGGAGATAGCCGTGATAGCTGACGGCCTGGCGCGAGACGACGAAGAGCAGCCGGTGCCGCCACTGCTTGAGGACGTGGGTGACGTTGAGCACCCTGACGAGCTCGCCCAGGCTCGTGTGGATCACGCCTGCGTCGCCGCCGTTGGCGCGCATCACGGTATCGATCTGCTCGACGCGCATGCGGCTCGTGCGGCCGTCCTGGGTCGTGAACTCGATCCATCGCTCGCCGGGATCGTCCATCGGTCACCCCCCGAAGAAAATCGTCAGAGCAAAAACGTTTCGGGGAGACACGCTAGCAATCCCGTTCGTGAGCCCACGCAAGAATTCGCAG
>Ga0126372_10000609_pt1 | contig 12845 bp, 7 predicted proteins | sample PanSoiMetaPlot_6_FD_92762 | JGI IMG/M metagenome (GOLD analysis project Ga0126372, IMG submission 92762) | Tropical forest soil microbial communities from Panama - MetaG Plot_6 | ecosystem: Environmental > Terrestrial > Soil > Tropical forest > Bulk soil | place: Panama | collected 2016-02-17
ATCGCCGGGCTGGTGAGTTTTGACGGGACGCTGAATTCGGACGGGAGTAAAGCCAAAGCTGCGGGCCTGTTTACAGGAAAGCAAATGAAGCTTTCACCCAAGGGAACACCCGCGCCCAAGACCGTAACCGTCGCCCATTCCGTGAATGTTGATGTCGGAAAACAGTCGGGAAATATCGCACAAGGCGATATCAGTATTGGCAATGCGAAAGCGCATCTTACAGGTACTTTTCAGGGAAGGGGCGAGACGTTAGTGGTCAACCTCAAACTGAACGCACCCAACATGCCCGTTGACGAACTACAGCCCATGCTTCCCTCGTTTGGAGTAGTACTTCCGGAAAAATCGCAGCTCAAAGGTGGCACGCTCTCGGTCGACCTGGGGATCTCGGGTCCGCTTAACAACCCAGTAATCACTGGACCGGTTCAGCTGACAAATACTCAACTCGCTAACTTCAATTTGGGATCGCAATTGGGAGCGTTGTCGGCCTTCGCCGGCAAAGCGGCGTCGAGTCCCGATACGTCGATTCAAAATGCCAGCCTGGTTGCACGCGTGGCTCCCGAGGGGACGAAGGCGGACAACATTAACCTCAACGTGCCGGCAATCGGCGTTATCACGGGAGGGGGGACCGTCAGCCCAACAGGCGAGCTAGCTTTCAAGATGCTGGCTAACCTGCAAGGCGGCATGGTCGGGGGAGTATCGAAGATTGTTGGAGCAGGCAGCGGGCAGGGTGGCATTCCATTCGCGATCCAGGGAACAACTTCGAACCCGAAATTCGTTCCGGAAATGGGCGGAGCAGTCGCAGGCTTGGCCACGGGCGCTCTCTCGAACGTTGGCAACGTTGCCCAGGGACAGGTTCCGGGAACGAAAAGCCTGACCAAGGGCGTTGGCGGAATTCTTGGGAAGAAGAAGCCGTAAGCTTAAGCGGCAGAACCACGTTTGTTAAGCGCTGCGGATTCCAGTTCTGTGAGGGTCTTGCTTTTCTCGTTTACCTTCGCCAATTCCGCGTTCAATTCCGCACCTAGCAGTATTGCGAATCCTGTCCAGTACATCCACACCATCAATGCTACACCCGCGCCTAGAGTTCCGTACGTCTTATTGAAACTCGCGAAGTGCTCAAAATATTTTTCCAAGAGTCGAGACAGCACAATCCAGCCCGCTATCGCTAACACTGCTCCGGGCAACGTATCGCGGAACCGCTGTTTTACATTGGGTGCGAAGAAATAAAGGATCTCGATTGCCATTACCGCAAATCCGATTGCGACCGTCCAACGCACATATGGCCAGAGAAGGACGAAGAGGTCGGATAGGTCCACCATACCAGCAAGCCAATCACCGAACCGTGGCCCCACTACCATGACTATGAGTGCCACCACTATTAACGAGCCGGTTGTCAGTGCCAACCCGACCGCTAAAAGGCTGGTTTTCCAAAAGGGACGAACATCCTTGACTTCATGGGACATGCTCAACGCTTCAATTGCTGCCGCAAAACCACGAGAGGTGGCCCACAAGGTCCCCAGTATCCCGAAGGAAAGAACAAACTTGCGATTAGGTGTAACTACATCGCTTAAAACTCTGGCGATTAGCCCCATACTGTCGGACGGTAACAAACGCGCTATAAAGCTTAAAGCATGATCGAAGAGATTCGGTACCGGCAAGTACGCGACAATTGCAGACAACAGGATCAGCGCGGGGAATAATGCCAGTGCAAAGTAGTACGAGAGCGCCGCAGCCATGTGAAACGTGTGGTTCCGGACTATGTTCTGATACGTCTGCAGGACGACACGTCTCACGGTGGTCGAATTCATTGCAAACGTTCCAAGAGGAGTTTGCCTGAGAATTGGGAGTAGTTAAGCTATTAGAATTATCAGTGATTCAGAGCAGCATCCCTTCTCGTTCCTGATGTGCTCACCGCGTACCTCGACACTCTAAAGAAGGCAAACAGGTTTTACACTCATTGGCCTCCCCAGGTCCCGGGCTCGGGTTTGATTGGAATGGGGGATGTTACGTCAATCGGGCCCGAAGCTCACAACGACACTGTTTTGCACGTCTACCTGAAAAAAGTGCCAGTCGCAGCGCCTGTGCTACTTCCTTACATTTAGGTCGTCTGCAACCACTGTCCGCTGAACCAGACGGGGGGACAGCTGATCGATCAGACGCATGTGTGGTCCTTTGGTTCGCGGCAACCATGTAAATAAATCTGGAAGCAGGGCGCCTATGCCTGACTGCCAAGCGCTAAGAGCTGAGCATTGCCTCGATGATCTGGGTCAGCAAACGAAGCGATTCGGTATGGTCGCTATGCTGCTGAAGTCGTACACGACGAAGTGAGACACACGGTTAGTCAGAGGCCATTTCAGGCCATCGTGGCCTTCGATGCCGGAAGTGGTAGCGGGGGCTTGTTAGCGTGGATTGGGTCACGAAATCGCTGAGAGTACCAAAAGCCTGCTACACGATTGGCTTCGCTCTGGTCTCGGTATGGTGCTCCCTCGCGCTGGCTATCGACCCCAGGGCCGCAGCTAACGACCAGAGTGAGCGATCACGGGCAAAGGCGCCGATAGCGGCACAAGATGCCCAGGAGGACTCCCACTCTGGTGGTGATAGATTGGGTTCGCCCGTGGAGACTCAGCCTGGTGAGCAAGCCGCGCCGGTCAAGAAAGAAAAGGCCCAAGCGAATGATGCGACGAATTCCGAGAAGAAAGGAGAATGGCTGCTTGCGCCGATACCGGTGAGCAGCCCGGCGATCGGCAGCGGCCTGGAGTGGGCTGTAGCGCGTCTGTTCCCCTTCAACAAGAAAGACGAAGTTTCACCGGCTTCATCCGTCGGAATTGCTGGGATATTCACAAACAACGGAAGCCGTGGCGTTGCAATCGGCGGGAGACTATACCTGAAACAGGACCGATACCGCGTGGCCGCAGCTATTGCTAACGCCAGTATCAACTTTGATGTTTATGGAATTGGAGCAGCAAGCGGCCGTCAGGGCATCTTCATTCCGCTGAATGTGAACGGACACGCCGGCATCGGTGAGTTTCTGTACCGGATCAGGAAGGCCATCTACCTGGGGGTACGCGGTCAATACCGGAATGCGACGCTGTCCCTCAACCAGGACCGATTGCAGTCATCCGACATCACGTCTGAACCGCCGGATCAGGTCGCGAACGTCATCGAACAGATTCAGAATCAATTGCTTCATCAAACGACGGTTTCCCTCGGACCACGGTTTCAATGGGACACCCGCGACAGCACTTTTTATCCGAAACATGGATTTCTGACTGAAGTGGCCAGTGATTTCTTCTCGACGGGTCTCGGGAGCAAGTGGACCTATCAGTATTACAAAGCAAGCCTCAACAAATACAACGCGCTGAGCGACCATCAGGTACTTGCCTTTCGCGTCATGGCTTGCGCGGCCGCAGGCGATCGAGTTCCCATCTACGACCTGTGTCTTTTCGGAACGATGAACGACCTGCGCGGCTACACCGGTGGGCGGTATCAGGACCGCCGAATGTTTGCCACCCAAGCAGAATACCGCTTGATGTTTCCGGCTAAAGGATTTTGGGGAAGGCTCGGTGTGGTTGCCTTCGCGGGTGTCGGAGCGATTGGGGACAAGTTCACCAATATCGGCTTCAGTGATCTGCTGCCGGCTGGCGGCGGGGGCCTTCGCTTCCGGCTACTGAAAAAGTACCCGGTCAACTTCAGGGTGGATTACGGTCAAAGCAATGACGGGCACACTCTCAGCATTGGTGTATTGGAGGCGTTTTAGTTGATGCTTGGGCGCAATGTTCCCGGCAAACGTTTGTGCTCAGCAACCACAGTCTCGCACGTTCAGCCAATCACCGCAGTCACACAGATACGCTATTGCGCTCAAAATGCCCACCCTTCTACACAAGTGCTGGCAATGGTGGCAGTTGCATCGTTAGCTTATTCAAACTAAACGTACTCTTATCTTCCATTCCAATTCTCTAGATGTCGGGAAAGGCGGCGAACACGTGCTTCGCTCGGGACTGGCGGCCACGCCATCACGGAGGGTTTTGAGTGAATGGGGATGTTCAACGCTAACTAGAATGCGATGTGTGCCTTGCTCCCCCAAATGAAGCCGAACACCTGCAGCAACTCCTTCAAATTGTGATACTTGCATTCAAGCATTCGCATCTGGGTGGCTTACTAGTCCGACGGCTCCACTGGTTCTTTTGATAGTGTGCAATTAAAGATCGAATACATAGCCTACGACCATGGATGCATGCCCTCGAGACAAGATATGCAGAGGGAGCCATCTTGGAGGAAACTGTAATGAAACCGTGGCCACTCGGTGTCATGCTTTTCCTGATCTGCGTGTTGATCGGCTCGTCATCTTTCGCACAACGGCCGGATTTTGCTGGAACCATCCCCAAGTATGACATCTCGAAAGAGGCAAATTTCCAAGGTGTCATCGTAGAACTGAAGGATCGCATTTGCCCCATGAGTGGCGACATGCTTTTCCATCTCATCCTCAAGACAGGCAAGCAGACCTACGAGGTGCATGTCGCCCCTGTAACGTTCGTGAAGATGTATGAAGCGACCTTTCAAAAGGGCGATGCGATCGAGATCATCGGCGTCAAAACACAATTCCAGGGAGCTGACGCCATCCTGCCTCGCGAGATCAAACACGGTGGATACACCCTGTTATTCCGTGATGAAAAGGGAAAGCCGATCTGGCGGTAGTCACAAGGGTCATAGAAGGACATGGAAGCCCATTGATGCTGTGACGCTACGCGAATACGAGCAAAGAATTAGATTGAGCGAATCGCTTTAGCCACCTTGCAATTGTGTCGAACTGGGAGTATATGGGGTGTCCAAAATGTATGACGCCGCTCCCAGGAGGACAACTTGGCGTTTTTGTACTCCCTTCGCAGGTCAAACAAGCAAGAGTCCCAGTCCTCCGAAAGTCGATTGATGTCGCCACCTTCCCTCACGCAGAGGGTAATCCAGACCACGTTCTTTTTCGCTGCGTATTACATTGCCGGTGTGCTTGGGCAGGCTACGACGAACATCAGAAGCAGCAACATCGGCCCTGTATGGCCAGCGTATGGCGTTGCGCTGGCTGCGTTTATTGTGTGTGGGTATCGGGTTTGGCCGGCGATCGCGTCCGGAGCTTTCGTCGTTGCATTCTTCAGTCCCGTTACTCCCTTGGCAGCTCTCGGCCAAGCTGCCGGAGCCACGGTTGCCGCGTTCGTCGGAGCGTATCTTCTTCACCGCATTTCAAAATTCGATAGCTCTCTATCCCGTTTGCGAGACGCGTTGGCTCTAGTTCTACTGGGCGCGCTAGGCAGCGCTCTAGTAAGCGCAACAATCGGAGTTTCAATTCTGTATGCGACCCATGTGCGCGCCTATTCCGGGCTCGGCACTGCATGGCTCATCTATTGGTTAGGCGATGCTACAGGTGTGCTTCTCGTGACTCCGATGATACTGAAACTAGGAGATTTTGTTGGCATTTGTCAGCGGCCTCGGATCAGGGAACTCACGCTGCTTTTGTTTCTACTGAGCGGAGTTTGCTTTCTGATTTTTGGTGATCCGAGTCTGATCCCGGTGAGATTGCATGTTTTGGCCTTCGCAGTATTGCCATTCGTGATGTGGGCTGCTATCCGCTTTGGAGTGGCGGGAGCCACCCTCTCAAATCTCTTGATCGCAACAATGGCGACTTTGGAAACAGCCTTCGGTAAAGGACCCTTTGTAACCAGCACTCCATTCACAAATGCGATTCTATTGGACGCCTTTTTTGCAGTGCTTTCGGTAACAGGTCTGACATTAGCATCGGCAATTGCCGAACGAGAGCAAGCGGAGCACCAACAAGGTGCCCTGGAGGCACGGTTAGCGGCAGAGCAGGCGGTTCGCATCAGTGAGGAACGACTGCGATTAGCGCAGCAGGCTGCTCACATAGGCACCTTCGAAAGGGACTTGCAGACTGGAGTCGTTACTTGGTCATCAGAACTGGAGGCTATGTACGGTTTGCCGCCGGGTGCCTTTGACAGAACAACGATTGCCTTTTTCGAGAACCTCGTTCATCCCGAGGATCGTGCAGGGCTTGCGATGTTGATCGATCACACACTGAAGACTGGGAAGCCGACTCAGAGTGAGTGGCGGGTGCTTTGGCCAGACGGTAGTGTTCACTGGATTGCTGGGCGTTGGCAGGTGTACATGGACCAGTCTGGCAAACCCTCGCGAATGATTGGCGTCAATATGGATGTTACTGGGCGCAAACAGGCCGAGGAAGTCCGTTCCAGGCATGCGGCGATTGTCGAATCGTCTGAAGATGCAATCGTCTCTGGGACCCCAGAGGGAATTATTGTAAGTTGGAACGCCGGTGCGCAGCGTATGTACGGATACACGCAAGCAGAAGCGGTAGGAAAACTAATTAGCATTCTTTTCCCACCTGAGCTGCCGGATGAGGAGATCAAGATTCTTGAAACGCTGAAAATGGGCGGTCGCATCGAGCAGTTTGAAACGGTTCGTATTACCAAAAGCGGGAAACGTGTCAACGTATCGCTAAGTATTTCCCCGATTAAGGATTCGAGTGGCGCGGTTGTGGGTGTGGCTGGAATTGGTCGTGACGTCACTGACCGAAAACGAGCAGAGGAAGCTCGTGCCGACCTGAGTTGGAAATTGATTGCAGCTTAGGAACAGGAACGCGTTTGGATAGGATGAGAGCTTCACGACGACATCAATCAACGACTCGCTATGATGGCCGTGGAACTCGAACAACTACAGGAGAACCCTTCCGAAGTTCAGAACCGTGTGCAAGAGCTCCGGAGACGAACTACTGAAATATCTGAGGATGTACAAGCTCTTTCGCACGAGTTGCATTCCGCGAAATTGGAATACCTGGGTGTCGTTGCCGGGATGAAAAGCTGGTGCAACGAGTTTGCCCAGCGGCATAGAGTAGAGATCAACTTCAGAAATAATGTGCCGAACATTGTTCCATTCGAAATGGGAGTCTCACTCTTTCGAGTTCTGCAGGAAGCACTGCACAACTCCGTCAAACATAGTGGTGTGAAATCGATTGAAGTGGGGCTGCGAGAAGACTCCGGAGAGATTCATCTTATCGTTAGCGACTCGGGCAAGGGATTCGATCCTGACGCGGCATTGCAAGGCCGCGGTCTAGGCCTCACAAGCATGCGCGAACGCATTCGGCTTGTGAATGGAACGATCTTGATTGACTCAAAACCGATGGGCGGAACTCGCATCCACGTTCGCGTTCCGTTTGAGTCAGACCATGCTCAAAAAGCAGCTGGTTAAAGTCTGCCCAGGAAGCTAACGCGAATAAACCTTTTAATGCTCAGCGCAGATTCGTATGCCTTTGGCCCGCTACCATAAATGAGATCGCCTACCACTTTCTTACATCGAACGGGATCAGACGAATCATTGACCGTCAATCCTGAGAGTGTGTCGGAGGCATCTAACAGAAAATAGTGTCCCTGATCAATGACCGCAGAGCTGACAAACTCGCGCTCAGAAACCGCTTGCCTTCGAGAAGTGCTTTCACAGCAGGCAGAAGCTCGCTTGCCGCATCCGACTTGACGAGGTAGCCGCCCGCACCCGTACGTAGAGCTTCTTCTACGATGTCAGGAGATCGCTGTTCACTCACGAAAAGGATTTTTGTTTTCGGAGAATGCTGCAGGATTCGTCGGGCCGCCTGAATTCCATTAATCGTCGGAAGTCCGACGTCCAGCAGGATCAGGTCCGGCTGCAGTCCTTGGGCTTTCCGAACCGCTTCTAATCCATCCGACGCTTCGCCGACGACACATAGTTCTAGTTTCCCTCGAAGCGTCTTTGTTGCGAAATTAAGCCAAGGCTCGTAATCATCCACTACGAGAACCCTAATCGAGGATGTGCTCATCAGCACTCCCCTTTCTGCGGGATCACACCTTTCAATCCCGCAACACAATGCACGTCTGGGGACGACTGAGCAACAGGCACCCTTATCCAGCTATGGCCAGAAGCTCAGCTGATTGCAGAGGAACGCGAGCAATAATTGTGGTTCCTGCTCCGGGTTTCGTTTTGATCTCCAACACGCCATGAACAATCTGAAGTCTCTCTCGCATGCTGATCAACCCAAGCCCGTGGCCAGAAAACCCCACGCGTTCAACAAAGCCCTTTCCCTCATCAGCCACAGTTAATTCCAACCCGTCTGACGTTCGGCGCAGGTTCACGTGGAAACGGCTTACACCGCTGTACTTTATTGCGTTTTGCACCGCTTCCTGCAAAACCCGGAATAAACAAAGTGATACTTCTTTGGGCATGGTAGACGGAACCGCCGAGTGACTGAACTGCACGTCCACCTTGGTTTTTTCCGACACCTCTTTGCAGAAGCTCCCGGCTGCAACAACCAATCCCAGATATTCGAGTTTCGAAGAATGCAGGCGATGAGATAAGGCCTGCACATCCATGGAAAGATCCATGATTCGCTTCTTTGCATGCCTCAAATGCTCTGAAAACTTCTCGCGGGAATCTGCCTGCTTCCAGGCGTCCATTTCAATAGCCAACATCGCAAGTTTCTGGTTGATGTCGTCGTGTAGCTCTCTGCCAATCCAGGTGCGTTCTTCCTCGTGAGCTTCGATCAGTCTGCTGCCAATGGACGAAAGAGCATTCTCGGCTCGGAGCCGTTCGCTAATGTCCCGAATGGTGACAGTGAACATTCTCTTGCCATCCGATTCGGTGTGGGAGATCGATGCTTCTATCGGAAATTCCACGCCATTCGTGCGCACTGCCCAGAGAACACCCCGAGAGCTCATGAGGCGGGAAGTGACACCTGACCGGTGGAAAGCTTCTATGTGTTCTGCGTGCTTGCGGCGAAACCGTTCTGGGATGAAACGGTCAATGGTGGTACCAAACGCATCTTCCGCGAGACAGCCAAACATCTTCTCCGCGGCAGCGTTGAATAGTACGATGCGCTGCTCCTCGTCAATCGCGATAATGGCATCCATTGCCGTTCCCACGATGCCCGCAAGTCGATCCTCACTCTCTCGAACCTGCTGTTCCGCAAGCTTGCGGTCGGTAATATCAAATGCCATGCCTACCATCTGTTCGGCCTCGCCATCATTCTTGTAATAGAACTTTCCTTTTGCTGTAACCCAACGCACGGCTTGGTCATCGCGAATGACGCGAAACTCCTCCGCATAGGGTCCGTGGCTTCTTCTGGCATCAGCGACGGCACTCCTTACAGATTCCCGGTCGTCCGGGTATACGTGGCGATAAAAATCCTCGACCTGACCCTCAAATGCGTCCGACGGAATTCCAAACATTGTTCGAAGGTCACCGAACCATCGAAGGCGATTGCTTTGGGCGTCCGAGTCCCAACTGACGGCCTTGCCGGCTTCTACGGCGAGACGCAGACGATCGTAAGTAAGTGTTAGGTCGGCTTCAGCTTTTCTTCGGATCGCTCGTTGCCGCAAAAGTCCGACGATCAACGATGTTTGCACCAATAACAGGCAAACCGCGCTAACGATGTACCGTTTATACAAGTTCCAGACGGTCGGCTGCCGGTTGAGCACGATGCTGCCTGGGGGGAGATTCTTCTCGTTGAGTCCCCAGCGCCGCAGTTGGCGCCAATCGACCATGGGAACAGTTGACGTGCTTTCCTGAACAGGGAGATCCTGAATACGCTCTCCCCGCAAAACGCGGAGGGTTAGTTGCGCGGCCTCGCGGCCGAGTGATTCCGGATTGAAAACAACTCCCCCAACAGTGCCCCTACCGACATTGGTACCACTCTGACTGTAAACGGGAACCCGTGCCACGTTTGCGATGTGCGCGAGCACCTCATGGCTGAGTAAGTTGTTTCCGGCTGAATCTTGGAGCATGGAGAGAAACAAAATCGCAGTTCCGTCGGGAACCTGTGTGACGGTTTTCACTAGGTCTTCAACGGCAACTCCTGTCAGGAAAGTAAATTTCACTCTCTTCTCTAGCTCTTCGAGCTGGCTTCGAGCAATGGACTGAAGCCATTGATCGGTGGGGGAGGCCCCGGAAATAATGAGTATTTCGCGGGTGCTTGGTTGCAGGCGCAATATAAGTTGTACGGTTCCGACTAGGTCAAGCTTGCCGAGCATACCCGCAATGGGTCGGCCAGGTTCCCAGTCGCGCAGGGCGTCCAAGGGCCCGTATACGACGATTGGCACACCTGGGAACAATTCATCGCCATATAGTCGTATGAAATTGATTGCCGGCTGGGCGACTGCAATGATCACACTCAGTTTTTTGCGCTCGTATCTGCGCCGAAGAAAATCGTGAACTGCAGATTGTGTCTCAGCCTCCGGCCATCTTGTTGTGTCTATATACTCAGCATAGAAGTCCAGCCGGGGGCCGAGCTCGCGCTCTAACGTGGATCGAATGATTTCGTCAACTATGACATTAGCAGGCAAGTCCGGTCTGCTGCCATATAGAGCCAGGACCGCCTTTTGGGGTTCAGCGGCGGGCACGCCCGCTGCAAAACCAGAAACAGACAACACCATCACCAGGGGAGCGAGCAACCAACTGCAAAACGTCCTTCGGTCTTGAGGAAAAGACATGGCTAGAATTCCACACGCGACGCAACTTGGAAGGCCCTCGGACCACCGGTCCCGAATGCTTGTCCAGCACGTGCACTCGGCTGAGCGTAATTCGGTTGATTCAGCACACTACTAAAGCCGGTCAGATTTGCGACATTAAGAACATTGAACACTTCGCCAATCAGGGACAGCGATACTCTTTCAGTAATATTGACCTTTTTGGTCAAGCGGATGTCCTGGGAAATGAAGCTGTCACCAGGCGAAATCCTCGCGGGTAAGGTGATGGGACTGATGATCTGATTGAATGGCGTCCTCGGCCTGATCACGGTTGTCGTGCCGTCCGGATTGATGAGGGTTTTCGTACGGGCGTCAACCGAGGCATTGTATTGAGCGACTAAGGCTCGCAGTTTGGACTCGCTGAGCCCCTGCCCGAGCAGATTGTGTCTGTTAATTCCCGGCAGTAAACTCGTGCTGATCCCGTCACCGTCGAAGTCCAATCCCGACAAAGTAGTGTCAAGCGGAGGCGCACTATCGGTCTCTGAAATAAAGGCCACCGTCCATGCATTCAACAAATTACGCAGAATACGCGAGCGGACATGCGCGTCGGGGATCTCGTAGACGCCACTGACAATCAGCATGTGGCGAGGCGTAACCACATTTCCGTAATCGGCTGCGGGATTGATGTATTGCGTTACTGCAACGAAACCGGCGTTCGTGGCCAACGTATAACTGCCGCTGAATTGCAGTCGTGAAGAGAATCGCTTGTCCAGCTTTACCTGGAGTGCCTGGTAACGGTAGTTCGCATCACCGCCATAAACAGTGATTGCTCCGGTGGAACATTGGTCTTGGGGATTGAGTGCGGCAGCCTGCTCGGGTGTGCAAAGTGGAATTACAGGATCACGAACAAAAGAAACAACACCGGTATTTGGATCGGTCCCCGTGACATGCGGACGATTGAACCGGTTTCGATCTACGGAGAACACCCCCTGAAAGCCGCCCATGTGGACGTAACGTCGCATCACGTAATCAGCGCTCAACGTTAGGCTGGGCGTCAGTTCCTGTTGGATCCCCGTACTTACGTGAATGGCGTAAGCCGTTGTGTGATCAGGGCCGAACAACTGGTCAGCTTGTTTTATGACTTGGACCGTGCTCACCGTCGGGTCGGTTCCATTTCCCACCTTGGATGAGAGGGTGGAACGTAAGGTCGGAAGGACTGGAATCAGATCCTGCCCACGAAAATTCGTGGGCGTGCTTTGAAAGCTCAATCCAACGACTGAACCGTCGACTGGGACGCGTTCGTTGCCCGAAGGCCCGAGCGCGCCACGTTCGAGAAGGGGAACAAAAAAAGAGATTTTGTCGTGATAGATTCCCCCGCCACCACGAAACACCGTTTTGCCCTTGCCTTTCACATTCCAGGCCAGACCGGCAGAAGGATCAATCACGTTGGCACCTTGATGCGGCGGTCGCAAATCGCCACCGAATATGGGAGCTAGATAAGGTGGTCGTTTCAGATCCTGGTTATAGATGTTTGTCTGATACGTGTAGGCGGCGCCAAAAGTCAGAGTCAAATCACGCCGCACCGACCACGAATCCTGCGCATGAAATCGCCACAAATCGCTGTGAGACCTGCTATCCGAGTGGTATGGTCCAGGGAAACTAGTGTTTCCAATTCCAGTTATGAAGCTGCGCAATGGCAGTTGCAGAATGTCTTCCAGCGTGGGAGGAGGAGCCGTGGGATCTCTCAAGCTAGCAGGCAAACCGTTGTAAAGCGCTGGGAATTGCAACAGATTTGTCGGTCCCCACAAGGTGATTTGCGCCGGTTCGTAGATGCCTCGGTACCCGCGCAGAGAAACATGCTCCCAGTCCCCACCAAGGCGAAACAGATGCCCCTTGTGTTGCCAGGTAAGTGCATCGTGCAGCTGGTTCGTGGTTGGAAATATGTACAGTGGAGCGGCTGGACGATTTCCAATATGAAACGCTGGATCATCAAAAGGCAGAATCTCGGGTCCTCCCACACCAATGCAAGCTAGTGGATCCGTACAGCTCTGGGCAGTGACCGGGTCAGAACGGCTGTGCAGGTAACCATAGGCATAGCGCAGATCATTCACGATGTGTGGGTTAACTATTGATGTTTCTCCGCCCTCAATCTGAACAGCGGAATTGCGACTTGAAATCCAATTCGAAGGCATGAATATGCCTACGGAAGCCGGAGCTGCGTTGTTGTTCTTGTCTTGGCTAACGCGGACGAAAACGGTGTTGGAGTTGTCGAGCTTGCCGTCAACTCGTGCATTGAACTGTTTGAACGTAAGCGGGCTGGGATAGACTACGTCGAGCTTG
>Ga0126372_10000612_pt1 | contig 12840 bp, 7 predicted proteins | sample PanSoiMetaPlot_6_FD_92762 | JGI IMG/M metagenome (GOLD analysis project Ga0126372, IMG submission 92762) | Tropical forest soil microbial communities from Panama - MetaG Plot_6 | ecosystem: Environmental > Terrestrial > Soil > Tropical forest > Bulk soil | place: Panama | collected 2016-02-17
CGACGACAGGCAATGCTGTTGAGAGGTTGACGGTGGAGGTCGCCCAGGACGAGTCTTTCACTCGGGTAATCGCTACTGCCGAAGCGCCAATCTCAGAAGCCTCAGACTGGACTTGCCGCGTGCTGGCAGGCGGATTGAGATCGGCACAAGTCTACTGGTACCGCTTCACTGATGCGGACGGCAACGGCAGTCGTGTGGGGCGAACCCTTACGGCCCCGTCCGATAACGACACCACACCCGTGCGGTTTGCTTTCGTTAGTTGTCAGAACGCGAATCAGGGTGCACAGAACGCTTACCGGCGAATGATTTTCGAAGACGAACGTGCTGCCGAGCAAGATCGTCTGGGGTTCGTGCTCCACTTGGGTGACTTCATTTACGAGATCGTTTGGTACCCCCAAGACCGTCCGCAGGGGATGTACGGCCGTCGGCTGCGCGACATTGTCCGCTACGAACACGGTGAAAAAATTCACGATTTTCATATTCCGACAGATGTCGGGGACTATCGGGCCATCTACCGCGCTTATCTGCAGGATCCTGACCTGCAGGACGCCCGTGCCCGCTGGCCTTTTGTCTGCATGTGGGACAATCATGAGTTCAGCTGGATCGGCTGGCAGAGCCTGCAGCAGTTTGGTGGGATAAATCGTCCTGCGCAGGCGCGGAAGGTGGCAGCGAACCAGGCATTTTTCGAATATCAACCTGCGCGGTTGTACAAACCGAGCGGACCGACTCTCAACCAGTTTGATCCGCCCCGAGTCGTCGATGCACCCATTACACATTTTGATGAGCACGGTCTCGGCCTGGAACCCAACAATCTGGTAGCCATTCACAGCCTTCGGGGATATCGAACAATGCGCTGGGGACGAAACATTGAACTGATCATCACCGACCAGCGAAGCTACCGGTCCGAGGAGCCCACCTATCGAACGGAAGCTCAGGCTTTCATGAGCGATGCCTTTCCCGGACTCATGCCTCAGGAGGTGCTTGACATACTCGATGGAGGATGCGCCTACAACAATGGTCACCCCCCGCCGACGATCAGATATGGCGGCAAGGATATTGCCAATTTCCGGCGGGATCAACCGCCAACCACGATTCTGGGTGTGGAACAGAAAGCGTGGTTCCTTGAGCGCTTGAAGCAGTCGAAGGCGACGTGGAAAATTTGGGGCGACACGGTTGCAACGCTCGACATGCGTGCCGACCCCCAGAACCTGCCGATTGGCCTGACTAGGCCATGGCCGGGAGCAGGATACGCAGGATTTGATGCCAGCACTGGCACCGGCGATCACAGCACTGCATACACTGAGCGCGGTGAAATTTATGACTTCGTTCGCGACCGGGGAATCACCGGGTTCGCGACGATCGCGGGAGACCGGCACAGCTTCTGGGCGGGACTCGCCGCCAAGGGTCTTCCGCCAAAAGCGTTTGAACCAGTCGGAATTGCTTTCGTTACCGGGTCGATCTCAGCTCCGGGAGTCATCGAGGCATTCGAACATGCCTTCCCGAGAGATCACCCACTTCGCTCCCTGTTCGTGGGCCAGGGACCAGCAGACACGCGACCTCAACCACTCATGAATCTGCTGTTGCGACACGGTGTACGGTCATGCCTCGAATATCTACACAGCGGAGACGTACAGAAGGCGCGGGCTTTGTCGAATGCCGATCTCTCGCCACACGTTTCCTTCGTGGACATGGGCGGACACGGCTATGCGGTCGTTCGCGTCACGAGCGACGCGCTTGAAACCGAATTTGTATGCATCCCCCGTCCGATCGAGCGCAGTGAGGGGGCCGACGGAGGCCCCCTCCTGTATCGAACCAAACATCGAGTCAGTCTCTGGCATAAGGGAGAAGCACCCAAGCTGGAGACCCGGATCGTTGAGGGCGATGCCAAGTTCTCAGTCTGACCACTGGCCGTACAGAGTAGTGTGAAAGTGGGAAGTATCGAAGAAATGAAGTTGCATGGTTCGTTGTGCCCGAAGGTCGTTCCAAAACCTTTCCGTTTCGAATCCCCCGGACTTTAACCGTCGGCACAGGAATCCGCGCGAAGGAACTGCCGCACCCACCAAAGCTCCTGCCAACAGTACCCGAGGTTCTCGGCGTCGTGTCGCATGTTCTTGTGTGAGAAATTGGCTTACGCCAGTGGCAGTGGAGATTCCCCAACTAACGATGGGAGGAAGGGTACTGACGAAACATCTTTTCGATGGACTTGTTGACCAAGTCAATGGATTGCTTTTGCTTTTGTGGGTCGAGATTGGCATAGGCTATCCCACGCCACTTCAGTTGCTTCGAATGCGGGTCTGCGATATCGACTACCAACGTTCCTTTCTTGATGTACACAGCTGAACTACTACCGGGAATCCAGGTTCCGTCCATCCACCAGACCGGGCCAGACAAACCGGGCATCGCGTAGATTTCCGGTCGATAGGCAACGTTGAGGTCGCTGTCAATCGCACCATAAGCGGTTACAATCAAGTCCCCACCGCTATCGACTCGCGTTAACCCTTTGGCTCGGAGTTGCTCGTCGACAGCACCTATGATGTTCATGGCTAATAGAGGACGCTGATAAGATTGCTCTGTTATCCATGAATACTTCTTAAAGGCAGCGAAATTTTGCTTCGGGTTGTACTCGACTTTGACTTTTTGGGCGTTAACGCATTGCAGGCCAGCGAGGACCAACAGGCAAAGCCACAGGGAGTAGCAGGACACGACTCTTGCGTCCTTCGAGTTATTCCAGCTCGGTGGTGGCCTCTTGGTTGGCACGAACCTGTCGTACCACCTAATCCTTAGGCGGCGGTGGCGGAAAGTTTTTCAATAGCTTGGCGACTGCCTTGTTAAGGTTCTTTTGCTGTTTGTCAGGCTTAGCCTCTGGGTCGAGAGTCTTGCTGACAACTCCCCGCCAGACAAGGTCATGATTTTTAGAATCGTACATGTCCACGGCCAATTGACCGGTGTAAATGGTGGAGGTCTGGCCTGTGGTCATGCCGCCTCCGCCGCCGTACCAGCCGCCGCGGTACCAGCCTGGGCCGTAGTCCCAACCACTATTGTATGACGTGAACTGCTTCTCAGTGCCAACGGCTGCTTGATAGGCAACGTAGAGATCGGCTGTATCGGCATCAACCTTGGTGAGGCCCTTCTTGGCTAACTCGGCGTCCACACTCTCCTTAATCTGTTTGTCTTTCAACTGATCGACCTGCGGGCTTTGCTTGATCTCCACCCATTTGTAGGTCTTAAACTTTGCAAAATCAGTGTTCTTATCGAAGTTATATCGGACATCCTGGGCAACAGCCCCACTGCTCATCAGCAGCAACATTGCGAGCGAGAAATGCATGACTCTTGTAATCATGGTTTTGCGTCCACAGATTCGATTCTGCTGGCTGGCGACGATAGACTTCGTCTACTCACCAAAATAATCCTACGAGCGTTTCCAAGGTCGGAGATACTGTCAATATTGACAGGGAGAGGATTCGAACTAGATGTTCTGGAGTCACGAGTCCTCGAAGGGGAACTTCGATTTCTGAGGTGACGAGATGCGCGCGTGGAGCGTAATGATCCGCATCATCGTTATTGGTAGTATTGGCACTGCTGGATTGTCCCTGGCGTGCCGATCGCTTGCTGCGTTTCAACTGCAGAATTTACTCCCATCACCAACCGCACCCGCCGATGCAGAGAACGTGCGCGCAGAGATCCGCTCGCTTGAGAGCGTCTTGCCAAAAGTTCCGGATCGAGGTGCGACGCTTTTCTTGCTGGCGCAACGTTACGCTCATCTCGGCGACTTGAAAAAAGCGCTAGCGCTGCTGAAAGAATGCATGGCGCTCGATGCAGGGTTTGTTCCTGACCCCAATGAGTCGCCTTCGCTGATACCGTTGGAGACAAACCGGGAGTTCGGTAAGCTGCTCGCACAGGCGCGAGGCCGTCGTTTGCCGGTGCACAGGGCACGTGTCGTTTTCACCGTACCTGCGGAAGACTTGTTTCCGGAAGGTTTGGCGGTGGATGCGTCGAACGGGGTCTTCTACATGGGCAGCATGCACTACAAGAAAATTGTGAAGTTCACGCTAACCGGCGTCGTGTCTGACTTTGTAAGCCAGAGCGCCTACGACTTGAGTCCGGTTGGCGGCGTCCACGTGGATATCGCAGACCACAGCGTGTGGGCTTCGACTGACGCGGGCGTGAAGCAGCGCCCGGAGCTTCTGCATTTCGATGCCCAGGGGAAGTTGATGGAGCGATACGCGTCGCCGGGAAGGATGCCCTATGACCTGAACGACTTGGTTCTGCGAGGCAGGCGGGAGATTTATACAACGGACACTGAAGGGCATCACGTGTACCGCTTCGATCGCCTCTCGCATCGGTTTGTAAACATGAAATTGTGGCGACCGGTTTTCTATCCAAACGGAATAACGCTCGCGCGCGATTGCAATCTGTTGTTTGTCGCGGACATGCTCGGTGTGATTCGCGTCGATTTGCGTACAAATGACTCCGCGGACGTTGATCCCGGTGCGAACGATACGCTTTCAGGCATTGACGGCCTGTACTGGCACAACGGTGAGTTGATCGGAGTGCAGTATGGCACCGGCGAGTATCGCATCATGCGTTGGAAACTTTCGTCGGATGGGCGCAAGGTGACGGCGAGCGAGACGCTTGAATACCACACCGATTTAATTAGCGATGCGACGACAGGCGCGATTCTTGGAGAGAATTTTTACTTCATCGCCAACGCGGGTATCTACAACCTACAGGACGACAAAATCGTAGATCCGGCGAAGCTCCAGCCGGTGCACATCGCAGCGGTACCATTGAAATAGGAGTCTGATGTGAAATTCGTCAGTTGCTTTCCCACAGAAAGTGTGACATCCTCTCTGTTGGTAACCAACATCTAGCCCCCCTATGGGACACAAGGTTGATGTTCAGCACGGTACTTTGGCGCTTATGATCCTCAAGACTCTTGAGGTCCTGGGCCCGCTGCACGGCTACGGGATCGCGCGGCGTATCGAGCAGATCAGCGGGGACCTGCTTGCCGTTAACCAGGGAACTATCTATCCCGTGCTCCTCAGGCTCGAGCAGGAAGGTGCCATTCGATCGGAGTCGGGTGCCTCGGAGAACAACCGCCGGGCGCGATTCTACCGGCTTACGCCAGCCGGACAAAAGCTGCTCCAGACCGAAACACGAGACTGGGAGCAAACCGCTGCCATCGTCGGCCGATTCTTCCAAATCAAGGCTAGGGATTTCTCATGAGGCCCCTGAAGCGTTTCATCGCCCGTCTCCTCAACTCAGCCCTAAGGAAGCGAGACGATAAACGATTGCGGGAAGAGATGGAAGAACATCTTGCCCTGCAGACCGCCGACAATCTTCGCGCCGGATTATCCCCTGGTGAGGCCCGACGCCAGGCTCTGCTGAAGTTCGGTGCCGTTGAAGCGATTCAAGAAGAATATTGGGCCGAAGGAAGACTGGCCTTCGTCGAAACCTTGCTTCAGGACTTTCGTTTCGGATGGCGCTCGCTCCGCAATTCTCCCGGTTTTACTGCGGTAGCAGTCGTAACGCTCGCGCTCGGCATCGGCGCCAACACAGCGATCTTCAGCATGGTTGACACGTTGATGATTCGGCCGCTTCCCGTTCAACATCCGCTCGATCTCACCTATCTCGCGTTTCCCCGCGACCCGACGCATTTCGATTCTCAGTTCTCCGGGCCCGAATTTCGCCAGTTGCGCGATCAAACGCGCGCCGTATTCTCCGCCGTGAACGCAGTGATCCTCGGTGGACTCTCGGGCCCGGGAGACCGCGCCGATGGGCTAACCATTGACGGAGTCACCCGACCCGCTCAGACTCTGTTCGCCAGCGGCGAGTTTTTCCAGATGCTTGGCATTCGACCCTACCTGGGACGATTCATCCTTCCCTCGGAAGGAAACGCCCCTGGTGCCGATCCGGTCGTGGTGCTGAGTTATCGCTACTGGCAGAAACGTTTTGGCCGTGATCCCAGCGTCCTCGGCAAAGCCGCTTACCTGAACGGGCATCCCGTGACGATTGTCGGCGTCGCTCCCAAGGGCTTCTTTGGGCCGACGCCCCTGATCGAGATGGAGGCCTACCTTCCGCTCAACATGATGACGGTCGAGACTGCGGGAAATACGGACTTCCTCACTGCTCCTGCTACTCGCAACTTGCTGATCCTGGCGCGCCTCGCCCCGGGCGTAAGCATCCAACGCGCAAACGCTGTGCTCGCCTCTTTAGGACCGCAATTCACCAAACAATATCCCCGCCCAGGCGCAGGCACTACATTACAAGCTAGACCTCTACGTCCTCCCGGCTTAATAGACGGACCAAACCCCTTCCCGGCCGTGGCCGGACTCTTCCTGACTCTTGCGGGCATGGTCTTCGCTCTCGCATGTCTCAATGTCGCGAACTTATCTCTGGTGCGCGCTATTGGACGCCAACGCGAGATGGCGGTTCGAGCCGCACTGGGCGGAAGCCGTGTCCGCCTAATTCGTCGTTTGCTCAGTGAAACCCTGCTGCTGACTCTCGCCGGCGCGGCCGCCGGAATCTTCACCGGCTCATTCGCGCTTCGCGCTGTGAGCTCGGCAGCAATCGCCTCTGTATTGCCGATCGTTCTCGAATTCCCCTTCAACCTGCGCGTTTTCCTCTTTGCACTCGGTATCGCCGTGTCGGCCGCCGCAATCGTCGGCGTCCTTCCTGCATTGCGAATCTCTAGCGGAAACCTCAGCGACATCTTGCACGAAGGTGGACGTAACCTCACCGGACGCGGCCAGCGCACCCGCTCTGTGCTGGTGGCAGCGCAGGTGGCAGGCTCGGTCGCGCTCCTGATTGTCGCGGGTCTCTTTATCCGCAGTCTCGAGAGCGCTCAGCATGCCGATCTCGGTTTTGATCCAACCCACGTACTCAACGTTGCACTCGACCCCGGGGAAATCGGCTACTCGCAAATTCAGGGCACAGACTTTTACCGCCAGCTTCTCGCACGAACGCGAGCGCTTTCCGGAGTGCAGTCGGCCAGCTTGGCAATAATCGTGCCGCTCGGAGATGACGTGCCAGGGAGCGAAATCACGATTCCCGGCCATGTCGCGCGGCAGGGAGAAGAACTGCGCGCCGACCGGAACGCCGTATCGCCCGACTACTTCAAGACCATGAACATTGCCGTTTTTCAGGGACGCGATTTTCTGGATTCCGATAGCGAATTATCCCCCCGGGTCGCAATCATCAATGAAGCAATGGCCAAGCGTTTCTGGCCCGGTATCAACCCTGTAGGTCAGAACTTCAAACGCGACGGCGATGGCCAACACCCAATCGAAATCGTCGGCGTAGTGAAAAATAGCAGGACCGAAGACGTGTACTCTCCGATCGGCCCTGCCTTCTACGTTCCGATTTTGCAGGACTATACGTCCGCGCAAACCTTGCAGGTTCGTACTTTCGGCCAGCCTCAGGCGATCGCAGCGGAGATCTCATCTTTGGCTCGTAAGTTAGCGCCCACAGCGCCCGTCCTCAGTATTCGCACCATGTCAGACGCGGTAAGGAACGGCCCAAATGGGCTTCTATTCTTTAATCTAGGTGCGAAGCTTACGGCAACCCTCGGATTTCTGGGACTCACGCTGGCAGTTGTCGGGATCTACGGAGTGATGGCCTACGACGTAAGACAGCGGACGCAGGAGATTGGAGTCCGCATGGCTTTAGGTGCACAGCGGCGAACCATCCTCTGGATGGTTTCCCGCCATGGCCTCGCCATCATCGGAATCGGCCTGTCGATCGGTCTTCTCACACCGATCGCAGCCGGACGCCTCGTCGGCGAATTTCTCGTCGGCGTCCGCCCGGCTGACCCTGTGACCTACATAACTGTGTCGATGCTGCTGTCCTCGATCGCACTGGCCGCATGCTACATCCCCGCCCGCCGAGCGATGCACATCGAGCCCACCGTCGCGCTCCGGTACGAATAGCTTTCCTGCCCGCCCATTCAAACCACGAACCAAACCTGCTCGGCCAGTCTCTAAAGCGCGGAAAATGTCAAGTGACGTGGTGCAGTTTCCTGAAAATTCGGGGCCAAAGAGGAGCGTAACGCCAGCTAGCGGATCACCCGCAATTCGGAAGTTGAGACCAGCTGGCTAGAAAACCTTTCTCACTTAGATGACTCCCGACAAAGCGCGACTGACATTCCATTAGCTATTATTCCGAGTCCGACCGCGGTATAGAGGTCCAGGTGTGCGACTGGCATGCCGTAATCGGTGTTCTGAGGCAAGTTTCCGTGTTCCCAACAACCGCCTCTGAATTGACGCGTTTGCAAGACACGGCTAACAGGATTGGGCATCTTTTGAGCCAAGGCCGGGTCTGGAGTTGTTTACACGCGAACATGAGACTCCTCTGGACACGAGTTCGAACGAGGAGCTTGGAAAGATCATTCTTCCTCTGATGTGGCAATCCATGCGTACAGTTACAGCCTGCTTTCTGGTTGCTATTTTCACGGTTCCCCAAAATCTCATAGCCAAGCGCATGTCGTCAGTACTCGTAACTCGCGACTCTTGCCCACAACTTGAACCTTCCCGTCATCAGTGGCATCATCCCTGGGCATGAAATCGTTCGGGCGACTTCTTCAGCCTGCACTTTTGATCTCATTTTTTTGCGCCACTCTCCACGCTCAGGAGATCTCCATTCAAGCTCTTGTCACGCCTTCCACCCTCATCACCAAGGACGGCCGTCCCGTCAGATTCGCCATTCACGGATTCATCGAATTCGGATCGCTCTCCGAACTGTTCCCCTACATCGACTCGCAAGCCCGTCGCTGGCCGGGCAACGCCGTCTTCGACGGCGCCAAGCGGCAACAACTCGCCAGTGAACTCCTTCGCCGTGGCATCGAGAGTCGTGTCGTCTCCATGACCGACGAGCGTCCCTTCGAAACGCTCGTCACGCACACCGAAGACGAACTCCGCCACGCACTCACACAAGTCACCGAACCCACTCCGGTCGGATACGCCGACGCCTTCGTCGCCGTCCAGCAAAAATGGAAACATGCCATCAATTGCTGGAGTGCTGCTCCCTCCATTCCCGCACGTGTCCTCTCCAATTGGTACCCGATCGCCGAAGGCATCCCGCTCTATGGTGTCACCTACGACTCCACTGAGCACTTTTGGCAAGCCGTCAAATATCACAGCGACACTACCGTCGCCGATCTCAACGCGCTCCTCACCACGTTCGAGCATCAGAGTTGGACGCCCTGGCTCGCCCGTCTCGACGCCGATCCTAGCCTCTACCTCCCGAACGCGTACGCCATAGAGTTCCTGCGCTTCAACCTCAAGCGCGACCGCTTTCGCTGGTTTCGCGACCAACTCACCACCCACGATCTTCAACCCACCGAGTACGCTCGTACCGCGCAGCAACGTGCCGCCGCGCCCTTGCGCTTCACCCCCTTCGAAGAAAAGGTCATCTGGGGAGACCTCGCCGACGTCTTGCACCTCGTCTACACCTTCTCCCTTCCGGAAGACCCGCTGCGCGCCACCCTCGCCCACTCGCACTTTGACGCAATATATCTGGATGATCGCAAGATGCCCTTTATTAGCGAAAACTTCCGCTCCCTCATGCTCGAAATCTGGCACGTGAAATATTTCCAGATGGCGCGTTTCCACGAACTCATTGGTTCCATTCCCGTCGAGATCCACCTCGAGCATTTTCTCAACGACGGCGACTCCCCCGATATTCCGATTCCAATTTACGTCGGCTACCTCAACCAAATCCGCGATCTTGCCCGACAACATTAGCCTATGTGGCGGGCGTGAGCCTCGCCACGAACCGCGTAGAGACAGTTGTCTTGGCTGTCTGGCTGAGCGTAGCTCCGCAGGCAACTCGCAACGCGACGGGAACGACTTCGGTGTTTCGCCAATACTTGGGTGAACCCATCACGACCAAGACGACGAATGGTTCGCTCCTGGATAACGGGCAACAGGGAGTTTGGCATTCAGTGTCCAGATCGCCGACTATCCGCGAGTGATCTGACCCAGCCTCGTGGGTGTGACGTCCAGCGCCGGTGGCTTGACCCGTTTATAACGGGCCACAGCATATATGTCCGCCAAACCTGTCCTTGGTCTAAAATCTCCTTTCCGTTGTGGTATCGGTTGTTCATGCCTCTAACCGATTGGGCCACTCGAATGAACAAGGTTGATGGCATTACGGCTGCACGTTCATTTGTTGGGACTTGTTATCGGCATTGCATGGCTGCTCTGTTATGCGGCAGCGTCGCTCGTAATGAAGCGACGCTCAACTCCGATCTCGACATCCTGATTGTGATAGAGGAGGAAGGGCCATTCCATCGAAAAACATATCGGCATCATGGCTGGTTCGTTGAGGCATTTGTTGCCCCTCAAACGTTTTACGAACAGAAGATCCTACAGCGTGGCAACAATCGCAATCCGTCATTGCTAAGGTCATTCGCAGAAGCGATGATTCTTAAAGATCGCACGAATTTTGCTCAGAATCTCAAAGAGAAGCAATTGAAACTCTAAAACAAGGTCCACCGCCCCTCACAATGCAGGAGAGAGACCAATACAGGTACATCATCACAGACTGGCTTGATGATCTTACAGATTCGACCGCACATGCTGAGACGTTATTCATTGCGGCTGAACTGATTGCGAAGTCAGCAGAGCGAAAAGCAGCATGGTCCCCCCCACAGAACGAAGGGAATTGAACTCCGTCACTCAGTCGTGTGTCAAGACCAAAGTCGTATTTTAGCAATACTGAAAAAGTATAGTTACCGAAACGATTTTCCCCGGTTCTTTGGGCAATGGCACTTACAAACGTAGACGACTATCGCGGTCCGTAGTGGGGAATGGGTTGTCCGAGTTCGAGTGCGCCAAGATCGGGCGCACTCCCCGTGAACCCGTCGTTGATGTTGGGCAGCACGACTCCCGCATCTACCGCGGCCGACCCTTCTTGGATCGAAAAGTCGAATGAGTCTGGGTCGTAGACCTTGGTAGGGGTTGTCGGGTCCACGGGACGGAGGTTCCTGAAAACTTTATAGCTAACGATCTTGCTGTGCTGATCGAGGCCCGTTGCGCGGCTAAATTCCTCTAGTGACGCGTACTTCTTCTCAACCAGGGGGTCCTTGTAGTCGATCTGTTTTCCTTCAGGAGGCCCGAATCGCACGAAAGGCGCTTTACTGCCGGGCTCAAAGCCAAAACCGTTGTAGTCGGAAGAGGAGTAGGTATCGTAGGTATCTAGCAGGAACACTGCTTCTTTAGGGTTTTCCGCAATGATGAGATTGTTCCGGAACATGGCATTCGCGCCATCATCTCCCCCGTCGCTCGTTCTGACACCGGAGAGAAAAGTATTCTGAAGAAAAATGCCCCCCGAGGGGTCTCCCGAGAATTTCACGCCGCTCCCCGGCGAGTTATAGACAATGTTACGAATGAAATATGCGGGTCCCCCCATGAGTGGTTCTTCGCTGAGAGCTTGCTCAGCGATATTGATGCAGCGGTTGCGCAAGACGCGAATGTTGTACATCGCACCGTCGGTCTCGATGCAGTTGTCGTGCATGTTGGACACATCATTGTTGTAAAAGTCGATCGACACCGGCATGCGATCGCGGATCGGATGAGGCCAACCATCGGGATCACCGTAAGTAGCGTGATCGAGCCCATCATGAAAGTTTCGAACCCGGTTGTAGGCGACGACACTTCCTTGCCCGTAAATCTTGACCGCATACTGTGAGCGGTCGAGACTTTTCTCTGCCCAGCCCGGAGTGGTACCCCAGATTCTCGGTCCCCAGCCAATCATCTCGTTCGGATCATGGAGACCGATAAAGGTATTGTCCGCAATATAGAAGTTGTTCGATCCCGAGTAATCACTGTGAATGCCCATGCCGACTTGTTCGAAGCGGCAATGTTTTACCGTGAGCCCGGTCGCACCCACGATATGCTTGCGTCCGGCCAGCATCGCCAGATTCGTGTTGCGAAACGTGATGCCTTCGAAATAGTTGTAGTTCGCGGCGGTCACGTCGAACAGAACGCCGTTGCCGTCTCCGTCGAAAATGACCTCTCCATCTCCCCCACCCACAATTGCGATCGGCTTATCGGCCGTGCCACTTTGCGTCAGGTAGTAGGTTCCGTCCCAGGTGGTCATGCAGCATTCCTTCCAGCCCGACAGCAGTTCGTGGCCATAACGGAGTCGCTGATCTTTATAGAGCCCCGCGTGCACAATAATGGTGTCGCCTGGCTGGACGCGCGGGGGGAAAGCATCGTACCAATCGCCGCCGATCGCGGCCGTGTAGTAGGCCGCGAGGAGTCCGTCAAAGGACGGCTCGATTCTCGGGCCGCTGTATCCCACAGGGTAGACATGGTACACATGGCCGCCCTTCGCCGGCTCAGGCTCCTTTCGAGTGCGGACTGTTACTTCATGCTCGCTTATGCCGGAAACACCATCCGGATCGGACAGGCGAAAACGGCACTCGTATTCCGCATCCGGTTCTAAATCGAAGATGCTTCCCGCAAACATGTTGGGGGCCACATAGGTGAAGGCCATGGAGTCGGTCTGTATGACCCGGTAGCCGTGGCCGAAGGGGGTGTCGGGATTAAGTAGGCCGGTGACCGTGCGTTCCCCATTGAGGCGGAAAAGAGGAAGACCTTGTTTCCATTCCGTGGTCCCTTTCTTGCGATAAGAAACGGCAACGTTGGCGTTTCGATTTGTATCCCCATCGACGTACCACTCGAACCCCAGAGCAATTAGAGTCGGTGGCTCCACAACGAATTCGCCGGCAGTGACTCCACTGCGATCTTGCGATTGCGCAGGGGAGCGGAGACACACAACGACGGTCATGACCGACATCGAAATGAGAAGCATTCTGAAGATGCAATGCGCCCCTTC
>Ga0126372_10000613_pt1 | contig 12831 bp, 9 predicted proteins | sample PanSoiMetaPlot_6_FD_92762 | JGI IMG/M metagenome (GOLD analysis project Ga0126372, IMG submission 92762) | Tropical forest soil microbial communities from Panama - MetaG Plot_6 | ecosystem: Environmental > Terrestrial > Soil > Tropical forest > Bulk soil | place: Panama | collected 2016-02-17
GGCGGGTTCGACGTGTTCGATCAGGATGGGGTGGAGCCGTTGCTTTTTCATGGCCATCCTCAGCGCCAGCGATCCGTCAGATAGGGCTTCGATTCCTCGAAGACCCGGCAGAGACGCTCCGTCACCTCCGCGACGGCAGAGGGCGGCCTGTCTCGCGTCTCGCAGATCACGGATGCCACGCGTCCCAGGTACAGGGGGGCCAGCGACTGGGCGACATGGCTCCGGTAGACGACGCGCGCGCGATATGCGAGGAGGAAGTCGTAGACGACGCGTGCCCAGAGCCGGTCGGAGAATCGGAAGTGGCTTCCGTACTCCTCTGAAAGTGCCAACACGTCGTTCAAGGTCTCCGGAGCGAGGATCCGCTCCCAGACCGGCAGGAGATCCCGGACGCCCTGCCGGAACCCTCCCAGCATGCGCTCCGGATCCGGAGCGGGGTCTGGCCGGAGCTCTGGGAGCGGCCCGGCACACGGGACAGCGTCCGACCCCTCGCGCTCGAGCCAGGCGATCTCGTGGCGTTCCGCGATGGCGAAGAGCGCCCCCGCTGTGCGGCCCACGATCTCGCCGAGCGGGGCTGGACGAGCCGGGGCCGCGAAGCGCCGGGGCCCGAGGGCCGTCTCGCTGATCGGGATGCCCTCGGCGATGACGGCGGCGGGCATCCAGAATTCGATGCCGTCCCGTCCGAGGTCGGTCGCCCAGACATCCTGCTCCAGCAGGAACTGAGCCGCCTTGCCCGAGCACCCGAACTCTTCGGCCAGCGGGCGCGCCAGCCGCTTGCCGAAGAGGGCGCGGACAAGGGGGACGACGAGCGCCTGTGTCAACGTGCCCTCGTAACGGCCGCTCTGATAGACGGGCACCACCAGGCCGCAGTCGTCAGCCAGCAGGGCCCCGCCGAGGCCGCCCACCCACTCGACGGTGAGGCTCTTGATCTCGGGATCGAGCAGGAGGATCGCCCGAGCGTCCAGCGCCCGACCCGCGGCCAGGGTGACGCTCACAGCCGCGTCGCGCCATCCTTCGGCCATCAAGCCACTCGGGGCATGCGCGGGCTGAATCCGAACGTGCGGAATCGTGCCGAAGGGCGGGACGGGTTGCGTAGCCTCGGGCTCGTCGTCTGGGGCGCGAGCAATCTGGATCACTGCCGCCGAGTGCCCCGCAAAGCGTGTCTCGAGCCCCGTGCGAACGGCAGCCGCGACGCCGTCGAGGCTCGCGCGCGACTGCGAGATCGGCACGGCGATGACGAGCTCGGCGGCGCCGATGCGCTCGAGCGCAGTACGGGCCTCGGCGGTCAGCGGGTCATGCGCCACGGCGTGAGTCTTCCTGTCCACACGTCAGATGGGCGAGCAGCGCCAGGTAGTCGCCCAGATGGCGGGTGATGAGGAAATTGCGGCGGACGTGCTCGCGGCCGGCAGCGCCCATGCGCCCGATCAGCTCGGGATTGCCCAGCAGGTGCCTGATACGGAAGGCGGCACCTTCCACCGTCTCGACCGTGTAGCCCGTGACCTTGGACACGATCTGCGAGGGAATAGCGCCCGCCATGCTTCCAATCACGGGCTTGCCCTTCCACATGGCGGCGGCGACGTCAGCTCCGAAGTCGGTGAAGAGCGGCTTCTGGAGCACGATGGTGGCGGCACGCTCGAGCGCATTGAGGTCGGCCTGCAGATCCAGGTGGAGCACGACAACGGCGATGTCGGGATCGTGGCTCGCCGCCTCCCGGACCTCCGACAGCACGCCATTCGCCGCCGGCGACGGTCCCGCCAGAACGAGCCGGACGTCGTAGTGCGTCTTCACGAGCCGGTAGGCATTGATTACCCCGAGCGGGTCCTGGAGCCGCTCGAACGCGCCGACCTGGAGGAGGATGGGCTTATCTGCGGGGACAGCCAGGCGCTCGAGGTGACGGCTCTGCTCGCTGCGTGGCATGTCGCGGTTGCGCTCGGAGAGCGGGTCGATCGAAGGGGCGATGATGTAACGCCGCGTGCCGAGCGGAGCGGCGAACTTCGGGGCCGAGAACACTGCGGCGTCGTACTTGTCGACGAAAGGACGGAGCGCGTTCCAGAGCTGTGGCTGCGGTGACGAGAGGTCGCCGTGGTAGCGCCACAGCCAGCGCGCGCCCGCGGACCGTCCTTCCACGAGGAGGAGCGCGCCCACGTCGTGGGTGATCACGAGATCGGCCTCCAGGGGGAGTCGCCGCGCATTGTCGGCGCAGGTGATGTGGAGACGGGCCAGCATCGCCTCCGTCACGACCTGTTCCACTCCAGCGAGCCCTTTGCCCACCGCCCCGACGACGGCCTCGAAGTCGGCGCTGCCGATGAGCACCTCCCAGCTCGTGTCGATGCCGAGGTCGTTCAGGATGGGCACGATCCGGTTGAGGATCTCCGCGACACCGCCCCCGTAGCGGGACTGGGTGACCTGGACGATGCGGCGCCCGCGCAACCGGTCCGCGATCCGGAGCATGAAGTCGACGGAGCCGCGCGGCGCCACCGCGCGATAGTCGTCCAGCTTGGGGCCTATCCCGTTCATGCCCGTCCGTCCTCTTCGAGGGCCCGGTTCAGCGCGATGAGGTGCCGCTCGCGCACGCGCTCGAGGGTGCCCGCGTACGGATCGATGTGGCTCAGGCGCTCGGCGAGCTCGGGCCGGCCGAGCGCCGTGTCCACCCATTCGGCGAAGTCGCCACGCCCGCGCCCGAGACGGTAGCGCGCATCGACGATGTGGAAGAACAGCGTGCTCACGTCGATGTCCGTGAGCGCGTCGCGGAACTCCGGGAGCGTCCGCGCTTCGTGACCCGTCCGCACCGGGACGACGTGATACTGCTGGAAGCGGAACGGCTCCCCCGCGTGAGGCGGGGGCGTGGAGAGCTGCTGCAGGTGATGCTCGAGGGTGGAGACCAGATCCGCGCGGACACTCTCGATGGAGCCCAGGCGGAAGGGGTCAACGGCGGCCAGCCGCTCCGTGAGGCGGCGGTCGCGAAGCTCGAGATCGACCCACAGCGCGAAATCGTTTGGATAGGCATCCGGCTGCGGCGTGCGGTGCATGAGGAGAACGGACGTGTGACAGAAGATGGACTCGGCCGGCACCTGCTTGATGTGATCGAGCAGCTCGCGTGCGTCGCGGGCCTCGTGAGAAATAGCCTCGCACACGTGGACACAGCCCTGGAAGACGAACGGCTGGGCCGCCGTAACTTGCGAGTCGCGGCGATCGCTGCTCACTGCCCCACCTCGGCGAGATACCAACCGACGCTCCACGGCGGAAGCGAAGTCCATCCCGCCGCCTCGAGCTTGAGCGTGTAGAGGGGTCGTCCCCACGTCGCCCGCGGCCCGTCGTGAGGCACGGCATCCCGGCCAAGGTTCGCAACCAGACGCAGCGTGCCCCGGGCGGGAAACTCCCATTCGACCTCGATCGTGGTCTCGCCAAGCTGGAGCCACCGGGTGCGCGGGACCACGGAATCGGCGGAGAGCGGGACGATCTCCGCGTGCCGAAGGCGAAGGAGCGCGGTGTGAAAATCGAGCCACTCGCGATGCGGGGCCGCGTCGGCCAGGCTCCATTCGAGCACCGAACGTGCCCACGTCGCGTCCGCCTGAGGGTCGGGGATGCTCTGGCGGGCTCCGGCATCGGCAAATTCGGGGAAGCGGGCAAACTCGCGCCGCCGACCCTGCGCGACGGCCGGACCGATGTCCGGGCCCAGATCGCTGAAGAAGAGGAAGGGCTCGGGGGCCGCCCATTCCTGGCCCATGAAGATCAGCGGCAGAGACGGCGCCAGGCACAGCACGGCGGTCGCCGCGCGCACGGCCTCGGCCGGCGCCAGTCTCGTGATGCGCTCACCGAAAGCGCGGTTGCCCACCTGATCGTGGTTCTGGAGGAATCCGACGAAGGCGGTAGGCGGCAGGCTCCCGCTCGGCTCGCCACGTTTGCGGCCACGATACGGCGAGTGCTCCCCCTGGTAGGCGAAGCCTTCGGCCAAGGCGCGCCCGAGCGCGGAGGCTGGTGATTCGTAGTCCGCGTAGTAGCCGCTCCGGTCGCCGGTGAGCAGCACGTGTAGGGCATGATGGAAATCATCGTTCCACTGCGCCCTGTGGAGGGATCCGCCGCCAGGGGTGAGAAGGCCCGCCTCGTTACCGTCGTTCTCGAGCACGAGGAGCACCGGCCGCTCGCTCCCCGGACCCCGGGCGACAGCTTGGGCCAGTTCCTCGAGCACGTGGGCGCGTGATGCCTCGTGGATGGCGTGGACAGCATCCAGGCGCAGGCCATCCAGATGAAATTCCTCGAGCCAATAGAGCGCGTTGTGCACCACGAAAGCCCGCACGATCTCCGAGCCCGCGCCGTCGAAGTTGATGGCCGCGCCCCAGGGCGTCTGATGTCGAGGGTTGAAGAAGGGTGGCGCGTAGAGGTGCAGGTAGTTGCCTTCCGGGCCGAAATGGTTGTAGACCACGTCGAGGAAGACGGCGATGCCCCGAGCATGGGCGGCATCGACCAGCGCCTTGAAGTGTTCGGGACGGCCATATGAAGCCTTGGGCGAGAAGAGCAAAACGCCGTCGTACCCCCAGCCCCGGCGCCCGGGAGCTTCGGCCACCGGCATGATCTGCACCGCGGTGATACCGAGCGCGGCCAGATGATTGAGGCGCTCGGCAGCTGCAATGAAGGTGCCCGCGGGCGTGAAAGTGCCCACGTGGAGCTCGTAGAAGACGAGCCGCTCCGGCGGCAGTCCCCCCCAGTCCGAGTCGAACCAGGAGTGGGCTCGGGGGTCCACCACCTCGCTCGGCCCATGAACGCCTTCAGGCTGAAAGCGCGATGCCGGGTCGGGCACCAGGAGCTCGCCGTCGATCTGGAAGCGATAGCGCGTCCCGGGCGGAGCATCAGCCGTGACCAGCACAGCCCAGCCTTCCGCGTCGCGCGGGATGGGCACCGCCTCCCTCCGGCTCTCGAGCCACAGGGCCACGCTCCGTGCGCCCGGAGCCCAGAGGCGGAAACGGGTGACGCCGTCGTCGCGGACCTCGGCGCCGAAAGGCATGCTGCGGGCACGGCGGAGCTCGAGCGTCATGCTCACCTCGCTCACAGATGCGTGAGGGTTTCTTTAGGGTGCGGCTGATCGTGACGTAGCCGTCGTTCCAGGATCTGTCGCGCGATGGATCGGCCGCCCAGACCGAAGGCGAGCGTCAGCGCCAAAACCAGGCCTCCGAACGTGATGCCGAATGCGACCAGCACCATCTCCTTGCCGATGCCAAAGTGAGTGACCGCCGTGGCGCTGGCGAAGAGCAGCACGCCCCAGCGCACCGCGCGAGACAGGAGCCGTGCCTCGGAGATTCCCGCATTGACCGCCGCGATGAGCGCCCCCTCGCTGAGGAAGTTCGCGACGAGCCAGCCGACGAGGAAGATCACGGCGGCGCCGATGGCTCTCGGCACCCAGGCGAAGACGAAATCCGTGACGCGACCCGAGCCCGGAATCGCGAGAGCATCCACGCCGAGCGTCAGGAAGAGCACGAAGATCGCCCAGAACACGAGCACGGAGAGCAGCTGCGACGGCGAGCGTCGCAAACCCGCGCGCGTCATGGGCGATACGAGGCCCCAGGTCTCGGCGCGCCGGTCAAGGGCCGCGGCGTCCGCCAGCCTCTTCAGTACGGTGGCCACGACCCAGGCGAGGACGAGGCCCACGGCAGCGAGCGTCAGCATGGCGAGGAGGCTTGGGAGCGCGGTCATCAGTCGCAATTTCAGATCCTGCAGGGCCGCCCAGACGAGACCGCTCCACATCTCTGTCATGTTCGTGTCTCCTCCGGCTCGACCGGGCAGAGGTGGACTTGCGACGCCTTGGTCTTCACAACACGGACCCACAGGGCGCAACGAGCGTGCCAACGCCATGTGTCGGCTCAGGGGCAGTCATGGAGAGGAAGAAGCGTGGTTTCCCGGAAGGTTTCTGGTGTGCCGGGAAATTTGTTCTCTGCCGACCGGGCGTACTGGGAAGTAACTCCGTCCCACCCCGCGTAGCGATTACCGCCAGGTCCGAGCAAATGTTGCTCGGACCTCAGGGGAAGCGGTGGCACATGCATTGCGTCGAAGGGGGGTGATCGGCACGACCGATCACGTTAAAGGAGGATCCCATGAGCCGCTCGCACGCTTCTCTCTGGCGCTCTTGTCTGGGCCTTGGCTCGCTGGCCCTCGCCGCTGTCGCCGGTTGCTCAGTCGCTCAGTCTCCGGGGACCACGTCGCCGCCTGCCGCAGTCGTATTGCCGGCCGACGCTCGCGCGCTAGCGTACGGTGCAACCGTCGAGCAGGTGCTGCAAAACCCTGTCCTCGCGCCGAAGATTCGTGGACTCTTTGGTCCCGATTGGGGAGGTGTCTCGTCGGGTAGCCTTCGACTTCAGCCAGGAGCAGAGACGTACTTCGAGCAGGGCGGGCCGATCCGGATGCTCCGGATCGGAGGCACCGACTACATCGCTCTCAGCAGCTGCGTGCCGGGCGACTGCAGCAGGCGGAACGCCTTGCTCCTCATCGAGGAGGGCGGGTCGCGCCTCTTCGCTCGCCTCGATGAGGGCGGCATCGTTCACTACTACAGCTATGGCGAGGGCGTCACGCGCGAGACGGCCGCCTTGGTGACGGAGAGCGGCTTTCAGGCGCTCTACCCGCATGGGAGACCTTCCTACGCGAAGTTGGGGTGGACCGAGAAAATTTACCGGGGCATTTCTGCTCGACCTGGCCCTGCCGCATAGCATCATCTTGAAATTCTTGAGCTCGACTTGCTCGACGAGGGGGCATACAAGTTGCAGCCTTGGCGATCCAACGCGGCCACGGCCGCAGCGGAGGGCTCCCATGGATCGATCGACCTGCGCGTGTGGTGCGCCCATTCTCCGAGCTGTGGAAGATCTCGGGTGTATCGAATGCAGCCAGCCGTGTTGTCCCGTCTGTGCCTACGTCCTCGAGTCTGTCGCCTATTGCGCCTTTTGTGCGGCCCAGTTCCTGGAGATCACGGAGTACGCAACGGAGCGCTAGGGCACCGGACGCTGAAGGCACTTGGACCAATGACCCGGGGTGGCCGCACGCCGCGGTGACCCCGGCGAGGGCGACAGACCACGATGGACCTCGACGATCTTCTCGAACGGGCCGCCGCCACCTTGGCGCCGCCCCGCACGGCGACGTATCGCCTCCAGCTGGGACCCACCCTCGGGTTCGAGCGGGTCGCTGCGCTCTCGTCTTATCTACGGGATCTCGGCGTGAGCGACGTTTACCTGTCGCCGTGCTTCAAGTGCGGCCCGGGGAGCGCCCACGGCTACGACGTCACCGATCACAACGCCTTCAATCCTGAAGTCGGCAGTTTCGCCACCTTCGATCGAATGACCGCCGCCCTGGCCGAGCACGAGCTCGGACTGATCCTCGATTTCGTCCCGAATCACATGGGCATCTCAGGCGACAGTAACCCCTGGTGGATGGATGTACTCGAGAATGGCCCCGCATCGCCACGGGCCGCCTTCTTCGACATCGACTGGAAGCCGGCCAAGACCGACCTCCACGACAAGGTTCTCCTGCCCGTTCTTTCGGACCAGTATGGCCGCGTGCTCGAGGCGGGCGAGCTCCAGCTCGAGCTCTCCGAGGGAGCGTTCTTCGTTCGCTTCGCGGCCGGGCGGCTGCCGATCTGTCCGGATTCCTATCCGCAGATCCTCGCTCACGAGCTCGAGCCCTTCGCAGCCCGCGTCGGCGACGACCAGTCGCCCCTGCAGGAGCTCCGAAGCATCCTGACCGCGCTCGCCCATCTGCCGGGACGCACGGAGACGGACGCGGCACGCGTGGAGGAACGGCTGCGCGAGAAAGAGATCATCAAGCGCCGTCTGGCCACGCTCGTGAAGGAGTCGACGGGAATCCACGAGTTCGTCGACGAGGCGGTACGGACCTTCAATGGAGCGAAGGGGGATCCGCGAAGCTTCGATCTCCTCGACCGCCTCCTCTCGGAGCAGACGTATCGGCTCGCCGACTGGCGGGTGGCCGGAGACGAGGTCAACTACCGCCGCTTCTTCGACGTCAACCACCTGGCCGCTCTTCGCATGGAGCGACGCGAGGTCTTCGCGGCGAGCCACGAGCTGGTGCTTCGCCTCGTGGGAGAGGGCCGGGTGACCGGGCTGCGCATCGATCATCCCGACGGCCTCTATGCTCCGGGGGAATATTTCCGGCGGCTCCAGGAAGAGACCCTCCTCGCGGGGGCGCGCCGACTCGAGCCCGATCTGACTCCGTACGCGGCCGCTGCCCTCACGGAGCAGTATCGAAAGGCAGCAGCAAACCCGGCAGCGTCCCTCGCGAGGCCGCTGTGGATCGCGGCCGAGAAGATCCTGATGGGCGATGAGCAGGTCCCGGACTGGTGGGTGGTCGCGGGGACAACGGGCTACGACTTCCTCGGGTCTGTCAACGGCCTCTTCGTGGATCGGCGCACCTCCCGACAGATGACCTCCATCTACACGCGCTTCGCCGGACCCGTGGGCTCCATGGGGGATCTCTCCTACACGGCGAAGCGTCTCATCATGCAGGTCTCCATGGCGAGCGAGATCGCTCAGCTCGGCCATCACCTCGACCGGATCTCGGAAACGAATCGCATGTCCCGGGACTTCACGCTCAACAGCCTGGTGCGGGCCATCCGTGAGCTCATCGCGACGTTTCCCGTCTATCGCACGTACGTGGGTGACGACGGGGAGGAGCCGAGCCGGCGCGATATTGCGTTCATCGAGCGCGCGGTGGGCGAGGCCAAGCGTCGCAATGCGACGGTCAACGTCTCGATCTTCGACTTCATCAAGGACGCCCTGCTCCTGCGTCACCCACCCTGGATCGACGAGTGGGAGCGCGGGGAGCGCCGTCACTTCACGATGCGGTTCCAGCAGACAACGGGACCAGTCACCGCGAAAGGCGTCGAGGACACGGCTCTCTACATCTACAACCGGTTGGTCTCCCTCAACGAGGTAGGCGAGGACCCGTCGCGCTACGGGGAGGCACCGGCGGCTTTCCACGAGAAAAATGCGCGGCGGCTCGAACGCTGGCCTGACTCGCTCGTAGCCACCGCGACGCACGACACCAAGCGGGGTGAAGACGTGCGGGCGCGGATCAACGTCCTCTCCGAGGTACCGAGTGCCTGGGCGACTCACGTGAGACGCTGGCGCATGATCAACCGGCGCTGGAAGCGGCAAGTGGACGGGGGGGCGGCTCCCGACCGCAACGATGAGTATCTGCTCTACCAGACCCTCCTTGGCGCCTGGCCGGTCGTGGGCGATGGCGCCGACGAGTCGTTCGTTCGCCGAATCAGCGACTACATGGAAAAGGCCACGAAGGAGGCCAAGCGCCACACGAGCTGGGTCAATCCCCGCCCCGCCTACGACGACGCGGTGCGAGAGTTCGTGGCGCGGCTGCTGGAGGCCGGCCCATTTCAGGAGGCCTTCCTCCCTTTCCAGCGCCGCGTGGCGGTCCACGGTGCCGTCAACTCCCTCGCGCAAACCGTCCTGAAGATCGCGGTCCCGGGCGTCGCGGACTTTTACCAGGGCACGGAGCTCTGGGATCTGTCGCTCGTCGATCCGGACAACCGGCGCGCCGTGGACCTGGATGCACGCGCGGCGATGCTAGAGGAGCTGCGGGCCCGCATCGACACGGAGCCGCCCCGCCTCGAAGACCTGTGCGCGGAGCTCGTGGCCCAGTGGCCGGATGGCCGCATCAAGCTCTACGTGACGCATCGTGGCCTCGGTCTTCGACGTGAGCGTGCGCAGATCTTCCGCCGCGGCGCCTACCAGCCCCTCGTGGCTTCCGGTGATCGTGCCGAACATGTCATCGCGCTATCCCGTGGTCAGGGGCCCGATGCGGTAGTGAGCGTCGTCCCGCGCCTCAGCGCTCGATTGACGGACTTCTCGGGCCAGTTCCCCCTCGGCGAGGGTGTCTGGGGAGACACCTGGATCGCGCTCGGCGATCCTGCCCAGGCCGGTGTGTACCGGGACCGCTTCTCCGGTCTCACCGTCGCGACCGAGGCGCGTGAGTCAGGGCCGGTGCTACCGGTTGGCACTCTCTTCGGCAGCCTGCCCGTCGCCATGCTCGTCCGCGAAGCAGCGTAGCCGTGAGCCGGATGCAGTCCCTTCGAATGCAGCCGGGCTCGCCCTACCCGCTGGGAGCAACGTGGGACGGCGCGGGCGTATCCTTCTCGGTCTTCAGCGAGCACGCCACGGCCGTGGATCTCTGTCTCTACGACGCAACCGACCCCGCCACCGAGCGGCATCGCGTGCGCTTGCCCGAGCAGACCAATCAGGTCTGGCACGTCTATCTGCCCGAGGCGCGGCCCGGACTTCTCTACGGCTACCGCGTTCACGGACCCTGGGACCCGGACAACGGCCATCGCTTCAATCCGGCCAAGCTCCTGCTCGACCCCTATGCGAAGGCCATCGCGGGACGCCTGACCTGGAACCCCGCTCTGTTCGGCTACCGGATCGGTGACCCTGCCGAGGACCTGAGCCTGGACGATCAGGATAGCGCGCCGTACATACCTCGGTGTGTCGTGATCGATCCCGCCTTCAGCTGGGGCGATGACAAGCGACCGCGTACGCCGTGGCACAAGACCATCATCTACGAGGCGCACGTCAAGGGTCTGACAGCCAGGCATCCTGACGTTCCGCGGGCGCTGCGCGGCACCTATGCGGGGCTGGCTGCGCCCGCCGTCATCGACTATCTCACCCGGCTCGGGGTGACCGCTGTCGAGCTCCTGCCCGTGCATTACTTTGTGGCGGACCAGCATCTCGTCGAGCACGGGCTCACCAACTACTGGGGCTACAACTCCCTCGGCTTCTTCGCGCCCGACGCGAGATACGCCACCTCGAGCACGTCCGCCGAGCAGGTTGCCGAGTTCAAGACGATGGTGAAGACGCTGCATCGGGCGGGAATCGAGGTGATTCTCGACGTCGTCTACAACCATACGGCGGAGGGCAATCAACTGGGCCCGACCCTGTCGTTCCGGGGGATCGACAACGCCGCGTACTACCGCCTCGTGCCGGAGAGCCGGCGCCACTACATGGACTACACGGGTTGCGGCAACACGCTCGACATGACACACCCCCGGTCCCTCCAGCTGATCATGGACAGCCTTCGCTACTGGGCGCTCGAGATGCACGTGGACGGGTTTCGATTCGACCTCGCCTCCGCCCTTGCGCGCGAATTCCACGACGTGGATCGCCTGTCCGCCTTCTTCGACGTCATTCATCAGGATCCCGTCATCTCGCAGCTGAAGCTCATCGCCGAGCCGTGGGATCTTGGCGACGGTGGCTACCAGGTGGGAAACTTTCCCCCGGGCTGGGCGGAGTGGAACGGACGCTACCGCGACGGCATCCGCCGCTACTGGAAGGGGGACGATTGGCAGGCGGCCCAGCTGGCGTATCGACTGACCGGCTCCAGTGATCTGTACGAGCAGGGCGGCCGGCGTCCCTCCGCCAGCGTCAACTTCGTCACCGCGCACGACGGATTCACGCTCGCCGACCTCGTCTCCTACAGCGAGAAGCACAACGAGGCCAACGGCGAGGAGAACCGGGACGGCACCGACGACAACGCCTCGTGGAACTGCGGAGCGGAGGGCCTCACCGACGATCCCGCCATCCAGGCCCTGCGGGAGCGGCAGATCCGCAACTTTCTCGCCACGCTCTTTCTCTCTCAGGGCGTCCCGATGCTGCTGGCCGGGGACGAGTCCGGTCGCAGCCAGGGCGGCAACAACAATGCATACTGTCAGGACAACGAGCTGTCCTGGCACACCTGGCCGCTTCCCCGGGCCGCCGTGCCCCAGGTGGAGTTCACGCGGCGGCTCATCCGCTTGCGCCTCGGCAACCCCGTGTTCCATCGACGGAGGTTCTTTCAGGGCCGGCGCATCCACGGCTCGGCCGTGAAAGACCTGTCGTGGTTCCGGCCCGACGGCAAGGAGATGTCGGAGGAGGAATGGCACGATGGGCTCGCGCGCTGCCTCGGGCTTCGCCTGGCCGGCGACGCGATCGAAGAGATGGACGAGTCGGGTCAGCCCATCACCGGCGACACCTTCATGCTGCTCGTGAACGCGCATCACGAGGCGGTGCCGTTCATCCTCCCCGCGCACCGGGCGGGAATGCGATGGGAGCCCGTCCTCGACACGCGCGACTGGACCGTACCTCGGCGCGCGCCGACCTTTCGTGCCGGAGATACCTATCCGCTCGAAGGCCGCACGCTGGCCGTCCTGCGACTTCGGCATCGTGGCACGCGGCCATGATGCCTCCTGGCACGGCCGTCACGCCTTGCTCTGCTCCCTGACGGGCCCAGCTACTCCCTCCCGGCTCGTGCGGTGCTCGGCAGGGCTCACGGTTGACGAAGACAGATTGCAGGCCGTGTTGACGAGAGCGACGTGGGAGAACGCCTGGGGAAAGTTGCCCAGGAGCCGGCGCGTCCCCGGATCGTACTGCTCCGACAGGAGACCGACGTCGTTGGCCACGCCTAGCAGGGTCTCGAACAATCGTCGCGCCTCCTCGCGACGGCCGAGAAGCCAGTAGGTGTCCGCGAGCCAGAACGTGCACGCGAGGAACACGCCTTCGCCGGCGGGCAGACCGTCCACGTGCTCGGATGCGCTCGTGTCGTACCGTCGCACGAAGCCGTCCTGACGGAGATCGTGCTCGATCGCCTCGACGGTCGAGCGCACACGAGCGTCTTCAGGCGGAAGGAATCCCACGAGCGGGATCATCAGCAGGCTCGCATCGAGCGCCGTGCCCCCGAAATACTGGACGAAGCTTTGCCGGTGCGGGTGCCAGCCGTGCTTGCACACCTCCTCGTGAATCGCATCTCGGAGGCCCTTCCAGCGGCCGACGTCGCTCTCGATGCCAAACTTTTCTA
>Ga0126372_10000617_pt1 | contig 12806 bp, 11 predicted proteins | sample PanSoiMetaPlot_6_FD_92762 | JGI IMG/M metagenome (GOLD analysis project Ga0126372, IMG submission 92762) | Tropical forest soil microbial communities from Panama - MetaG Plot_6 | ecosystem: Environmental > Terrestrial > Soil > Tropical forest > Bulk soil | place: Panama | collected 2016-02-17
AGCAGCGCTGGCACCGCCTGATGGCGCACCAGCAGACGATTTCACACAGCCGACTAAAGCGGAAGATCGGCAAGCGCGAAAAGGTCATCATCGACGAGGTCGGGCCCACTGGTGCGAAGGGCCGCAGCCAGGGCGATGCGCCGCAAATCGACGGCACCGTTTATCTGACGAGCCGCCGCCCATTACGCATCGGGGAGATTGCAACGGCACGGATCGAGCGCACCGACGCCTATGATTTGCATGGGGTGGTCGTGGGCTACTGAAATCGCGGCAGTCGCAACGGGATCTAACCAAGAACGCGGACGACCGCGCCGGTCAGCTTGGTTAGATCCTCCTCAACAATGGTGAAGGCCGGCGTGAGATAGACAATCGAGCCGAACGGCCGGACAAAAACCCCTTCCTCGATAAAGCGTTGACGTATTCGATTGAGGTTGTCGATGCGGTGGAGTTCGACGACGCCAATGCCGCCTTTTACTCGCACGTCCTTGACCCCGGCGAGCCTGCGGCATGGTTCGAGACCGCTACGCAGCAGTGCCTCGATTTTGGCGACTTGCGCCAGCCGCGGCTCCCGCGCGAAGAGATCGAGCGACGCATTGGCGGCAGCGCAGCCGAGGGCGTTTGCCATAAAGGTGGGGCCGTGCATCAGCGCTTTTGCCGGATCGTCCGACCAGAAGGCGTCGAACACGTTTCGTCGCGCAACCGTGGCCGCGAGCGGCAGCGTGCCGCCGGTCAATGCCTTGGATAAAGTGATTATGTCGGGAATGACGTTGGCTTGCTCAAACGCAAACATCGACCCGGTCCGCCCAAAGCCGGTAAAAATTTCATCGAAGATCAACAAAAGCCCATAGCGATCCGCGAGCGTCCGCAGAGTCTGCAGGACATGCGCGTCGTGAAAGTGCATCCCACCGGCGCCCTGCACCAAGGGCTCGACGATGATTGCGGCAATGCGGTCGGAATGCTGCGCCAGTGCCATTTCGACCGCCGACGCGGATACCTCGTCGGCCGGCAGATCGATGATGATCTGTTGCGGCAATGCACCGGACAGCGTGCCATGAAATCCGCTCAGTGGGTCGGAAATAGCCATGGCTCCGCTCGTGTCGCCGTGATAACCCCCTTTAAAAGCAACGATCCGGTCGCGGCCAAAAATGCCGCGGTTGCGCCAATACTGCAGCGCCATTTTCAGTGCGACCTCGACCGCGACCGATCCGGACTCGCTAAAAAAGACGCGGTCGAGATTGCCCGGCCCGAGTAAGTCGCCGAGCCGCCGCGCCAGCGTCAAAGCCTGCTCGTGCACCAAACCGCCGAACATCACATGCGGCATAATTGCGAGTTGGCGTTCTACGGCTGCGCGAATATGCGGTTGGTTGTAGCCGTGACAGGCCGTCCACCACGAGGCGATGCCATCGATCAATTCGCGGCCGTCAGACAATACGATGCGGCAGCCGTGGGTCGCTTTGACCGCAAGGGGAAGCGACGCCGTTTTCATTTGTGCATAAGGCAGCCACAGGTGCTCTAGTCCGGCTTCGGACTGGGCGGGAATGAGCTGTGCTAGGCCCTTGTTTTCGCTGGCATCGCCCGTCATTCGGCGCTTTCATGGAGCTGGCGTGGAAAGCTGTTTGGGCACATTGTGCCGTTCGAAAATGCCGAGGTCACGTTCGTTCGAACGGGAAGCGGAACCTAAAATGCGTTCGCTCGATGAATTTGCCGGCGACAAACTTGCGGCGCTTGAACACGCGCAGCTCCGTCGCATGCCTGTGGTCACGACGCGCACGGGAATTTGGGCCGAACGCGGCGGGCGCCGTCTGCTGTCGTTTTCGTGCAACGATTATCTCAACTTCAGCCAGCACCCCCAGATCGTCGCCGCAGCCATCGACGCCATTAAGCGATATGGGGTCGGCGCCGGCGCGTCGCGACTGGTGACCGGCAATCATCCCCTCTACGAAGAACTTGAAACACGCTTGGCGCAATTGAAGGGCAGCGAAGGGGCTTGCGTATTCGGCTCCGGCTATCTTGCCAATACCGGGATTATTCCGGCCGTGGTCGGTCCCGACGATCTGATCCTGGTGGATGAGCTGGCGCATGCTTGCATTCATGCCGGTGCCAAGTTGAGCGGCGCGCAGGTTCAGCTTTACCGTCATTGCGATGCCAGCCACGCGGAAGCGCTGTTGACCCAGCATCGTGCTGGCAAAAAACGCGCACTCATAGCGACCGACGGGGTGTTTTCGATGGATGGCGACATTGCGCCGCTCGCCGCGCTCTCCGGCCTCGCCCGGCGGTTCGATGCTTGGCTTCTGAGCGATGACGCTCATGGGCTCGGTGTTGTCGGCGGCGGCCGCGGCTCGGCTTTCGTCAATGGCTCGCCGCCCATTGATGTGCCGCTGCAAGCGGGAACGCTGTCGAAGGCCGTCGGCGCCTATGGCGGCTATTTGTGCGCATCGCAGACCGTGATTGACCTCATGCGCAATCGCGCCCGCACCTTGATTTACTCGACCGGACTGCCGCCTGCGATCGTTGCCGCGGCAATCGCCGCGCTCGAATTGATCGAGCGCGATCCAGCCTATGCCGCCGAGCCGTTGCGCAAAGCGCGGCTCTTTACGCGTGCGCTCAATCTGCCGGAGGCGCAAAGCGCTATCGTTCCGGTCATCGTCGGCGATGCCGCCGCCGCGCTCGCGGCCTCTGACACTCTGCGCGACCACGGCTTCCTCGTCATCGCGATCCGCCCGCCGACCGTGCCGGCCGACACCGCGCGGCTGCGCTTCGCTTTTACCGCCCAGCATGACGATCGTGACATCGCGCAGCTTGCGGAAATCGTGCGGCAGCAGGTTTTAAGGCGCTGATCCGGTGACCGCGATCTTCATCACCGGCACCGGAACGGAAGTCGGGAAAACATTCGTCGCCGCCTCGTTAATTCGCCATCTGCGGCAGATGGGCCGCGCGGTAGAGGCAATCAAACCCGTGGTCAGCGGCTTTGACCCCGACCGCGTTGCCGGAAGCGATCCGGCCATTTTGCTCGAGGCCCTGGGCTTTCCGGCAACTTTGCCCAATATCGAGCGCATTTCGCCGTGGCGCTTTCACGCCGCGATGTCGCCGGATGCAGCGGCGCGGCAGGAAGATCGCCGCATCGATGTCGACGAGCTCCTCGCCTTCTGCCAATCGGCGATCGCGCAGCGCCAGGAGATTTTGCTGATCGAAGGCGTCGGCGGCATCATGGTGCCACTCGATCAGCAGCGCACGAGCCTTGACGTGATGATGGCGTTGCAGCTGCCGCTTGTTCTGGTGACCGGTTCCTATCTCGGCACCATCAGCCATACGCTCACTGCACTCGACGCTCTGTTCCGCCGCAATTTGTCGGTTCTTGCGATCATTGTCAGCGAGACGCCCGGCTCGACAGTACCGCTTAAGGAAACGGTGGCTGCGATCGGGCGATTTGCCGAACCAGTCATCGGACTGCCGCGCCTGCAACCCGGAGCGGGCGACAAGCCGACCAGCGGCACGCTGGCCGCGTTTGATCGGATTTTTGGATCGTCATGAGCAGGGCGCGACCGCCGCCGGCATCAATGTGGGGCGCAGCGCCTCACTTCGCAAAATGAAGCAGCGCCAGCGTTTCCAAAGTGCCTTCGAGATTGAACAAGGCGTGCAGGAGAAAGGTGAGCACCAGCGATCCGCTGCGCCAGCGCATCCAGCCGAGAAAGAGGCCGACAATGAAGATCTGCAGCACACCGGTCCAGTCATACTGAATGTGCAGCATTGCCCACAGGATCGAGATCACGACGATCGCTGGCCAAACCGAGCGCGGCGACCGCACCCAGCCGCGGAACAGAAACCCGCGAAACATGGCCTCTTCGCCCGCAGGAGCGATCACAATCGCCGCAGCAAACATCGCCGGAAGCCAACCAGCCGCGGCCGCAGTCTCATAGGATTGCAGCTGAAACGCGGTGACGAGATCCCGGCCACTCGAGTAAAGCAGCGCATCCCCCGCCGCGATCAGCACCACCAGAGCGGCGATGCCGAACGCGAGGTCATGTGCTGTCGGCCACTTGAGCGCGAAATAGTCGGATAAATTCGACCGCGCCAGCCGAACCGCAATCGCGAGCACACCGATTGTGACCGGATTGGACAGCGCGATAAAGATCGTGACTAGTACGCCGTCAAACGGCGCCTGCAGGATCGAATCCCAATCGCCGCTGCGCACCCAGAGCAGAACACCGAAGCCGACGAATTGTCCGACGAGAAAGGCGACGACGCTCCAACCCAGCGTCGTCCAATAGCCCCAAATTTTCATGCGAGCCGAAGGTTCATCCAGCACTGGGCATTACATCGCTGGCGATTATGGCACCAGGATCGATGATCCAGTCGTGGCGCGGCTCTCGAGGTCGCGGTGTGCTTTCACTGCATCGCGCAGCGGGTATTTCTGGTTGACCGGGACCTTCACAGCTCCCTTGCCGACGACGTCGAATAGGTCATTGGCGATCGCGAGAAGGTCTTGGCGCTTGGCCGCATAGGTATTGAGCGTCGGCCGCGTCGCGTAGAGCGATCCCTTGGTTTGCAGAATATTGATGTTGAAGGCGTCGATCTGGCCGGAAGCGCTGCCAAAACTCACAAACATGCCGAGCGGTTTGAGGCAATCAAGCGATGCGGGGAAAGTCGTTTTGCCGATGCCGTCATAGACCACTTCGCACAACTTACCGCCGGTGATTTCCTTCACGCGAGCGACGAAATCCTCATCCCTGTACAAGATCGTGTGATGGCAGCCATTAGCCTTGGCGAGCGCGGCTTTTTCCTTCGATCCCACCGTGCCGATGACATTGGCACCGAGATAATTGGCCCATTGGCACAGGATCAGGCCGACGCCGCCGGCGGCCGCGTGCATCAACACGTTCATGCCCTTCTCGACCTTGAAGGTGCGCCGCAGGAGGTATTCCGCCGTCATGCCTTTGAGCATCATCGCCGCGGCCTGTTCGTAGGTGATATTGGACGGCAACTTGACCGCGCGATCGGCAGGCACCAGGCGCTCCGCCGCGTAACAGCCCAGCGCCACGACATAGGCGACCCGATCGCCGACTTTGAACTCGGTGGCGCCTGGACCAACCGCCGTCACCTCGCCTGCCGCCTCGTTACCGGCGACGAATGGCAAGCCGACTGGTGATGGATACATGCCCATGCGAAAATAGGTGTCGATGAAATTGACGCCGGAGGCATGTTGCTTGACGCGAATTTGGCCTTGGCCCGGAGCGCCAACCTCGATCTCTTCAAATGTCAAAACCTCCGGTCCTCCGACCTTGTGGACGCGTACTGCAGCAACCATTGTTCCCTCCTGTCGTAAGCGTATTACGGTTATCGTTTGAAAATCGGGCGCGATCATAAGTGGTCGGCAGGCTCACGCAAGGCCGTCACGTGGCCGCTGCCTTTAGGGATGGTGACGCCGGAAAAATCCGATCGCAACGAAATAAACCGCCAAGGCGCATAGCGTCGCGCCGACCCACAGCGACGGGTTGAGGTCTTGCACAACCGCGACGATGGCAAGCACCGTCCACGCCGCGAGCGCTGCAACAGTGACGCCGCGCCAGTGCGCGATGCGCAGCGGATGAACGACGTGAAATGGCACGAATGTCAGCACCGCCAGTGCGATGATCGCAGCCGCCCCCGCCCAAGGTTCGGGCTTGAGTATGAACAAATAAAACGCGGCGACATTCCAGAGCGCCGGGAAGCCGCGAAAATAATAGTCGGATGTTTTCATCAGCCGGTCGCCGAAATAGAGCGCGCCGGTGACCACAATCAGGAGACCGAGCGGAACCGCAACGGGTTTTGGCAAGAGACCGCTGTCCGCCAGGGCATAGGCTGGAACGAAAACATAATTGAGAATGTCTACAACCAAATCGATGACATCGCCGGACCAGCGCGGCAACAGCTTGGCAACCTGCAGCCGCCGCGCGAAAGTGCCGTCGATGCCGTCGATGCACAGCGCAACCCCGAGCCAGACGAACATGGTCGGATATTCGCTGTTTACTGCAGCAATCAGCGCCAGCAAAGCACAACCGGCGCCGCAAGCGGTAAATATGTGCACGGCAAAAGCTGCGGCGCTGCGCGTCGGGTTTATTGGTTCTTCGGGAGTATCGGAATCCATCTGGCGAGTTTACATGTTAAGTCGAAGATCGCATCCAAGTTGTTCGCGGTCGGGCATCCTTGATCGGGGTGCAATGCACGGTTCTGCTATGGCAGGGTCGCGATGAAATCCAACCTCACCGCCCAAGTCGGGGTCATCGGCGCTGGGCCGGCTGGGCTGGTCAGCGCAATCGCGCTGGCGGCCGCTGGCGTCGACACACTGCTCGTTGCGCCGCCGGCGCAGCCCGACCACCGCACCACCGCGCTGCTCTCCGGGTCGGTGACGGCGCTCGACACTTTGGCCATCTGGCAAAGCTGCGCGCCGCAGGCCGCGCCGCTGAAAAAGCTTCGCATCATTGACGATACGCGGCGGCTTTTTCGCGCGCCCGAAGTTTCGTTTGCCGCCGCTGAAATTGACCATGAGGCCTTCGGTTGCAATATCGAGAATCGTCATCTGATCGCAGCATTGCAGTCGCGCGCCGCTACTCTCGATTTAAAGTCGATTGCCGCGCCGGCGCTGGCGATCGAAAGCACGGCTTCGGGCGTCACTACCAGGTATGCCGGCGGCCAAGCGCGTGTACAGCTTGCGATCGCTGCCGACGGTACGCGCTCGATGTGCCGGAGAGCGGCCGGGATCATGACGCGGCGTCGCGCTTACCCGCAAGCCGCGCTCACGCTCAATCTTGCGCATGCGCGGACGCACGAGGATACGTCGACTGAATTCCATACCGAGGAAGGTCCATTCACGCTGGTGCCGCTGCTCGGCCGCCGATCGAGCCTGGTCTGCGTGGTCGCCCCGGAGCGCTGCGACGAACTTGCGGCCATGGACGATGCAGCGCTGTCAGCTGAAATCGAGCGCCGCGCTCATTCGCTGCTGGGGCCGATGATCGTCGAAGCGGGACGTGGCGTATTTCCGCTTGCTGTAGAGACCGCCGAGGCTTTTGGCCGCAATCGGATTGTGCTTGTCGGCGAAGCCGCGCATGTCGTGCCGCCAATCGGCGCGCAAGGTCTCAATCTCGGCATTCGCGATGCGGCCACGATCACCGAAATCGTGGCCGAAGCGCATCAGCAGGGCGAGGATCTCGGCGGCCCTAAAGTGCTCGAGCGCTATGACACGCAACGCCGCGCCGATATTGTCACCCGCACGCTCGCGGTCGATCTTTTGAACCGCAGCTTGCTCTGGGATTTTTTCCCCGCACATGGCGCGCGCGGATTATCGCTTTACCTCGTCGACCGCATCGGACCCTTGCGCCGCGCCATGATGCGGGAGGGCATCGCACCCGCCGCGTCGCAGCCGAAACTGATGCGCGGCGAAATGGTTTGACGCGCTGGAATCTCAGAAACAGGCATCCCAGCGATGGATAAAGAGCGGATCGGCATCGCCGCCGCCGCGAGGTTGGCGCGCCTGGCGAGTTCGAAGCGCTCAATGACGATGAGTTGCTGGCGGCGCTGCGCGAGCGTTTCAATGCGCTGGCTTTAAACGCCGATGCCGGAGGCGACAAGCGGCACTGAAATTGGATCGATTGCACTGCATGGCGATCAATGACCCAAAGGGACATTCGCTGCTGAGATTGTTGCAATGCGAAGTGATTGGTTGTGCAGACATGGTGCGCGAAAAACAACCTTAACGTGTCGGCTTTTGTCTCGTTAACTCGCCTTATCACCGACAATGGGGACAGGCGTCGGTGACTGAGAGACCAATTCGCGCTCCCGCCTGCAAGGCAAAGTGAGCGTGCCGTGCTAAAAAATTTGAGTGAGGAAGCCCGCGAGTGCTATCGCCACGCGGAGGACTGCGCGCGGAAAGCGACGGCTCAAACCGATCCGCAGAGCAAAGCCGACTTTTTGGGCTTGGAGCTACGTTGGTTGTTTTTGGCGCGTAGCTACGAGTTCACCGAGCGGCTCACCGACTTTTCCGCTGAGACCAAGCGCAAAGTGGATAAATTGCCGAAGGTTTAGCGGCAGGCCGTGTTATGCCTCGACGCGATACCGGCGTTAAAGGAGCGGCGAATGAAAGGGCATACCCTCACGTTGTCGAGGTAGCCGTCCCAAGGGCGAGATTGGATGTGGAACTCAACCGGCGCATTATCGAGTTTCACAAGTCACGAAATATCGAGCCGCGCCACGGGCGCAGAATTTTTAGAGACGGCGAAAACTTTTTTCGGTGGTGCTTTTCTGATTTAGCGACCGCCCGCGCTTTTGTTGAACAGTTTGGAGGAGAGGTTCACAAGAGCGGGGATCAACTGTGATCTCGCCTCGATCGGCGGCGAAATTGCTCGCACGCGACGGTGGATCGCGGTGATGTCCGCTTTCGGGGGTAACGCGGACATTGTGTCGGTGTCTTGCGAAGTCCCGCTAATTACCCATTACGGGCATCGGAGTGGACCGCACGCCTTGCCTTGCTTGAGGGGGAGAGGGCAAGGGGGAACCGGAACGTCGTCTGGCAACGTGCGTTCGACCCGAAGATGGCACTTAGCAGACGGAGGACAAAAAATGGAACACCGTCGCATCGCCTCATTCGGCGTCTATTCCTTACTACTCGCCGCAACGACTGCACTGGCAGCGCCAAGTAGCGAACAAGCCGCGGGAGGACCCTATCGCGGCGCGTACGTTTGCCAGAATAAACTGGGCGCGGGTCCGGATGTCCTCCGCGTTCCGATCGACCTTGTTATCCGCAACGGCAACGTCGAATTTGCCCGACCTCTGCTCAACAGGATCGGAACGCGGATCATCGGCAATGAGATGGCCTTCGGCACAATCGACCCGGACGGCCAAGTCCATCTGACCTCGACTTGGTATAACGGTGGCATCATATTTCACGCCGAATACAGTGGTACGCTGACGCCAAGTGGCGGAACATTTATGGGGACCCAGACATGGCATAGCCCCCGTGGTCTGAACGGCAGCCGCACGTGTACAGCCGCACTCGTGCAGCTCGCAGCGACCAATCAGTTGCCGCCACAACAAACACTGCCCGATCAATCGCCGTCCCAGCAGTAAGATTAGAACTCTTTCACCAAGAGGTTGGGCGTGACGTACTGGTCGAGGCCACCACAATAAAGAAAGGCCGCCGCGATGGCGGCCTTTCTATTGTGCAATTGCAGCCCGATGCCTGGAGCAATATGCAGCACTGAGATGTGTGATCGATGATCTTTAGGAAGCTTGATCCAGATCAATGTGGCTCTCGGCCTGAATTTGCTTCTTTAAGTGCGGGAACGCCGCTTGTGATGGTGCGGTCGTTCCCTCTCCCACTAGGCCGCTACTTTAGCGGCCTCTTTTTTGCCAAGGCTCGCATGGGTTGCTGGCGGCGCTGCGTGATCGGTTCAGTGCGTTGGATTTAACGGCCCATGCCGCGAGTGATACGCGCACTGGTGGTAACGCTCACGAACGGCCATCTGGCGGCATTCGCTACCAAGAGAATGCGGCCAGCCGACGTAGAAACTGACCGCAAAAGTTTGCCGATCCCATCTCGCGAAACGGGACGGCGCTAATACGATAACCGAACCAGCAGACTGGTCTGTATCGCGCCCGACAATTCACCGACAATCCACAGGCGCGCTGTCCCGCGGCCTCGATCCATTCCCGATTCGAAGCTTTTACGTCGCGCGCTGGCTTCCTCATTTTGCTCAATTTGAGTAAGTGGCGAATTTACGCCGGGCCGGGACTCACTAAAAAATATCGCTATGCCGACGTTTGATGAAGTTAGACCACTCTTATCGCGTAGTCGGTTACTCGTTCAACAGGAGCGTGCGTATTTACGTAGGCTCCAGGACGAACTGGCCGAGACGCAGTGCGTGATCGAACGCGCGACCATAGCCTATACGATCTCGCATCGGCTGTTGCGGAAGATGGATGGCATTGCACTGGAGGCTGCCGATCACAAAGCTGCACCGGTCAATGAGCCGTCGCCGCCACATTCAACTCGCTGTCCACGCTGTAAATCCCCGATGGTTTGGTACAACGCAGACATCCCTAACGGCCGTCGCGCCCTGCGGCACAGCTATCAATGCGTGAAGTGCGGTTTTATGAGCCAGTGGGATGATCAGGGCTGGGACGCACGCTCGGCAGAGCCGGCTAAACGCTGACGTCACTAGATTGGCCCGCGCATCACGGCTCAGTTTAAATTTCAAGCTATGGCGGCGCTCTTGGGCGTGGTGGGGCGCGATCTTCCCCTCGCGGTGCGGCATTTCCCTGTGTTTGAAAGCGTGACAGCAGTTCGCGTTGCTGCAAAAGCTGGCACGCGCCCTGTACGAGGTGGCATTCGGCAATGGCGAGCCAATTAAAAAGCGTACGAGTACAGGCACTTCACATCGCCCACCGTGATCGGCTAATGGCTGCCATTTGGAGATATGATCGTAACCGCCGCTGCACAGCGACAGCGGATGAGCAAGTAGTGGCTAGGCGTGACAAATTGATTCCGCTAACGTCTATTTGCGCAATGGCGTTGTCGCATCAATTCACGCCACCGGCACCCTGCGTTGATGTTCTGGCTATTCATAATTATTGCTGGCGTTGCAACGCTTATATGGTTGGCCAACGTTGCCGACTACTACCAGGCTGATGTCGCGGTCACTGGCCCCGCCGAGAGCCCTAAGCTCGCAAGCGAAATTGAGCGGGCGAAAACGAAACAGCTAAAAATTGCTCGCTCGTGGATTTGGCTTATCACTGCAGTTGCCACGTTTGGGCTTTGGCTGATGTTCTACAGCGAGCTAAAGCTGGATTTTTATATTTCGTGGCTGCTCGGTTTCGGTGGGGCATTCGTCCTAAGCCGATTACTGGCGCTCTATGTCGGGATGCGCCTCGGAAAAATGTACGCCCGTGAACTAAAGAGCCGATTGGGTGGTGGTGTTGGGAGTAAAGGCTTGGAGGGAACTCCAATGCCGAAATTTATCATTCCGCAGGGTGGCAGGTTTGTCGAGGTGATAGCGCCCGACGAGGCGACTGCGCGGGCGATGGCGGACAAGTTTGATATTGCCATTGCCACCCCAATCGAGAACCCGAACCTGATAGTATGCCCCGACTGCCATCACATGGTCAGCAAGGATGCGGAGACTTGTCCTTCGTGCGGCCGTAAGCTGAAAATAACGTCAGTCGAACGCCCGGCCGATTTGCGCGGTGACGGCTCTATGACGAGTAGTTGGTGGTACGTGTCAAACAATCAACGCACAGGGCCGATTGCCGATGAGGAATTGCGTCGCCTTCTCGTCGACGGCACGCTTAACTCTAATTCTCTTGTCTGGAAGCAAGGGATGGAGGAGTGGCAACCCGCGCGGCAGATCGTTGAATTAACTTCCTTCCTCTCCTCATTGCCGCCTGAAATCCCGAAATGAGTTCCTGCAACTTTCCCTCGCGCGACGGGCGCGGCGGAGCGCGGCGAATATCGGGAAGTTGCCGGAGCTGTTGCGCACAGGCTGATCGGCGCTGAGCGCCGCCTATACCAACGGAGGAGGAACTCAGACCAAGGATCAATTGAGTTTGGTGGAGGCGGCTTTACGTTTGATCGCGTCACTAGGCCAGCTGGCAGCCACCCCGTCCCCCGAATCCCCCCTGGCCGCGCAGCGCAGAAGCCTAGTGAGGCAACAGACTGGACCCCCAAGTGCGCCGCGCTTGGGGTTTGTTTTATGGCGAGAGCCGCGACAGAACGGTCGCTGCCGTCGCATCAAATTTCACCAAGTTCAGACGCTAAATTGGCAACCGAAAAATTCCGCTGGCTGTTTTTGATCTCAATCAAATTGCAGGTCCGCCAGAATCGGTTAGCGTTTTTTGAGGGCGTCAATACCCCCATTTGGAGCAGACCCATGCGAGACGGTTTCCCGCACTCTGTCGCTGTTGCGCTCGGTTTAATGTTGGCGTTCAGCGTGTCGTTATTTTTCTTAGCGGCAATGGCGGGAATCACACCGCATTAATAGCGGAATATCAGTCACCCATGTATTTCGTGTCGAGGGGTTGCTCAAAATTAGCGATCAAGTCATAGCTTGCGGCGATCCGTTCGTAAGTTTCTGCGATCCCCAACATCAGAACCTTGGTATAGGCGTCGACCATCCGCTCAGACAGAGTGCGAGCCTCTTCGGCACGCTTACGCCAGAAGTCGGAGTTTTCTACCGGGGGGTCGCCTGCCATGGCGGCATTTAAGCACCCGAGTGCCCCCATTATAATCCTTTTGGACATCACTATGCCGTGACAGCGTTCGAGGCCGAATCCGGACGGAGATCGGCGGCGAAATTGCTCACCAAGGACGAGGCGCGGCTGATCGCGGCGAACGTCGCCGAGCTGGATTAATCCTAGGCGGCGTCCGCCACCTCCCGCGACAGGTAAACCGTATCTTCAAACTGATATTCGCACGCCTCGCAGGACCACACGTTTCGAACGCGATGGTCGGACAGGTGCTCAGCCCATTCCGGCGCGATGATATCCGCGCCACACTGGGCGCATTCCCGCAATTGCCATGGCAAATATTCGGGCGACGGTTGATGCATCGAGGCCAATGACGGAACCAAATTTTAGTTGCCCGAAAGATCAGAATAGCTGGCTTACATTTCGGCAATTGACAGGCAGAGCGCGTGCGATTTGTGGATCATCCCGTAAGCCAGTTGCGTTAACGGAATATGACCGAAGCCGTAATCTTCGTCGCCGCGCTGTTGATACTCGCCATCGCCATCATGACGGCGATCTATGGCATCGTGCGCGACGCGCGGCCCAAGCCGCAG
>Ga0126372_10000618_pt1 | contig 12788 bp, 9 predicted proteins | sample PanSoiMetaPlot_6_FD_92762 | JGI IMG/M metagenome (GOLD analysis project Ga0126372, IMG submission 92762) | Tropical forest soil microbial communities from Panama - MetaG Plot_6 | ecosystem: Environmental > Terrestrial > Soil > Tropical forest > Bulk soil | place: Panama | collected 2016-02-17
CGATTTCGACGTCCCCGGGTCGATCGACAACATCTTGTTCTTCGCCGGCGCGGCCCGGCATTTGGAGGGCAAGGCGGCCGGCGAATACTCCACCGATCACACCTCCATGATTCGGCGGGAGGCGATCGGCGTGGTCGGCTCCATCGCCCCGTGGAACTATCCGCTGCAAATGGCCGTGTGGAAGATCCTGCCGGCGATCGCGGCCGGCAACACCATTGTCCTCAAACCCGCGGAGAACACCCCACTCACCACGCTGATGCTCGCCGAGGCGTGCACGCGAGCCCGGGTGCCGGACGGCGTCGTGAACGTGGTCAACGGCGTCGGTTCCGTGACCGGGGAAGCGCTGGCCAGCAGCCGGAAGATCGACATGGTGTCGTTCACCGGCTCCACGCCCACCGGCCGGCGCGTGGCCAGCCTCGCCGCCGTCAACGGGACCCGGCTTCACCTCGAGCTTGGCGGCAAGGCGCCCTTTGTCGTGTTCGACGACGCCGATCTCGACGCCGCCATCCGCGGCTGCGTCGCGGCCGCGCTGATCAACACTGGGCAGGACTGCACGGCGGCCACCCGCGCCTACGTGCACCGCACGGTGTTCGATCATTTCGTGGGCGGTGTCGCCGACCTGATGGCGCAGGTGCGGCTCGGGGCGCCGGCAGACCCCGACACCGATCAGGGGCCGCTGGTGTCGTTCAGGCAACGTGATCGGGTGGCGGCCATGGTCGAGCGTGCCGTGCGTGCCGGCGCCAAGGCCGTCACCGGCGGGCGAGCGCCCGGCGGCGAGCTGTCCACTGGCGCTTACTACGAGCCCACCCTGCTCGTCGACGCGGATCAGTCCAGCGAGATCGTCCAGGAGGAGGTGTTCGGCCCCGTTCTGGTCGCGCTCCCGTTCGACACCGACGAGGAGGCCATCCGGCTGGCCAATGACGTGCCGTACGGGCTGGCCGCGTCGGCGTGGACCCGTGACGTCTTCCGCGCGCAACTGGCCGCACGCGCGCTCATCGCCGGCACCGTCTGGATCAACGATCACGTCCCGATCGTCTCGGAGATGCCGCACGGCGGCATGAAGGCTTCCGGCTACGGCAAGGACATGTCGGCGTACTCCTTCGATGAATACACGCGGATCAAGCATGTCATGTCCGACATCACCGGGATTGGGGCCAAGCCCTGGCACAGCACCGTCTACCGGGCCGACCCTTTGCCGGGGTGAGGGACGGCCATTCCCTTGTACCTGAGCCGATCTGGAGCACTCGATGACGACTACGTCCGCCCTGTCCATCGACGACCTCCGGTCGGTGTTCACCCGGCCGCCGGGGGTTAGGGAACGGGTCGGGATCGAGCTGGAAATGGCACCGCTGGACCCGGCCACCGGCCTCAGCGTGGCCTACGAGGGCGAGCATGGCCTTGGCGCCTTTCTCGCCACGGCGCGCGACCGGCTGGACGCCGAGCCGGTGCACGAGCAGGGCAATATTGTCGGGTTGACGCTGGCCGACGGCGGGCAGATCTCGCTGGAGAACGGGGGCGCGGTCGAGTACTCGTCGCCGCCGATGGCCACGGTGACGCAGGCGGTGGACATCACGCGGGCCAACCTGGACCTCATGGCCCAGTTTGCCGCCGAGCACGGTTTCGCCATCGTGGCGGGTGCGAACTATCCGTTCAACACGATCACCGATGTGCACTGGATGCCCAACGCGCGCGGCGACGTCATGCGTGCTCATTTCGCGAGCCTGGGCCGGGCCGGAATATACGGCCAGCACGTCATGGGCCTGACCCTGTCCACGCAGGCGACGTTCGACTATCGCGACGAGGCCGACCTAGTCGAGAAGCTGCGTATGCAGGCAGCCGTGTCCACGGTCGCCACCGCGCTGTTCGTCAATTCGCCGCTGGAAGGCGGGCGACCGTGCGGCGCGCTGTCGCGCCGGATGCAGTTCTTCGCACGGTTCGATCCGGACCGCGACCGGGTCGTGCCGGCCACCCTCGGCGACGTTTCACTGAGCGGTTTCGTGGCGTGGGCGTTGTCAATACCGATGGTGTACCGCAAGCGCCGGGACGGGGTCTGCGAGCCCGCGCCGCGCCGGCCGTTCTCCGACCTGCTGCGCAACGGGTTCGACGATGGCCAGCGCGCCGGCATGCGTGACTGGTCGGCGCACCTGTCCCAGATCTACTCCGATATTCGGGTGCGGGAAACGCTGGAGGTGCGGGCGGTTGACGGCCCGCCATACGCGGCGTTCGCGTCGGTCCCGGCGTTCTGGACCGGCCTGACCTACCACGCGCCAGGCCGGTCACAGGCGTGGGAGCTGGTCCGGCACGCCACATTGGCGGATCATCTCGAAGCGCTCGATGACATCGCCGTGCGCGGGCTGCGCGCGACCTTCGCCGGGCAACCCGTCGCCGAGTTGGCCGCCGAGCTGCTGCGGCTGAGCGAGGCCGGGCTGCGGGCACGGGTGGCCGCCGGCCTGGAGGACGAGCGGGCGCTGAGCTTTCTGGACCCGATCCGAGAGGTGTCCGCGACCCGCGACACCTTTGCCCAGCGCCTGCTCCGCGAGGACTACTCGCCGGACCGCTATGTCGCGGCCCACCGGGTCGACGCCGGCCACGTGCGGCGCCGACCGGCCACCTGATGATCAGCTCAGCAGTTCGAGCGCCGCCGCGTGCTGGCAGGGGTCTCCGGCCGCGACGATCCGGCCCAGCGAGCCCAGGCTGAGCTCGGCACCCGACCACTCGGTCATGACGCCGCCCGCGCCGCCGATGACAGCGGCGGGCGCGAAGATGTCATATGGTTTCAGGCCGCTGTCGACGGCGAGATCCGTTCTCCCGCTGGCGAGCATTCCGTACGCGAACGAACTGGCCCCGTACAGGGTGTACCGGGCCTGCTTGCGGACCCGCGCGAGTGCCTGATACTCGCCGGGATCGAAGAAGTCGGGGTTCGAGCAGGTCACGAGCGCGGTGGCGAGATCGGTACAGCGCCTTGTCCGCACCGGCACGCCATTGCGCTTGGCGAAGACCCCGTTCACGCCAACCCACCGGTCGCCGGTCGCGGGATAGTCGAGAACCCCGATCCAGGGCCTGCCGAATCGGCTCACGCCGATGAGGGTGCCGTATACGGGTATTCCGGCGATGAAGGGGGCCGTGCCGTCGACCGGGTCCAGAACCCAGACCACTTCCGCGTCCAGGTCATGCGAGCCGTACTCCTCCCCCATAACGCCGTGATCAGGGTAGGCTTTCTCGATCAGCTCCCGCAGCCTCTCCTCAATCGCGCGGTCCGTCTCGGTGACGAAACTGTTGTCCGCCTTGACGTCGACTCGGGTCACCTCCGCGGCCGCGTCGGCGAGCAGGTGGCGGCTCTCGTCCGCGAGCCGCTCCGCGAAACATATCAGTTCTGAGGCAAACGCGTCAATCATCCCAATCCAATACTCGATGCGGAGTCAGGTCCATTTCTCAAAGCACCGCCGAAAGTCAACCACTCCGGGGTCGGCGTGTCATTCGGCGATTTGTTCGAGCTCTTGCAGCGTTTCCAGGAACGCCCAGTCCACCCACGGCAGAAGCAACTCGATATCAGCCGCGTCGACGGTGGGCCCGCCCCATATCCGGATGCCCGGTGGGGCTTCCCGGTACGAACGGATGTCGTACCCTACACCGTTCTCCTCGATCCTGGCGCACACGCGGCTCACGAAGTCCGCCCGCTGCCCGCCGGACAGCTTATCGAACACATCGTGGCAGAACCTGAGGCAGATACTCGTCGACGAGGTCGTCGTCGGGTCGTCGGCAAGGAACTCCACGTGCGGGTTGGCGCGGACCCACCGCGCGACGACGTCGAGGTTCCCGCGCGATCGCGCTATCAACTCGGGAAGCCCGCCGATTTCGAAACACCAGTCCAGGGCCACCAGCAAGTCCTCGACGACGAGCATCGACGGCGAGTTTATGGTGAAGCCGTCGAACACCTCATTGAGGAGTTCGCCATTGCGGGTGAGCCGGAAGATCTTCGGCAACGGTCGATCCGGTCGGAACACCAGCAGGCGCTCGATGGCGGCCGGGGACAAGGCTATCATGCCGTGCGCCCCCTCACCGCCCAACGACTTATGCCAGGACCACGTGATGACGTCCAGCTTGGTGTAGTCGATCTCCATCGCGAACACGGCCGAGGTGGCATCGCAGATGGTCAGGCCGGTCCGGTCCGCGGGTATCCAGTCCGCCCCCGGAACGCAGACTCCCGATGTCGTCCCGTTCCAGGTGAACACGACATCGCGGTTGAAGTCGACACGGGTGAGGTCGGGCAGGAAACCGTAGTCGTCGGCCCTGTGTACGGTCACATCCGCGATCTTCAACTGCTCGACGACGTCGTTGAGCCAGGTGAAGCCGAAGTTCTCCCAGCAGCACACCTCCACACCGATGTGCCCCAGCAGGTTCCACATCGCCATCTCGATGGCGCCGGTGTCGGAACCCGGCACGATCGCCACCCGGTAGTCCGGCGGCAATTCGAGGACCTGGTGCGACTTCTTAGGTGGCACACGACCCGGCACTTACCGCGTCAAGCTGACGAAGTGCCTGCGCGGGCCGTCGAACCCGAAGCGCCCATGCTGGAGAACCTGGTTGTCCAGAACCAGCACATCCCCCCGCCTCATCCTCACCGCCCGCGTGGTCTGCCAGAGCGCGCCCCGCAGAAACGAGATCAGGTCCTCATCGATCGCGGCCCCGTCGCCGTAGGTGGTCGTTGCCGGATACTCGTGGTCCGGCAGATCACTCGGAAAATCCGGGTGCGACCGCCAGTAAGAACAATGCAACTCGGTAACCTGGTTGAACCACAACCGTTCCCCCGTCTCGGGGTGGGCGATGAACGCGTCTCGGTTGTAGTAGTACTTGAGCCGGTCGTCGTCGCCCCACTCGTACTCGTAGCCCGACGCGGCCAGGTGCCGCCCCACAAGGGCCTTGTCATAGGTCCCGAAGGTTTCGACCCATCCCGTCTCACCGTCGGACGACGTCCGCGACAGGTTCCGGTAGTACCGGATTCCGCGGGCCCGGAACACCTCCCTGAGCCGCTCCGGGATAATCTTCACCGTCTCGCGGATATCGTTGACCGGCACCTCACCACCTTCGAACGCCTCACTTTCGCAGAAGAAGACGACCTTCCGCGGATAGTCGGGGAGGTAGGCCATCTCGTTGTGCGGCGACAGCGTGATCCGGTGGTCTTCCTGGCTGGCGTTGAGCGCCACTCCAGAATCGTTCTTCCGGACGGCGATGCCGCCTTGATACCCGATGCGGCCATAGCCGAGACCCTCGACGACCCGCTCGAAGCCGGCCTTGTCGGTCAGCGGCAGGCCCCGCAGCAGCACCCCGCCGAACTCGGGTAACGCCTCGTCGATGACCTCCCTGACCGCCGCCACGAGCACGGGACGCGGGCGATTCGGCTGTTCGACCGCGAGAGTCGGGATCATCTCGCCGATATCGGGCACGCTCTCGGGGAAGCCGTCGTGGGCCGACCCGGCCAGGAACTCACGATTCCGGACCGCGACCCTGAAGGGCGCGCCGTGCTCGACACGCCGAAAGGCCGGCGCACCCGCACCTGGTCTCATGTCCATCGCATTACCTCGTGTACTCGATTTCCGATCACGTCCGGCCGGCCGGGTTCAAGGCCGTACTACGCCTGGGGGTGGCCCCGCAAGACACAGATTTCGTGGAACACCGGCGCCGCCGGATCCGCGTCCTGCTGCTCCTTCGCCGCACTCGCCGAGATGGGGAACCGGCCTTCCGAATCGGTGTAGAACTCGCACACGAAGTCTTTCTCGTACCCCGTTCCCCGCATCGCGACCTCCAGCGCGACGAAGAACGAGATATCGGTGCGATCGCTCTGCCGCACGATGCTCGAGGCGAGCTCCTCGGGCCGGTAGCCGTTCGACCGGAATAGTTTCAACACGACCTCCTTGCCGATCCGGCAACCGAGGTTGAGGACCACCTGGGCATGGGGTGCGCACGACTTGACCCTCCTGAGCAGGGCTTCGATCAGCCCGAGGCCAACCGCGTTGAACGGGTAGTCGTTGAAGGCCGCCCAGGAATAGTAATGGGCCATGTGGTCGTCAACCCGCCGTCCCGTGTCCACCGCGGTCTTCAGCTGGGCGTTATGGAACCGCGTGTACATCGCGTCATCGGGGTCCGGCACCTGGGGAAGGCATCCGACAACGACGTCCGCGACCGTCACCTCCGCCATGGCCGCGGGTATGTCGATAAGGTTGACCGAGCCCTGGATCGGGCGGAACCGGTCCAGCAGGTCGGGCGCGACCTCGGTGACGAGCTGCTGCGCCAGTACGGGCAGGCGGGGGTCCAGGTCGCTGCCCATGACCAACGACGCGGCACAGCGCCGCAACATGAACGCGACGTTCGCACCGCTGCCGATGCCGACCTCGTAGACCCGCCTGCCAGTCAGCTCGGCGCGCTCAAGTCCGGCCTGGAAAGTCACGGTCCATGGATCGGCAGGATCGAAAGCAAAGCTTGGTATGGTTTCGCAGACATCGTCCGAGACGCGTGTCCGCGTCGAAAGCATGCGCTCCGGCCACATATCGTCAATCCTCCAAGTAAGCACGGACGACCGTGGGAAACACCGCTCCACGGATTCCTAGTCGATCAACAGGACTTCCCTTGCCTGTCCCCGCAGGCAGTGGTCGGAGCGCATCGATGCGGCGTAGCTGCCGGAGTTGATCAGCGCGACCCGGTCGCCTTCCCGCAGCCGCGTCATGCGATGGTCAACGGCCCACACGTCGAGCGCCTCGTTGATGTTGCCGATGACCGTGTAGGTCCGCATGCCATCGTCCCACCGCGGAACGACAGCGACGGGCTCGCAGCGCAGCCCGTAGAAGGCGGGCTCCATCGCCAGGTTGAACCCCGCGTCGAGACCGGCGAACAGCACGTCCCGGCGCCGCTCGACGTAGGTGACGGTGGTCAGCAACAGGCCGGCGTCCTTGACGAGGTAGTCGCCCGGTTCGACGGCGACGCGAAGGCCCCTGCCCCCGAACCGCCGCGCGATCGCGGTGGCCCAGCGAGCCAGGTCCAGTGGTTTATCGGAGTGGGTGTGCGGCACTCCCAACCCACCGCCGATGTTTATCTCTTTCAGGTCCGCGAAATGCTCGGTGAACGCGTCGGCGGCGTCGAGCGCGTCCCGTAACTGGTCCAGCTGTGCGTCGAGGTAGCCGCACCCGACGTGGAAGTGGATTCGGACGATCCGCAGCCCCCATCTCGCGGCGACGGCCTTCGCCTCTTCGATGTGGTCGAGGTAAATGCCGAACTTCGTGGTCGGCGCGCCGCTGTAGTTCAGCCGGTCGTTATCGTGGTAGCCGACACCGACCGCGGGGTTGATCCGCAGGCCTACCTCCCGGCCGGGGCAGATTCGTCCGAGGCCGTTCAGGGCGGAGAGGGAGTCGAGGTTGACCCGCAGGTCCTTGAACCGCGACAGGATTTCGATCTCCTGGGCCGACAGCGAGGTCCCGGTGAAGGAGATCGCGTTGGCCGGGAACCCGCAGCCGAACGCGTGTGTCAACTCGCCCGAGGAACAGACGTCGGCACCGCACAGGCCCAGGGTCCGCAGATACGAAAGCAGGGCGGGTGACCTGTTGGCCTTGATCGCATAGTAGATCTCGTGGTCGATACCGGCCGATGACATCGCATCGGCCAGACGTTGAATGTTTTCCCGCACGCGGTCGGCCCGGCACACATAAGCGGGTGTGCCGAGCCCAGTTGCCAATTCGTCCAGGTCGACCCCACCGAAGTGGAGACGGCCCTGTTCATGGCGGAGGTCTCGCCGTTGCCACCATGGCGGCACCGTCGGTTCGAGCGGCGAGACGGCATCGGGGCGGGCGCCGGCGTCCGGGGCCACATACCGGACGCGCTCGGTCAGTTCGGCGAGTGCGTTCGAGACATGTTCCTGCTCGCACTCCGTTCCCAGGATGACGTGCAGCGGGACGTCGGAGGCCTGGCCGGAGCAGATGGTCTGCTTGATCCGCAGGACCGTCAGCGTGGGTGTCAGACCGCGGCAGTCGAGGATCGTTGGAGCTGCTTCCATGCTGTCACTTCCAAGGTATTCTCGAAACCCGTCCCGATCTAACGAATCTTGCCGGCCCGCAGGTCGTGCTCCGCCCTTGCCAGCGAGTCGGCGATGATGTCCACGATCCGGTCGATCTCACCTCTTGTGATGACCAGAGGCGGAGACATGATGCACAGATTCTCGTAAGGCCGTACTAGGAGCCCCGACAGCTCGCAGTAGGCGTCAACGCGGTGCGCAAGCGCCTGATTGCCCGCGGTGGGACCGACCTCGCCAGGAATCTCGCATTCGACGCAGGCCATAAGGTGATCGCCCCGCACCGCGGACACGATGGGCAGGGCGCGCAGTTCCCGAAGGCGTTCGACGAAGTAGGGGCCAACGTCACGCACGTGCCCGCAGATGTCTTCGCGCCGCATCACCTCGATGTTGGCGATGGCCGTCGCGCAGGCAATCGGGTGCCCGGAATAGGTGAAACCATTGGAGAACACCGGCTTCGCCGGATCGGCTGCCTCGCTCATGGCGTTGGCGACACGGTCGGAGATCAGCACGGCACCGAGCGGTTGGTAGCCCGACGTCAGCCCCTTCGCCGTGACCACCATGTCCGGCACGATGCCGAACCTCGCTTCCGACGCGAAGAAGTGACCGAGCCGGCCGAATCCGGTGACCACCTCGTCCGAGATGTACAAGATGTCGTGCCGCCGGCACAGCTCCAGGGTGGCCTCGTGATACCCCGGCGGCGGGATCAACACCCCGCCAGACGCGAGCACCGGCTCGGCTATGAAACACGCGATGTTCTCCGGGCCGACGCCGGCGATCACCGCCTCCATTCCCTCGATCAGCTGACCGAGCCGTTCGGCCGCGGACACCGGGGAGTCGTCCGGGTCGAAAGCGGGGCTCTCCAGATGGTGCACCCACGCGCTCTCGTAGTGGAAGTGGGTACGGTCCACGACCTTGCCCGACAGCGAAGCCGCCAGGTACGTGCTCCCGTGGTAGGCGTTGACCCGCGAGAGGACATGATATTTTTCGGGGCGCCCACGGCTGGCGAAGTAGTAGTGCGCGATGCGCACCGCGGATTCCACCGCGGTCGAGCCGCAGGTGGCGAAGTGGACCCTGTTCAGGTCCGCGGGCGAGAGCTCCGCCAAGAGCGCGGCCAACTCCGCTGCGGGTTCGCTGGAGACGTCCCCGAACGGGGTGAAATAGGGCATTTTGCGTGCCTGCGCCCGCATGGCGTCGATGAGTTCCTGACGCCCGTATCCGACGGTGACGCACCACATCCCGCCGATCGCGTCGAGATATTTCTTGCCCTCGCTGTCGGAGACCTCGATGCCCTGCGCCTCGCACACGATGAGCGAGCGCGACGTGCCGAGTGCGGTCAGGTCGGCCCAGGGATGTAGGATATGGCGCGCGTCCTTCGCTACCAGGGATTCGAAGCCCGGCAGTTCGCTCCCGATCTCGGTGATACCCTGCGGCACTTTCCCAGCCCCTTCCGATGGTGTTGCCCTGGGACGAACAGCTGATCGACTAGGACGGGCCGAGGACGGCCCGATACCGGTCGTGGGTCTTCGTCAGGTCACTTGCCCTGTACATCGCCGAATAGTCGGCCAGGCTCGGGTAACCCGCCTCGGCGTCCTTCGACAGCGCCTCGACGAAACCGCCGTTCCTGATATCTTCCAGGATTTCCCTGCCCTTGGCCCCCACCTCCTCTCCGATCAGCTTGCCCAGGTAGCGTTGGACACCGAACCGGCAGGTCGGTGAGCCCTGTTGCTCGATGACTTCGAACAGACCGACCGAAGCCGCCTCGGTCAGCATCTCCGCCATTTCACCCGACGCGTACATGTCAAGCAGCGCGGGGATGGGATCGTAGCCGGCAGCGACCAGCACTTCGAACGCGATCCTGATCGCGTCGAGCAGCAGCGGCGTCAGGAACTGCTCCTGAAAAAGGTCCAGCTCCGTTTCGGTGACGTGGGACACCGGCAGGACACCGTAACGCGTGAAGCCGACGGCCTTGGCGACCCCGAGGGTCCGCCGCAACGTCGCACCCGACGCGTCCTGGATGACGTCGACGAACGCCAGCACCCCAGAACCGTCGATGTACCGCCGCCGAATCGGCCTACCGAACATCTTCGGCGCCAGCAGCGCCACGTCGATGTTCGGGGTGAAAGCGATCCGCTCGAACCGGATCGAGAAACCGTGGGCCACGATGAACAGATCACCGTCGTTCAGGTGTGGCGCGATCTGTGAGTCGTAGACGTCGGGATGCGCTTCGTCCGGGATGAGCAGGAGGACGATCGACGCGCTTTCGACGGCATCGGCTATCGACCGGGTGTCGAAGCCGTCCTCGACCGCGGCCTCCCGGTATTCGTCGGCACGGTTGCCCACGATGGCCGGGACGCCGCTGTCGCGAAGGTTGGCGGCGAAGGCCTTCCCCTGAATTCCGTAGCCGATGACGGCGACGACCTCGTCCTTGATGTGGTGCAGACTCGCGTCCTTCTCGATGTACATGCCCGACCCCTCTCGCGCAATGAGGTGGTTCAAGTCCTGACGATGAAGTCTCTTTCCGCGGGCATTGGACGGCGTGAGAAGCGGGACCGGAGGGGGCGGCCCTCAGGTCGGCCGGCACCGGGCCGTCACGCGATTCCGTCGGCCTTGGCATGGTTGACACGGCGCAAACCCATCGCCGGATCGTGGTCGCGCACCCGTTCCCCGATGTCGGCGTGCGCCATGTTGCGGCCGTAGACCTCCCTGAACGCGTCCCACTCGCGCCGGCGTCGTTGGCGGCCCCAGTGCAGCAGGGTCGCCATCTCCGCCAGCACCAGGTCCAGCACGTCGAGATCAAGATCACACCGGCCGGCCTGGTCGAACACCACGGCGTCCCTGATCCCGCCGAAGTTCAACAAGTAGTCCTCGTAGCTGTTCGCCATGAGGTGGGTCACGTAGTGCCGCACCTTCTCGCGGATGAAATCCCGATCACCCCGCGGGTGGTCGGCCCGGTTGAGTGCGAACCGCTCCTCATCATGGACCGCCAGGAACTGCAACCGGTGCGTCGTCGAACCGTCGAGTTTCTTGACCTGCTTCTTCCTCAGCTCCCTTGCGACCAGCTCAACCAACTCACGGCCGGCCCACCTGAACTCCGTGAGCTTGATGTTGATCATATCGTAGACGGTGCCTCCCCCGCATTTACGCTTGTTGATCCGGAACATGCGGGAGATGTCCTTGACCGCGATCTCCCCGCCCTCGCTGGAAGCGAGCGGCCTGATGCCGCAGAACACGTTGAAGATGTCCCGCCGCTCGATCCGCCACCGATCCTCGACCAGTTCGTTGTAGGACTGCAGCAGCTCCTCGATCTCGTCCGCCATCGGCACGACGAGATCGGGGTCGCTGTGCGCCCGGTCCGTGGTCGTACACTGGATGTACCACAGGCCATTCTGGTGAAAGGGCCTCAGATAGTGCTGGCGCTCCGAGTTGAGCGGCACCAGCCCGACCTGCAGAGCGGGGTTCTCCGACAGATTCTGGTGAATGAACCGGCTCGTCGCCTCCAGGTGCGAACCACGGGAGTACACCACGGACTTCTTCCCGTCCGGCCGCGCCGTCCGGTTCCTCGCCTGGTCCACCCACGGACCGGCGGCGTTCACGATCGTATGCGCCCTGACGGCCACCCGCTCGGGCAGCCCATCGTGCTCGAAGCGCCTAGCCAGCGTCACCAGGAAATAGCCCACCTCACCATCTTGCTTCCACTCGTAATGCTCGACCTCGACATAGCTCAGCGCGCGGATGGGGTGCGATCTGGACCCTCTGTAGTAGGCGTCGCGAATCGCCTTGAGCACCAGGACCTTGTCGTTGTTGGCCTTGCCGTCCCAGTACAGAATACCCCCGAGCACCCCCTCCGATGCCAGGTTCGGCAGCTGCCTGTACAGCGATTTCTTGCTGAAGAACAGCTTGACCCGGCTGAGCCTGGGGACGAGGCCGCACCACGACCACACGATCGTGAACAGGTCGTAGAGCAGGATCCCGAAGAACACGGCCCATTTCTTCTCGGGGCTGTCGGGCAGGACGAACACTATGTTGGGGATTTCCTCCACCGTGCTCCTGCTGGTTTCGATCAGGATCTTCCGCTCGCGGGTTCCGTACCAGACCAGCTGCAGGTCGAGCCAGGCGTCCCGAATGTTCCGCGCGAACGTCTGCTTGATCTTGGGGTCGGTGCGGAGCCGGAACGCGAGCAGCAGGCGATGGAAGGCCATCCGCAGGTACCGGATCCCCGGGTGGATCGCCTTTCCGGTCTTGCTCGACGTCTGGGCGGCGAACGGCCCGCGGTCGACCAGGACGGCGCTCGCGTTGGCGCGGGAGGCCATGTCCCGCAAAACGCCCGCGCCGGCCGCGCCGCCCCCGATGATCAGGGTGTCGTAGACGAACCCTGGCTCGTCGGCGAGCTCGCGGTACTGGCGAACGACGTCCGACATGGCGAACGTCCGCGCGACCAGTGTGGTGGGGGACGGCCCTCTCGCCTGCGTCACGATGCCCGACCTCCTCTTCGCACCGCGATCACCCGGTGGTCCGCGTCGCGCCAGGCCCGGAACGTAATCGCGCGTTCCGTTGGGATCGGCGATATCGTCTGCCAATCCCAGGCCCGCTCGATCATGTACGTCATGAACGCGCGGATGTGTTCGCTACTCATTCCACGAGCACCCCGGCGCCGCTCGGTCAGGCGTTCCTGCTGCTCGCGCTCCCGCAGCATCTGTTCGAACGGCGGCCAGTCGAAGCTCCAGAGCGC
>Ga0126372_10000619_pt1 | contig 12783 bp, 2 predicted proteins | sample PanSoiMetaPlot_6_FD_92762 | JGI IMG/M metagenome (GOLD analysis project Ga0126372, IMG submission 92762) | Tropical forest soil microbial communities from Panama - MetaG Plot_6 | ecosystem: Environmental > Terrestrial > Soil > Tropical forest > Bulk soil | place: Panama | collected 2016-02-17
ACTTCGGCCACTTCGGCCACTTCGGCCACTTCGGCCACTTCGGCCACTTCGGCCACTTCGGCCACTTCGGCCACTTCGGCCACTTCGGCCACTTCGGCCACTTCGAAAGAGTATGAGATCTCGCTGAAGACGATCTGCAGCGGTATCGACCGACCGGTGAGATCGAAGTTCGAACGCAGCGCGGGCTGCCGATGCACCAGCCGTTGGTATGCGCGGCGGAACTCATCCTCATACCACGGCATCCGCAGCCGGTACCGAAAGACGTCCTTATACAGCGAGGAGTCCGCGCGCTGCCGGCTGTGAAACAGCATTCCCAGCTGCAGCTGGGACGCGGGAAAGGCGTCTTCGACGTCGTCGTGGATGGTCACCCTGTCGATCAGTGGTACGAGCTCGAACGGAGCAACCACCGCCCGGTCCACCGCGGGCGGAGCGTGGGCCGCCACCTGTGCGGCGAGGCTGGCGATAGTCGGGCGAGCGTAGAATTGCTCGACATCGAATACCAGGCCCCGTTTCTCGGCCTCGGTCCGCATCCGCAGCACCAGGATCGAGTCGCCACCTACGGTAAAGAAATCGTCGTGGATGCCGAACCCATCCGATCCGAGCACATCGCGCCAGATGTCGGCTAGTTCCATTTCGGTTGGGTTGCCGGGGCGCTCCGATCCGTGCTCTCCGCGGGCGAGTGTGGGCAACGCTCGCCGGTCCACTTTTCCGCTCCGCGTCAACGGGAGCCGATCCAGCGCAACGATGCGCGTGGGAATCATGTGCGAAGGGAGCCGATCGGTGAGGAAACCGACGACCGACTCGGTGAGTGACGATCGGTCTTCCGCGGCCGGGTTCTCGTTCGCCACGACGTAGGCGACCAGCCGGGTTCCGGCGTCGGTGTGCTCGTCGACCGCCACCGCCGCGGCGACGTTCGGACATTGGGCCAGGGCGCTGGAGACCTCGCCGAGCGTCACGCGGTTCCCGCGGATCTTCACCTGGTCGTCCAGCCGGCCGAGATATTCGACGGTGCCGTCGGCCAACCAGCGGGCGAGGTCCCCTGTGCGGTATCGGCGTCGCTCCGGTATCGACTCGTCGACGAGGAACACTTCGTTGGTGAGGGCGGGTTGTCCAAGGTATCCACGGCCGACCCCAACGCCAGCGATGTTCAGCTCGCCCAGCACACCTATCGGGCAGCGCCGACCGTCGCCGTCCAGCACCATGAGCGCGATATTGTCGATCGGCCTGCCGATGGGCACCCGCTCGATCGCGTCGGACCGCGGAATGTCGTAGTAGGAAACGTCGACCGTCGCCTCGGTCGGCCCATACAGATTCACCAGCTGGACATCGGCACGCCCCACCGCCGCGAACGTCGAACGAAAACGCTCCGCCAGCGCGGGTACCAGCGCTTCGCCGCTGCAGAACACCCTGCGCAGAGTTCGCACCTGTTGCGCGGCCCGCGGATCATTCTCGAGGTGGTCAAGAAAGGGACCGAGCATTGACGGCACGAAATGCATGACGGTTACACCGTGGCGTTCGATAGCGGCACCAAGCTCGCGGGGATCGCGCTCCGCACCCACCGGCGCCACCGCCACGCGCGCCCCGACGTGTGCCCACCACATGAGCTCCCAGACCGAGACGTCGAAGGTGGCGGGAGTCTTGTGCAGGATGACATCGCTTTCCCGCAACGGATATCGACGCTGCATCCAGGCCAGGCGATTGATGACCGAACGATGCTCGATCATCACCCCCTTCGGGGCACCGGTGGAGCCCGACGTATAGATGACGTAGGCCAGGTCGGTAGGCCGAACCGCAGTCGGTCGAGTCACAGCCGGCCGATCGGCTATATCAATGGCCTCCTCGCCCGCATCGCAGGAGTGTGCCGGCATAGCGGCCACCGGCTGGACACCGAGATCGTCCAATAAGCCTTCGAACCGGCCCTCACAGATGGCCATCCGCGCCTGGCAGCCGGTCAGTAGGGTTCGTACGCGCGCCTGCGGGTCCCGCGGATCGACCGGCACATAGGCACCTCCCGCGGCGTGCACGGCATGGACGGCGATCAGGAACTCCGCGGATCGCGGTAGCAGCACCGGAACGCATTCCTCCGGACGAAGACCGGCGCTGGCCAGTTGCTTCGCAAGACGAGAAACGTGCCGGCTGAATTCCGCGTACGTCAGCACAAGCGTTTGCCCGGCGGCGTCGGACCAGACGATGGCCGGTTGTTCCGGTCTGCGGCCGGCTTGTTCCGCAACGAGCCGGTCCAGCGTCGCCGTTTCGTCGAGCGGCGCCGAATGTGGGCGTTCGAACTCGACGATGCGGGCCATTTCGGCCGGGCCGATGATCGACAATGTTCCCAGCGGCACTTCGGGCGATCGCAGACCCTCATCGAGCAGGCCGACCATGTGCCCCATCGCCGACTCGATGGGAAAATCGTCGTCGAAGACGTCGGTGGCGTAAAAGACATCCACGTCCAGCGAACCGTCCTCGTGTTCGCGGACGACGATGTTGACGGCACCGAGCGAGTACCCGGGCGAGAGCACGGTCGATTCGACGCCTGCGCGACGGTCAAGCTCACCGCCTGCGCTTACGCGACGGTCGAACTCAACCTCGACGCCTTTGCGACGGTCTAGCTCACTGCCGGCGCCTGCGCTATGATCGAACTCACTGCCGACGCCTGCGCGACGGTCAAGCCCACCGCCGGCGGCTTTAATGTAAGAGTAGGTGACGTCGAACAGGTCGCGCATCTGGTGGCCTTCGTCGCGCAGCGCGGTGCGCAGGTCTCCCAACGCGAATCGCTGATGGGCTGTGAGGTCCCAGGCATCCGAACTGACCTGATCGGCGAGATCGAGCAACGTACACTGCTCATCGACGGGCACGTGGAGCGGCAAGATATTCGTGACGTCCGACATGGTCGCCAACTCGGCCGGTGTCCGGCGATTCAGCAATGGGATGCCCAGCACAATATCGCCGTCACGGTGCAACCGGCGCAGATAGGCAGCGAGAGCGGCAGCGGTCACGGAGAAGATCGAGCGCCCCGTCGCCCTAACGCGATCGGCGATATGCGCGTCGATGTGCACGGAATGTTGCCGTCGGTTGCGGCCCCGCACGGCCGAAGTGCGAGCGAACAGGGCCGGCGCCAGCTCCCCTACCGCGCCCACGAGCGCATCCCGGTCCGCTTTCCACTCCGGCGAGTTCCGGTATCTCGCATCTGCTTCGACAACGTCGAGGCAGCTGGGTGCCGGGGCAAGCGCAGTCCCGTCATCGGCAGACCAATAGTACTCGCAGATATCCCTGATCATGAGGTTGATGCCCCACGCATCGGCAACCACATGATGGAGCCGGCCATACACGATCAGCGAGTCGGCATCATCGACCAGAATTGTTGTCTGCACGAGTGGCCCGTCCAGCGCGATGGCGGTGTCGGTGGTCCGGCTGATCCACTGCTGACATGCGTCGCCCGGATCGGGCTCGGCAAGAAACGAAACGACCTCGACGTCCGGATAATCGGGCAGCACCCGCTGCAGCAACTCGCCGTCGTGAGTCTCCAGGCGCAGCCGCATCGCATCGTGCCGCAGCGCCGTGCGCCGGATGGATTCCTTCATCCGGTCGATTTCGGTCGTACCGCGCAGCCGGATGTAGCCGCTGGGCTGGGACAATGGCAGATCGGGATAGACCAGCGTGGTCGCGATGAGGTCCCGCTGATAGCCGCTCAGCGGCAAAAGCTCTCCGGCCGCGCGCACGCCGGTCACATACTCGCCGGACACGCGCTCGCCGCACACGTACTCGCCAGTCACGTACTCGCCGGACACATGTTCGTCAGTCACGTGTTCACCAGTCACGCGCCCACTGGTCACGTACTCGCCGGACACATGTTCGCCAGTCACGTGTTCGTCAGTCACGCGCTCACCGACCGTGCGCTGCTCGGGCTGGGTGCCCTCGTCCGTGACCACGGTTGATTCATCTGTTTCGTCTCGGGGTGGTCGTGCCACGAGGGTGAGCAGGTGCTCCGCCAACGCCGCCGGAGTCTTATGGTCAAAGACGGCGGTCGTCGAGATCGATAGTCCGGTGGCCTTCTTGAGCCGGTTTCGGAACTCGACCGCGCCGAGGGAGTCGAACCCCACGCTCTTGAAGCTCGCGTCGGGGTCTATCGCCTCCGCGGTTCCATGTTTCAGAACCGTACCATGTCCCAGCACGGTGGCGGCGACGCCGCAAACCAGCTCGACGATCGCTGCTCGCCGCTCGGTCGCCGTCATGCCCACCAGATCGTCGGTGAACCGTGGTGCTTCACCCGCACGGTGACCGTTGCTCGCGGCTGGTAGACCGGGCCGGACCAATCGGCTGAGCATCGAGGGCCGCTGCCCAACACTGCGCGCCGGCCCAGGCGGAAGGTCGAAACGAGCCGGAATCAGCAACGATTGGCCGCTGCTCAGCGCGGCGTCGAACAGCGCCAAGCCCTCCTTAGAAGACAACGCTGAGAAGCCCGTACGACGGAGGCGAGCGTGGTCTTGGCCGTCGAGGTGACCGGTCATTCCGGTTTTCTGCGCCCACATTCCCCACGCCATGCTGGTCGCGGGCAGACCACGTTGGCGTCGGTGTTCGGCCAGCGCGTCGAGGAATGTGTTGGCCGCCGCATAATTCGCCTGACCGGCCGTACCCAAGATCCCAGCCGCGGACGAGAATAGCACGAATTCGGACAGATCCAGGTGGCAGGTCGCCTGGTGCAGATTCCAGGCCGCATCGAGCTTCGGCCGGAGCACGCGATCCACCGCAGCCATCGACATAGCGCTGAATACCGCGTCGTCGAGCACGCCGGCGGCGTGGATGACCGCGGTCAGCGGGTGCTGCGCCGGGATTCCCGACAACACGGCGTCCAGACTGTGCCGATCGGCGACGTCACACGCGACGATCCGCACGTCGGCGCCCAAGGCACGAAGCTCGTCGCCGAATTCTCGGGCATTGGCCGTGCCCGGTCCGCTCCGGCTGACCAGAAGCAGGTGTTCGACACCGCGGGTGGCCACCAGGTGGCGTGCGAGCATCGCGCCGAGCCCACCCGTTCCACCGGTGATGAGCACGGTTCCCGCCGGGTCCCATGGCCGCGGAACCGTGAGCGCGAGCTTGCCGATATGGCGGGCCTTGCCGAGGAAGGACAACGCATCCGGCATCTGCCGGACATCGCGGACCGATACCGGCAGCGGATGCAACTCGCCGCGGTCGAACATCGCGGCAATTTCCGAAAGCATGTTCTGCGTTTCGCTCGGACCCACCCTGGTGAGATCGAAGTGCTGATAGCGCACACCGGGGTGGCCCTTCGCGACCGCCTCCGGATCGCGGAGGTCGGTCTTTCCCAGCTCGATGAAGTGACCGCCGCGTGGCAACAGGTCGAGCGAGACGCCGACGGAATCACCCGCGAGCGAATTGAGCACGACGTCGACGCCGGCGCCCGCTGTCGCCTCAAGAAACGCGGCTCCGAACTCGCACGTGCGTGAGCTCGCTATGTGATCCTCGTCAAAACCCAGGTCGCGCAGTATGTTCCACTTCGCGGCGCTGGCGGTGGCAAAGACCTCGGCGCCCACGTGGCGAGCGAGCTGAATGGCCGCCATTCCCACTCCCCCGGTCGCGGCGTGCACCAGGAGCCGCGCACCCGATCTCAGCCCGGCCAGCACACGCAACGCGCAGTGGGCGGTGAGGAATACGGCCGGGGTGGACGCGGCCTGTTCAAAGGACCACGCCGGCGGAAATCGGGTGAGGAACCTGTGATCACGGATGACTCGTGGGCCGACACCCATGAAGGTCCCCATCACCCGATCGCCCGGCCTCAGCGTCGTGACGTCATCGGCGACCTCGACGACCACGCCCGCGCCTTCATTGCCGAGATCGGCGTCGGGGTCCGGATACAGCCCGTACCCGATCATCACATCGCGGAAGTTCAGTCCAACCGCACGGACCGCGATCCGGACTTCGCCCGACGCCAGTGGCCTACCGGCCTCGGGCCACGGGGTCAGCGACATGTTGCTGGCTTCGAGCGTTCCCTCGCCCAGCGTGCGCAGCTGCCACTGCGGCTCCCGCAGCCGATCAAGCCCCGCGATGAGCGACCCCGCCCTGCGCACGACGCGCGGCGCGCGGGCCACGCCGCGCCGGAACGCCAGCTGCGGTTCACCGCTGGCCAGGGCCGTGGGGACGAGGTCACGCCAACCCAACCAGTCCTCCACGTCGGCCAGGACAATCCGGCCAGGGTGCTCCGTCTGCGCGCCGCGCAGCAGACCCCACACCGGCGCGTGCACCAGATCCATGACGTCCTCGCCACCAGTGGAGATGGCGCGCCTGGTGAGAACCACCAAGGGGACACCGTCGAATTTGGGATCGGTCAGCCATTGTTGCGTGATGTGCAGAACGTCGCGCAGCGCCTGCCGCGATCTCTGTGGAAGTGGTGTCCCGTCGGTGACTCCGGACCGGTCCTCGCAGCGCAGGACCGCCGCCCTAACAGTACCCGGTTCAGACGCGGTGTCCGATTCAGGAACAGTGCCCGATTCAGGAACAGTGCCCGATTCAGGAACAGTGCCCGATTCAGGAACAGTGCCCGATTCAGGAACAGTGCCCGATTCAGACGTCGTGCCTGATTCGCACGCGGTGGACCACTCCACCCAGTCCTGCCAGACATTCGTTCTAGTCGGTTCGCGGATCGGCGTCCAATCGACGCCGAACAGCAGGTCGTGCGTGCCGGTATTGGCGGCGAGGAGCCGATCGCGAGCGATCGGCCGCAGCGTCAGCGATTCAACAGTGCACACAAGCTGCCCATCCGGATCGGTGAGCGTCAACTCGTACGTGTCGGGCCCGATCGCCACGATGCGCACGCGGGCAATGGTGGCGCCGACCGCGTGCAGCCGGAGTCCCGCCCACGCGAAGGGCAACCGAACCTGCTCCGACGTCACCTCCCGACCGGGATCCACGTATTCGAGCGCGTGCAGGGCGGCATCCAACAAAGCCGGATGAAGGCTAAAATCGTCGCCGCCGGCAGCTTCGGGCAACACGACCTCGGCGTAGAGCTCGGCACCGCGACGCCACGCCGCTCGCAGCCCGCGGAACGCCGGTCCGTACTGGTATCCGCACCTGGCAAGCCTGCCGTAGCAATCCGACACGCCGACCGGCACGGCATCGCGCGGTGGCCAGACCGCCGGATCGGTCGTTAGATTAGTCGTCAGATTAACCGTCGAATCAGCCGTCAGATCAGCCGTGGGATAAGCCGTGGGATATGCTGTTGGACTAATCACCGGACTGGCTACGGGACTGGCCGTCGGGCTGGCACTGCCACCTGCAGAATCCGACCCCAGGGCCGCCTCGGCGTGTTTGGTCCAGACCGGTCGGGTATCGAGCGGTTCGGGTGACTGCCTGCGCGAGTAGATCCGCACGCCGCGTCCGTCGGCCGGCTCATCGGAGACCACCACCTGAATGAGGACGGTGTCGTGTTCCGGGATCACCAGCGGCTCGTGCAGCACAAGCTCCGTGACCGAGGGGCAACCGACCTGCTCACCGGCGAACAGGGCCAACTCGGCCAGCGCGGCACCGGGAAGCAACACGACCTCGTTGACGGCGTGGTCAGCCAGCCAGGAATGAGTGGCCAGCGACAGCCGGCCGGTGAACTGCAGCCCCTCGTTCTCGGGATGGTCGTGCACGGCGGTGAGGACGGGATGCTCGATGCCGCCCGGATCACGCTTCGCGGCAGCCACGGCAGCCACAGTGTCCAGAGCCGGTGACATCCAGAATCGCTTGCGCTGGAATGCGTACGTGGGCAGGTCGACCCGCTTCGGATCTTGATCGCCGAGATGGGTTCCCAGGTCGATCGCCCGGCCCGCCACGTGGACCTCCGCGACCGACGCGAGCAGGCGGCGCAGGCTTGCGTCGTCTCGCCGCAGGCTGCCAACGACCACGATCGGTTCGTTCGCGGCGGCGTCGTGTAGCGACTCCTCGACGCCGACAGTCAGAACGGGGTGCGGACTGACTTCGACAAAAACCCGGTGGCCCCGACCATACGCCGTGCGAACCGCCCGCTCGAAGTTTACCGTTCGGCGCAGATTCTGGTACCAGTAGTCCGCATCGAGTTTGGTGCCCTCCGCTCGGTTCCCGGTCACGGTAGAAATGAACTCGATACCGGAAAGCACCGGTTCGATATCAGCGATCGCGTGCAGCGCCTCGTCGAGCTCTTCGACGCGGGAAGAGTGCGACGCGTAGTCCACGGGGACACGACGCACCCGGATATCTTCGGCCTCACAATGCAGCATGAACTCGTCGATCGCCGCGGCGTCGCCGGACACGACCGTCGAACGAGGTCCGTTGATCGCGGCGATACCGAGGCGCCCCGCCCACCGTTCCAGGCGTTGTGCGACCTCGGCGACGCCGAGCGGTACCGACGCCATCCCACCCGTGCCAGCAATGGCCACGATCGCCTTGCTGCGAAGTGCGACAATCTTCGCCGCATCCCGCAGCGAAAGCACACCGGCGATATGGGCCGCCGCAATCTCACCCTGCGAATGCCCGATCACTGCCGCGGGCTGGATGCCCAGCGCCTGCCAGCAACGCGCGAGCGAGACCATGACCGTGAACAGGGCGGGCTGCACGACATCGACGCGGTCCAGGCTCGGTGCACCAGGCTTTCCACCGAGGACGTCGATCAGCGACCAGCCGACGAAATCGGCGAAGACGCGGTCGCATGCCTCGACCTGCGCCGCGAACACCGGGCTGCTGGCGAGGAGCTCACTCGCCATACCTGTCCATTGCGAACCCTGCCCAGGGAACACGAAGACGACGTCCCCCTCCACCCCGGCCTTTCCCGTGACGGTGGCGGGATTCGGCCGGGCCTCGGCGAGCGCGGCGAGCCCATCGAGCACCTCGGCACGATCGCCCGCCACCAGAACCGCACGATGATCGAAATGGGCACGGCCGGCGGTCAGCGTGTGGGCGAGGTCGGCAAGGCGAAGCAGGGGCCGCTCGCTCAGGTGCGCAAGCAGCCGGGCGGCCTGTGCCTGCAACGCCGCCCGCGTCTTGGCCGAGAGAACAACCGGCACGACGCCCCGATCCCGCACGTGCTGTTCACGCGAGGTCTGCTCACGCGAGTCCTGCTCACGCGAGTCCTGCTCACGCGAGTCCTGCTCACGCGAGTCCTGCCGCTCGCACGAGTCCTGCGGTGGCGCCTGTTCCACGATGACGTGAGCGTTGGTCCCGCTGATCCCGAACGACGACACGGCTCCACGACGCGGCCGTTTCCGATCAGCCGTGGTCGGCCAAGGCGTGGTCGCGGCCACCACTTCGACGGTGCCCGAGCACCAGTCGACGGCATCGGTCACCCTCGTCAGATGAACGGTCCCCGGCATCGTCGCGTGGCGGATCGCTTCGACCATCTTGATGACGCCGGCGACACCGGCCGCCGCCTGAGCATGACCGATGTTCGACTTGATCGATCCCACCAGCAGCGCATTGGCGGCGGACCTGGCCGTGCCGTAGGTCGCCAGCAGCGCCCGCGCCTCGATCGGGTCGCCGACCTTCGTCCCCGTCCCGTGAGCCTCGACGGCATCGACATCGGCCGGCGACAGCCCGGCGTCAGAAAGCGCATCGAGTATCACGCGCCGCTGACCGGCCTCGCTCGGCGCGGACAGACCCTCGGATGCCCCGTCCTGCCCGATCGCGGTTCCGCGCAGCACCGCCAGCACGTCGCCGCCACGACGTCGCGCGTCTGAAAGCCGTTCCAAGACGAGGACGCCGGCTCCCTCCGACACTCCGAACCCGTCGGCGTCCGCGGAGAACGGCTTGCTGACCCCGTCCGGGGCCAGCGCCCCGAGGTGAGCGAACCCCACGAAGATGCTCGGCGCGCAGACGATATTGACGCCGCCAGCCAGCGCGATCGAGCACTCGCCGGCCCGCAGAGCCCGCACCGCCAGGTGGATAGCCGTCAGAGAGGACGAGCAAGCGGTGTCGACCGTGACCGCCGGTCCCTCCAGACCCAGCGAATAGGCAACCCGCCCCGAAGCCACACTCGGAGTCGTGCCCGTCGTCAAATGACCGGCGTAGCCCGCGTCACCCACGAACACCCTAGGGCCGTATTCCTGAGCGACGACGCCAAAATAGACCCCGGCCGGTGTGCCCGCGAGTGTCGTCGGATCGATTCCCGCATGCTCGAGGGCTTCCCAGGAAACTTCCAGCAGGATCCGTTGCTGCGGATCCATGGCCAGCGCCTCGCGCGGGCTAATACCGAAAAACGACGAATCGAAGTCGCCGACCCCGTCGAGAAACGACCCTCCGCGCACGTACGTCGAGCCAGGAGCGTCCCGATCAGGGTTGGTGAGCGCCGGCAGGTTCCACCCACGGTCGGTGGGAAACTCCGGCACCGCGGCATTACCGCCGTGCTCGACGAAGTCCCAAAGCTGTTCCGACGAGGAGAGATTTCGCGGGTAACGGCAGCCGATGCCGACTATGGCTATCGGGTCCGCGGACGCATCCGCACGTGACATCCTCAGCTCCTCACGAAGCTCCTTGATGATTCACGTCTCTACCAGAACCGGTGGACGGACCGCCTATCGCGAGCCCGCCGCGCGCCGGCCGAGCGGGTGCGGCCTCGATATCCTCACCCCGCCCATCGAGGGTGCCATGGCCTTCCCGCCACAGGTGAGAATCCACGACAACATCATGTGGAGCGACCGAGGCAACGTCAAGATCTCCGATCGTATTACGCCACATGGCGTTGGCCAAACGGCGCGGCCGGGGGCGTGGCCGTTTGCACTTTCGGCCAGCCCAGCGCGTCAGACAGACGAACAGGTAGGCGATCCCCGCTGACTCGACGAGGCCGAACGACAGGCCGCCGCTCATGGGATGACCGGCCGCACTGAGGAACTTCGCGCTCCAAGCCCGGCCCGGCGCTCACCAGGGCCCGCCCCCGCCGGTCACGGGCGGCACCGCGACCATGATCGCCAAGATTGATACGCCACGATTCGGATCCAGGCCGGAAGTGAATCGTGACGTATCAATTTCAGCGATCATGCACAGGTCGGCGGCCCGACGACCACCCCACGCCCACCGCGTGACACGACAAGCCGGCAACACCGCGCGAGCTTAACAAGACCTGGGTGACCCCATGGATCGCTGAACCGGCCCGGTTGGGTGCTCGCGTACCGCATACCCACCACATCACCACAACATGCCCAACAATTCCCTCCAGGGGGAAGCCGCACCCTTCGGCGCGATCTTGGGAAGTGCGAGACCGGCTAGCGGGCTGGCCGGGCAGTCCCCGCCAACCACGTCGAGTCGGCGGGCCAACCACCCCCTATTAGTCCACGCGAACCGACCGCACCACACCCCCACCGAGCCGATCATACTGAATTACATGGCATTGGGCCGAACCCCGTACCACACCGACCGTTACTTACTCGGTGATTCCGTTATCGGAATCATGGTTGCGAGCTGCGGTTGACCGCGGGTGGAGCTTCCCGATTGCCGGTATTTTCCATGATGTGCTCGCTGCCCGGCGGCTTGTTGCCCTGTTCGACAGTCTGCGCGATCCAGAACGCGACGAAGAGCGCGAACACGACGACCTCGAGCAAGAAAAGGCTGATCCAGTGATTCATCCAGACCCACAGGGCGAACCCGCCGACGACCAGCATGATTCGCGCTATCCAGGTGTAGTGATCACGGTGACCGGCCCCCGAGATGAGCACGCCGACCGCCTGCCCGGCCGTCGGCTTCACCGCCTGATCCGCCATCGGGGCGTCGTAGGACTGCTTTGCTTTCTGCCGGCGCGCGTTTTCCAGGGCTACAATGAAGATACACGCGAACAGGCCGACCGCGGCCAGCCAGTGCGCATTACTGATGAACCAGTCCCGGTACGCGAGAAATGGGACGCCGACAATCACAAGTACGGCCACGCCCGACCCGAATGCCTTCCACGAGAACGCCGGACCCTTGATGAGCGCGAAGAGCAGAGTGATAAGGACAGCCAGAACGCCCACCGCCAGTAGCGCGTACACGTTGTTTTCAATGTTCGCCCTGGCGGCTTCGACCAAGACCATCCTCGATGGGCAGTCCGAGCCTCCCGATGGACCGGCCTTCTGGCAGGCCGCGACCGCCGCATCGAAGTCCGCGCCGCGCGACGTGGGAACGATCGCGACCACGGCCGCGAACATGCCGCCGATATTGAGAAAGACGTCCTCAACATCGGTCGTCCCCTTCAAAGCGATCATGCACGCGGCGAACCCGATAAGGGCGCCGACGAAGATTGCCTGCGCGGGGGTGTAATAGTAGGCGCTGACCGAGGCAAGGGGGTGCAATCCTTGACGTCCGGTCTCGTAAGCCACCGCCGCTCCGAGAGCGGTCAACAGAGCAACGATTGCCAATCGTAGGTAGAGATAGGACTTCACGAAGATTCCGTTGTCCTGCTCCGACGGCTGGTCGCCGTCTGGCTGTAGCGGTCTCAATTCGACCCCCTCACTCGAGTCTCAGGTCCCAAGTCATCCTGCGCACCCTACTCGCGTGTCGTCATATCCCCCACCGAATACGGAGTGCGCAGCGTCGGCGGCCGTCCGTGGTCGCCGCCCACCCGACGACCAGACGCGAGTCGCTCCAACGAAGCCGGCACGCCGACCACCAGGGCATCAAGACCACGCAGTGTGTCCACGTGTCACACCTGGTAGCGGCGTGGGGATGGGCCACAGTGAGGGTGCGGGGACCGTGGTGGTCGCCTCGACTGGCCATGTCTTGGATGCGTTGCCGCCACTCCAATCTCAGCGACCACTCGACCGCACCGCCGCCGTGCGGCTGCCGCCG
>Ga0126372_10000620_pt1 | contig 12782 bp, 5 predicted proteins | sample PanSoiMetaPlot_6_FD_92762 | JGI IMG/M metagenome (GOLD analysis project Ga0126372, IMG submission 92762) | Tropical forest soil microbial communities from Panama - MetaG Plot_6 | ecosystem: Environmental > Terrestrial > Soil > Tropical forest > Bulk soil | place: Panama | collected 2016-02-17
CGAGGCTGGAGTTTTCTTTGCGCCAGTCCCCCACAGTTTTCTTGACGCGCTGAAGATCGAGGGTGAATTCGCCCCCGAGAAAACGGTCCGGGGGTAAACGGCCAAGCAGAAGGTTGGCATCTGTGACAGTAGGCTCGCTGCCGCACCCGTAGCAGATCGGTCCGGGATCGGCTCCCGCTGACTCAGGGCCCACGCGTAGCGCTCCGGCAGCGTCGAAGCGCGCGATGGAACCGCCTCCCGCCCCGACGGTATGGATGTCGAGCATCGGCACACCCACGGGCAGTCCCGCAACTTCCGACTGGCTGCTGCTGCGAATCGTGCCATCGACGAGCGCAACGTCGGTCGATGTGCCGCCCATATCGAAGGAAATGATTCGAGTGACGCCGCTTCGCCGGGCGACGGCTGCGGCGCCGACCACTCCGCCAGCCGGTCCCGAGAGAATTGTCCGTACCGGCTCTCGCGCCGCCGAACGAACAGCGGTGATGCCGCCGCTCGATTGCATAACGAAAATGGATGTACTTTTCCGAGCATCGGAGCGGGTCTCCCGCTCGGGTTGTGTCCGCGCCTCCAGATTCTCGAGGTACCTTTGCATCACAGGCTGAAGATAAGCGTTCACAACCACTGTGCTGGTGCGCTCGTACTCCCGAAATTCTGGCAGGATCACGTGGGAAACGGACATGGGCACACCGAAAGATTGCAGGGCTGTGACGACCGAGCGCTCGTTGGTCGGGTTGGCGAAAGAAAATAAGAAAGAGATCGCGATGGACTCCGGAGATATGTCTGCGATTTGCGTACGCAGTTGCGCGAGATCTTGCGCTGAAGGCGACTGCAGAATCTGACCTTCGCAACTGGTACATTCGTCTACTCCGAATCGCATTCCGTCGGGAACAAGGGGTTCGACGCGATCGAAGAAGAAGTCGTAGAGCTTGGGACGAGCCTGGCGACCAATCTCGATGGCGTCCTCAAATCCGGATGTGGTAACCAGCGCGACGCGCGCACCCTTACGCTGCAGAAGTGTATTGGTGCCGACGGTGGTTCCATGCAGCAGAATCCTTGATGCGGGTGACGCGATTTTTTCGAGGGCTTCGGCGATGGCGCGGGAAGGATCGTCCGGCGTAGAGAAGACTTTGAGCATGCGAATGCGGCCGCGATCGGTCCAGACACAATCGGTAAAAGTACCGCCGGTGTCTATGGCGATGCGAAGGTTGCGAGTGAACTGGCCGCGTAAAGACATGGGCATGGGAAAAACGGAAAGCTAGAGTACCATCCGCGAGCGGCCCAGGCGTAGAGCACACGAGTGGCGGCTGAAGGAATTGGATTGGGAAAATGCTCAGCAGTCGTAGCGATGGATGGAGAAAAGAACGTTACTCGCTCACGGGGCGGGGTCCGGTCAGTATGAGCACAAGCCCAAAACGCGCGTCGGCGAGGACAGGGAAAGGCTGCAAGGAACCGGGGGCCAGTGAAATCGGGATTCTTTCGCCAGTTTGAGGACCAAGTCGACCCTGGCCTGATCGGGTGGGATTTGCCATTCGGCTCACGGTGCCGATTAGTCGGCACTCATTTTTTCGTAGGAGTGACTTCCGTCACACGCTGCGTGACAAAACCAAACTAGAGTGTTGATAGAAGTAGACAGCAGTTGGGTAAGACTAAGACATGCTGGAAGTGCAAAGAGGGTGTGGTGATCAGCCTGTCGACTGGATTGTGCGTGATTTGTTCTCCGCTCAATTGGAAAAGCCCAGAATGCGCGGCGAAATAATTGGCTGCGATGAAAAAGCCGGTGGAGAATGTCGGACCCACCATGCTCGCAAAGGTGCGGCGACGCTTCTCTAAATAAATCCCCAACAAAGGCGTGCGTGGACGGGAGGCCAACACCCCTGTGCCGCCCTAAAGGGGCACGCCCGCCGCCCGTGACGCTATAATTCACGGCGATGGAAAGCACTCCCACCACGATTATTGGGGACCAGGCTGACCTTCGTGTTGAGCAACAACCGCTCCATCTGCGCATTCACGCTATCAACATCTTTGTACGCGATCAGGACCAGAGCCTGCGCTTTTACATTGATCAGCTTGGATTCAGCCTGATCGGCGATGTCAAATTTGGATCCGGTCAACGCTGGGTCGCAGTGGCTCCTCCGGACGGCAGTGCTGTGCTTTCGCTGGTCGCACCTCCGCCTGATTCGAAGGATTGCGAACTGATCGGCAGGTCGACGGGCGTGGTTTTCGTGACCGAAGACGTGGTCGCGAAATTTCAGGAATGGCGCAAACGCGGAGTGCGCTTTCAATACACGCCGCGCCTGAAGCGAATCAAGTACGAGCGACAAGCGCCGCCGGCGGCCCCGGCGCAGCAGTCGTTACTGGGCACACCGGGACCGATCTGGGGTGGGATATTCACCCACTTCAAAGACATTGATGGAAATACTTTCGCGCTGGTGAGCCTCGACGAAGAGAGCCGGTTGGTGGAAGAGCAACGGCGAGCAGCGGGAGCGAGGCTCGAGTCGGAGCGACGAGCACACCAGGAACTGGAAATCGCGAAACAGGTGCAGATGCGGCTGTTTCCGCAGACGCGTCCCGCGCTCACTACGCTCGATTATTCCGGGATCTGCATTCAGGCTCGCGAGGTCGGCGGAGATTACTACGACTTCCTTGACCTGGGTCAAAACCGGCTGGGGCTGGTGGTGGGCGATATTTCGGGCAAAGGAATCGCAGCCGCGCTCCTGATGGCCAATCTGCAGGCAAACCTGCGGAGTCAGTGCGCTATCGCATCGGATCAACCACAGCAGTTCCTACAACTGGTGAACCGGTTGTTCTACGAGAACTCGACCGACAGTTCCTATGCGACTCTTTTCTTCGCCGAATACGACGAGACGGCGCAGCGGCTGCGCTATGTCAATTGCGGACATCTTTGCGCGCTTCTGCTACGCAGCGACGATACGTTGGAGCGGCTCGACTCGACCTGCACGGTACTGGGACTGTTCAAAGAATGGCCATGCTCCACGGGAGAGCGCCGGCTTCTCACGGGGGACACGTTGGCCCTGTACACCGATGGCATCACCGAATCTCTCAACGACTCGGGAGAAGAATTTGGGGAGCTGCGTTTGATCGAATCGCTGCGACGCCATCGCGAGGAACCCTCGTCGTGCTTAGTCGATTCGATCGTGACCGATGTCAAAGTATTCAGTCCTCATGAGCAATCCGACGACATAACGCTGATCGTTGCCAAGTGCAGATAGGCTTTTTGCGGCAACGTTGGTTTGTACGGGCTAAGAACTGAAAGCTTGCTTGGCCGGCGCTAATGATCGGACGATGTCGGAGTTGTCGAGAAGGCCAGAGTCAGCAGGGTCTTCTGCTCCATCTCATGCGCTTTCGCGGAACCCGTTGCAGGGCTGGCGGAGGCGGACCGCTTCACCGAGAGGACTGAGCGCTCACCTGCGATGCGGCGCAAGCGGGGAAGCATGTAAAACAGCGCACCCATATTGGCGGGCTCCTCTTGCACCCACACGATTTCGTTCGTGGAGCCAAGACGCTCGAATTCCGCAGAGAGCTCCGCTTCAGGAAAGGGGTAAAGCTGCTCGACGAAGACGATCGCGGTGGAGCTGTCTTTGCGTTTCTTGCGCTCGACGCGCAGCTCGTGCCCAATCTTGCCCGTAGACAGCAGGATTCGGCGAGCTTCTGAGATTTCATGGTCAGGCAAGACGTTGAGAAAGTCCGGACGCGAAAAATCTTCGATTGGCGACGACGCATCCGGGTGACGCAGCATGCTCTTGGGAGTGAAAACGACCAACGGCTTGCGCCACGGGCGCAGGGCCTGCTGGCGAAGTAGATGAAAGTATTGAGCCGCGTTCGAGGGCTGGCAGATCTGGAAATTGTCGCGAGCCGCAAGCTGCAGAAAGCGCTCGATGCGCGCGCTGGAGTGTTCCGGACCTTGTCCCTCGTAACCGTGAGGTAGAAGCAGGACAACACCGGAGAGCAGGTTCCACTTGTCTTCACCTGCGCTGACAAACTGGTCGATGACTGCTTGAGCGACGTTGGCGAAGTCGCCAAACTGGGCTTCCCATAGCACGAGGGCTTCGGGATAGTCGCGGCTGTATCCGTATTCGTAGCCGAGGATCCCCGCCTCGGAAAGTGTGGAGTTGTAGATTTCGCACGGCGCCTGATCATCGGCGATATGCTCGAGTGGAATATATTCCTGCTCGTTCTTGACGTCGACCAGAACTGAGTGACGCTGATTGAATGTGCCGCGGCGGCTGTCCTGACCGCTCATGCGGATGCGCACACCCTGTTTCACTAGAGTGCCGAAGGCCAGCGCTTCGGCCATGCCAAAATCCACGGGACGCTTGCCTGTCCCCATCTCAGCGCGCTGCTCGAGCAATTTTTTGAGCTTTGGGTGGATGTGAAAATCGGCCGGGTAGGTGGTGAGCCGCTCGGTTACCTGCTCCAGTTCCTCAGCCGAGACGCCGGTGTGCACAGCGTACTCGGGACGGTAGCGGCCACCTTTGTATGCGTTCCAGTAGCCGGGGAGATCGCGCAACGTCGGCTTCTTGGTAATGCCGCTGGCATTCTTCTGAGCGGCCTCCAACTCCTCGCGAATCTTTGCGGCGCGAGCGTCGGCGTCTTCGACATCAAGGTCCTCACCGTAAATCTGCCAAAGCGGCGGGTGGTCCTTTATCGCCTTGTAGAGCAATGGCTGAGTGATGGTGGGATCGTCGACTTCACTGTGCCCGTGTCGACGATATCCGATCAGGTCGATGACAACGTCACTCGAGAACGTGTAGCGATACTCGATGGCCAGTTGTGCGACGCGCAGGACGGCGTCCACGTCTTCACCATTGACATGAAAGATGGGAACCGCCTGTCGCTTGGCCAGATCAGATGCGAAGCGCGAGGATTGCAATTCGCCGGGCACAGTGGTGAAGCCAATCAGATTGTTGGCGATGACGTGCACCGTCCCGCCAACGGTGTAGGCGCGCAGGTCAGCGTAGTTTAGAGTCTCGGCCCAGATACCTTGGCCGGCAAAAGCGGCATCGCCGTGCACGATGAGCGGCAGAAACTTGTTCTTGCCATCTTCGCCAGCGCGATCCTGTTTTGCGCGGGTGCGTCCTTCGGTGACGGGATCGACAGCCTCGAGATGGCTGGGATTTGAAACTAGATGGATGTGAATCCGGGCGCCGCTGCGCGTTACGTATTCTCCGGTGGCTCCCATGTGGTACTTCACGTCGCCGCTGCCGAGAACGCTGCGCGGATCAACATCTTCAAAACCGGCGAAAACCTCTTCCGCTGGCCGGCGCGCAACGTGCACGATCACGTTCAGGCGCCCACGATGGCTCATGCCCATCACAAGTTCGACGGCTCCGCGTTTGCCCGCGCCCTCCAGAATTTCGTCAACCAGGGGAATAAGAGCCGTGACACCTTCGAGTGAAAAACGCTTGGTGCCCAGATAGCGTTGCTGCAAAACGTGCTCAAAAAGCTCGGCGCGGGTAAGGAGATCGAGCGCACGATCCTGATCGATGGCAGCCGGTTCGGATTCCATGCGCTCCTGGATCCAGCGCCGCCTCTCGAGATCAGCGACATGAGCGAATTCGACGCCAATGCTTCCACAGTAATAGCTGCGGGCTTGGCGGGCCAGATCGCCGGAAATCTCGAGCTCAGGAACCGCCACCGGCTTGAGAAAGCCGAGAGGATCAAGATCAGCCTGAAGGTATCCCCAGCGCCGGAAGAGATCGAACACACGCTCGTGGTCGCTGTCGTTGGGGGCTTCGATCACTTCAGCCGTCGATGTCGTGAGTTGCGGCTTGCCGTTTCGGGGAGCCATAGATGCGGTTACTAGAATAAAGGATGCGAGGGGATATGTCGCGGATGCAGCCTGAGGGCATGCGGGTTGGGGAGAGTTTGCGAGGAGAGCGGCTGCAGAAGATCGGTACGAAAAAGCGATGGGCGGTGGGGAGCAGAAAATAGTGGCTGTGGTGGTGCGGGTGGGGAACGAGAGCTTGATTCAGTGGAAGTTGTGGGACGTGGTTTCCGCTTGCGTGATCGACAATGGCGTGATGCAATCGGCTTTCACCGAGATGACGTTGTCTAGATTCTGCAGGACGCCTTCGACCATCACGAACTTTTCGCTGACCAGAAGCAGCCGGTTCTTCTGAAACATGTCGGGAGAAATGATGGCGTTGGCGACCCCGGTTTCGTCCTCGAGGCTTAGGAACACGAAGCCTTTTGCCGTGCCTGGGCGCTGGCGAACGATGACACATCCGGCAATTCGCGTGCGTTGGCCGTTGGGAAGTTTTCTGAGATCGCTTGCGCGGCGGACACCCATGCTTTCCATTTGGCCGCGACGGTACGCCATGGGATGTGGTCCCACTGTCATTCCCGTGCCGTGAAAATCGGCAACCAGGCGCTCTTCATGATTCATGGGTTGCAAAGGCGATGGGGAATCGAGCTCGGACAGTTCTTCCAGCAATGGCCCGGAATAGCGCACGGCGCGCTCCACCTGCCAGAGAGCGTCGCGGCGGTGCAATTTCGAGGTTCGGGAAAACAGGATTCGAGTTTCAAGCTGCAAGTTTCCGGAGGACGGGATGCAGGCATGATTTTGATCATCCGAAACCTGGTGCCTAGGAACCGGATCGCCGTTACTGGAAACTGAATTCAGCGCACCGATCGCGGCAAGAGTATTCAGTTCATCTTTGCGAAGTTCAGGAACACGGTGCGCGATATCGTGAATCGACGTAAAAGGCGCTTCAGTTCGGGCTCGAACCAGCGACTGGCCTGCTTCTTCACGCAACCCGCGGACATAGCGCAGGCCGAGGCGGAGGGGAGGTTGAGTTGCCTGGATGTGGGTATGATTTTTCTCACCTGAAACTTTAAACTCGAAACTTGAAACTGGCTCTAAAGTGCAAAGCCAGTCAGACTTCATCACATCAATTGGCCGTATCTTCAATCCGTGACGCTGGGCATCCTTGACGATCGTTGCGGGATGGTAGAAACCCATGGGTTGGTTGTTGAGTAGGGCGGCGGTGAATGCGGCAAGATAATGTTCCTTCAAGAACGCGCTGGCATAAGCGAGCAGTGCAAAACTGGCTGCATGAGATTCAGGGAATCCATAAAGAGCAAATGATGTAATGGAAAGAATAATCTGCTCCTGAGCAGCTGGCGCAATTCCGTTGCGTTCCATTCCGGCGCGAAGCTTGGCCTCGATCTCCTTCATGCGCGCCTGCGAGCGTTTGAAGCCCATCGCACGGCGCAATTCTTCGGCTTCACCTCCGGTGAAATTCGCGGCTATCATCGCGATTCGCAGCAATTGTTCCTGGAACAACGGCACGCCGAGAGTCCGTGCCAGCACGGGCTCGAGCGAAGGATGAGGATAGGAGACTGGCTCGCGGCCCTGGCGGCGCTGCAGAAACGGATTGACCATCTGGCCGACGATGGGACCGGGACGAATGATGGCGACCTGCACCACGATGTCGTAAAAACGCTGGGGACGCAGTCGCGGCAAGCACGACATCTGGGCTCGGCTTTCCACCTGAAACATCCCGATGGTGTCGGCCTTCTGCAGCGTGGCGTAGACAGCAGGATCGTCGGCGGGTAAGTGCGCCAGGCTTACTTCTTCCCCGTAATCTTTGCGGATGAGTTCAATAGAATCCTCCAGAACGGCCATCATCCCGAGGCCGAGCAGATCGACCTTGATAATGCCCAAGTCAGCGCAGTCATCCTTATCCCACTGCACTACGACGCGTCCGGGCATGGAGGCAGGTTCAAGCGGGACAACGGAATCCAGTTGACCCTGGCAAATCACCATGCCACCAGAATGCTGACCGAGATGGCGAGGCAAATTCTGTACCGCCTCGCAGAGCTCGAAGTACTTGCGCAAGCGCGGATGGCACAAATCAAGGCCGGCATCGCGAAAGCGGCGATCGAAAGAATCGTGCTCATCGCGATATTCCCAGCTGCCGACAACCGCAGAAAGGCGCTCGAGCGTTTCCGGTTCAAAGCCAAGCGCCTTGCCCATTTCGCGCGCAGCCAGCCTGCCGCGATATGTGATGACGTTGGCAGTCATCGCTGCGCCGCGCTCCCCGTAACTCTGATACACGTGCTGGATGACGCGTTCGCGCTGATCGCCACTGGGCAGATCAAGATCGATGTCGGGCCACTCTCCGCGCTCCTCGGAGAGAAAGCGTTCGAAGAGCAATTCCATGCTGATGGGATCGACGGCGGTAATGCCGAGCGAATAGCAAACGGCGCTATTGGCGGCCGATCCGCGGCCCTGCACCAGGATGTTCTGCTCGCGACAAAAGCGAACCAGGTCCCAGACGATGAGGAAGTAGCCGGCCAGCTCAAGTTTCTGGATGAGAGTCAGCTCGCGTTCGATTTGACGCCAGGCGCGCTGCTGCAGGTCGGAACCGGCGCGTCCGTAGCGCTCGCGAAAACCTTCGTGCGTGCGCCGGCGCAGAAACGACATTAGAGTTTCGCCTTCAGGCACGGGATACTTCGGAAACTGGTAGCCAAGATCACTGAGCTCGAATTCGAGGCGGGACGAAAGCTCGACCGTTTTTGAAATTGCTTCGGGCAGGTCAGCGAAAAGCTGCCGCATCTGCTGCGACGTCTTCAAATGGCGTTCGGAGTTACGGGCGAGCAAACGTCCGGCAGTGGCCAGGGTGCAGTGGTGGCGGAGCGCGGTGAAAACGTCGCAGAGTTCGCGATGCTGGGACCCGGCGTAGCTGACGCCATTGGTGGCAAGCAGGGGAAGATGTAGCGAGCGGGCGATCTCGATGGCGGCCTGATTGCGATATTCTTCGTCTCGAAGAAAATGCCGCTGTAACTCAACAAAAACATTGTCGTGACCAAAAATGCCGATGAGCGAGTCCACGCAACGTTGCGCTTCTTCGAATCCACCACGAGCGAGAGCTGCCGCCAACGGGCCCTCGGGGCCTCCAGTCAGGCAGATGAGTCCGGAAGCGTGTTCCTGGAGTTCAGCTTCACAAACCGCGCCTTCATTTTTCTGGGCGCGTAGTTTCATGCCGGTGATGAGGCGGCAAAGATTCTGGTAACCGAGGCGGGACGAGACCAGAAGCGGAAGACGAGGTGAGATTGTCGAATTATCGGATTTTCGAATCGACGAATTATGAGCTCGGTCGACTGCAGGCCCTGGCTTGAATTCTTCAATTCGAAAATTCGACAAACCGGCAATTTGTAGATCTGTTTCACAAAACGTCACCTCTGCCCCGATATGAGCCTGGATGCCGGCTTTGTCAGCCGCCATATGAAAACGTGGCGCACCGTAAAGACCATCGCGATCAAGCAATGCCATGGCAGGCAGATCGAGTGTGGCGCAGGTGGAGACCATGTCTTCGGGAAGGGAAGCGCCCTCCAGAAAACTGAAAGCCGAGCGGGCGTGCAGCTCGACGTATTCGATGGGAGAAGATCTCGGCCTCGCAGAATTCACCGATTTGCGAATCTTGGGGACGCTGGCACAGCAGGACATAAAAAAATCTCAGTTTCGATCCTCGATCCAATCTTCCGGATTGACTTAATCGTAAGTTCCTTCCACCAACCATTGCCCGCTAAGCAAGTCTCGCACCAGACGATAAAGGACGACGCCGTTCGATGTTTGCAGCGCAATATCCCACTCGTCGCGCGCCCATGCGTACGGCTCCCACCAGTCGCCGGAAGAGCGCCATGGTCCGGCCTGCCAGATAACGTCTCCAGAAATTTCTTTCTTTTTGAGACAAGCAAGATGGGCGGGCTTGCCGTCACGTAAAGTCACCGTAGCGCGCAGGGCAGGACGGAAAATACGCAATGCTGTGACTGCGGACGCGGCAGAATCCTGGGCGACAGGTTTTGAATTGCTGCGTTCTGCGTCGATGGGATTGAAATGTTGCAAAAGAAATCCTTCGGGACGATGCGTGTCCAAAAGCTCGATCGATCCCAGCCGGCCTTCGCCCACAATTCCGGCGATGCGCGCCATGGTGAGTTCGAGTTTTTCCGGTTCGGGCGAAGGCGGAATAAACAGTCCGCCTTGTGCGGCACGCGCCCGCGCTGGTTGGGCGGAGAGCCAGATTTTCTTGATGGGAGCTCCCGGCGGATGCGCTTTGAGATCGAGTTGCAGAAGCTTGAGAAACACCTTGGCGTCAAGCATGGCGACAGGCAGACGGAGGGTTCGAGAAAAAAAGGAAACCCGGGTCGCGTGTTCCGCCGTTTGAAGAGGAGGGGGAGAACCTGTCTCCGTTTCGTCGTCCTCGTTGTAATCGGGAATTTCGGGAGTTTGGGGAGAATCCTGATCCTCGTCCAGATGAATGCCGGTTTCCAGTTCCAGCTTGAGATGCAACTCCTGGGTAGCTAAAGCGCGGGAGGCAAGACGCGAACAAACCTGATCGAGCAGGCGTCCGAGAAGAAAGGCAAGCGGTTCCAGCAAAATCAGTGGATATTCCAGTTCGATGGATTCTTCAAAAATCAGAGGTGAATCTACCGGAACCAGTGTCCGGACTACGGCGCCGCGTGATAGCTTCTGCAAGCGCAGACCTTCCTGCCCCATGCGCTCGCTGACGGCGAGTGCGGGAAGCGCCGTGAGCGACCGCAAGTTGCGCAGTCCCCAACGATCGAACATGTCTGACAACTCTGCCGCGCGCTCGGGGGTGATTTCGCTGAGACACGCCAGCAGCACGTGCAAAGGCAGATGGCCCAGGCGTTCTTCTTCTTCTCCGGAAGCAATCACGCTGACGCCAGAATAGCCGCGAGCGGCCAGCATGGCTGCGTCGGGATTCGAGGCCACGGCCACATTTGCTTCCAGTCCCAAATCAGAAGCCCGCCGCGCCAAGTCACGCGCAATTTTTGCGGGCGGGCCAAATAAGTGTTCGGTTCCGGTAATGTCCAATACAACTGTGTCGGGCGCGGTATCCTCCACACGAGGAGAAAACGATTGGGCGCAATCGAGCAAAGCGGCGTGGGCGGCAGATTCCTGCGCTGTTGAACGGCAACGCAAGGCCAAGCCGGGGCAGGCTTCTGCCTGAAGTTTTGTCATGCCGGCGTCGAGCCCGGCGCAGCGCGCCTTTTCATTGATCGCAAAAACTTTTTGCTGCGGTGGCTTACCTTCGAGTAAGGCTAATGCCTGCGAGCGCAGGTCCGGCTCGGCGCGTAAGATCGCTTCCACGGGAAAATCGGGAACGAAAATGCAGGCAAAGGCCATGGAGATCGATGGTGATCAATGTTTTTGTTCGATAAAGAGTTTCATAAGTTTTTCATTCACAATTTTTCATCCCGCCCAAATGCTTTTGCTGACAACGCACTATTGACCGACTGCACAGGCTTCCGCTCCATGCGCGTGCGCTGCAGTTCCATGCGCAGGTGTAATCCTTCAAAAAGCTGTGCGTGAGAAATTGCAATCCGTAGCGGAGAACCAGCCGCAGAGACCTTGTGCATCACCGTATCCTGCCCGTCTAAACGCAATACCAAAGACGCACAGGTTCGGGCACATGGAGTTTGACCAAGTAAAAGCAGCAACGTAGGCGTATTTTCAACGGCGCGGCGAAAACGAAACCAGGAGGTCAGCGGAATGCGGCGCGCGAACTGTTTCGGCACAGCACTGAGATCGATGACCACAATACCAAAACCACCGCTTTGCAATAAAAGATCAATGGTCTTGATCGCCTGTTCGAGCTGCGCCCACTCATGTTGAGTTTCTTCTTTTTGTTTTTCACCGGCTTTCAGGAAAAACGAAGAGCTTCGAGATCGCGGAACTTTTCTTTTATTGGAAGTGATGCGGCCGTCCGAACCGCATCGGACCCACAACAGGTTTTGAAAATTCATGCCGGCAGCAAGGGCTGATTTGGGATCGAAGGCATCATTCACATCCACCAGGGCACAAGCTTCCCCGCGCCGTGTTGCCGCCGCCAGTGCCGACATTAATATTGTGGTGCGACCGGAGGAAGCAGGTCCGTAAATCTCAGTCAGGCTGCCACGCGGAAGTCCGCCAGTGAGTGCGTCGATCTCAGGAATTCCGACAGAGACAATCTCGGGGTCAGGTCGAACTTCGAGGCGAGAGGCCATCGTGACCTGGTTGAGCCGAGGGGTGCGGACCAGATATTTGGCCAGTTCAGCATGGCTAATTCCGCGGGCAAATTTTCTCAGTTCAGGACTCGCAGTCGGCGGTTTGCGGACAAGAGCGTCAGATTGTGGCGCAAAAAGTTCGGGACGGCCCGTCGCCGGCTGGTCGCAAACGAGCGAAGAAAACATAAAGACCTCAGGGTTCCCAGGGAACGTTTGGGGACTGTTTTTCAGAGAACCATTCTTCAGGAACTGTTTCTTAAGGAACCGTTTTCAGGGAACATGGGGATCCGAGAAGGGGTCTCCTTTAGCTAATTCGCTTTTTGTTCGCCTAGAGAAAGTCTGCTCCCAGGCGAGGGGCTTGTCAAGGGAGAAGTTGAAAAAATTGCAAGTGCGGTGCAGAAAGCCTGGAAGAAGCGGGATCGCGAAGAACGAATGATAGAATATTTTGAAAAATATTTGGCGCTATCGTCTAGGGGTTAGGACGGAAGATTCTCAATCTTCAAACCCGGGTTCGATTCCCGGTAGCGCTACCACCTACCTATTGCTATCTCACGCTACTGCTTGTACTTCCTGAACGATTCCTGACCGAGTCAAAACCTCAGTATTACTCCGTGTGGCACGGTAGCGGTCAGTATGGGGCACAATTTGGGGCACTATTTGGGGTGAACCAACATCTGGTCGATCTTAGCGACTGGAGCGTGCCCCGGTAACGCACCACGAACGGCGTTGTGCACTCTGTCGCCGGGTTA
>Ga0126372_10000622_pt1 | contig 12760 bp, 5 predicted proteins | sample PanSoiMetaPlot_6_FD_92762 | JGI IMG/M metagenome (GOLD analysis project Ga0126372, IMG submission 92762) | Tropical forest soil microbial communities from Panama - MetaG Plot_6 | ecosystem: Environmental > Terrestrial > Soil > Tropical forest > Bulk soil | place: Panama | collected 2016-02-17
ACCCGCAACGTACCATTAAAGGATGTTAGCTGACGTACCTTTTTCGCTCGCAGGTATATAGTTTATAACACAGTAATACTAGTACGCCGACAGGCGGCGAAGCAGATTGAGCGGGTTCTGGATGAGCACACTCGGCTGAGACGCCCGCCCGAGGAAATCAAGGTCAAAGCGAAAGCGATGCTAGACCCCATCAACAACAAGACTGCGAAACCAGAAGCAACGCAAACCATACAGGAATTTGTAACTGCTGTGTACTTTCCGAGCTTGGAGAAGATGGCGCGAGTGTCAACCGTCAAGTTCTGTAAGTCACGATGGGGATCGCAGCTAAAGGCGCGGTGTGGTGATTACCAACTACGCGATTTCCGCACCGTGGATGGGCAAACCATTCTCAATCAGATTGCCAGCGAAAACCCGAAGCTCATGCGCCGGACGTTGATCCACTTTCGCAATGTACTCAGCGGGATATTCAGTGAAGCGATTCGACTTGGTTATCTAGATGGCCAGGTCACGCTGCATGGCACCACCAAAACTGTAATCGGCAATCCCATGCGTGGAGTAAGGATTCCGAACGCACCCGAAGGAGAAGACACATATGCTTACAGTCTGGAGGAAGTGAGTCGGATTTTGGCATATCTCCCACAGCCAGCGCACACGATATGTGCCGTAGCCGCCTTTACTGGTCTAAGGCGCTCGGAGCTGTCCGGACTCGTTTGGGAGAATTACGATGGCGACCAGATCAGCGTGACTCGCTCAGTTTGGGAAGGCCATGTCAATGAACCCAAAACGCGTAAGTCTAAAGCCCCGGTACCGGTAATTGCACCCTTGCGCAAGATCCTCGATGCCTACAGTGCGAAGTGCGGCAATCCCGCCTCTGGGATAATGTTCGCCTCGGAGAAGGGAACACCGCTGCGCATGAACAATGTCGTAAACCGGATGATCTTGCCCTCGCTAAAGAATGGCGAGTGGCACGGCTGGCATGCTTTCAGACGCGGCCTCGCAACTAACCTGCACCGCTTGGGGGTCGATGACAAGTCGATCCAGGCAATCCTGCGGCACTCGAACATCACAACCACCCAGAACGTTTACATCAAGACCGTGAGCAGCGACTCGGTAGTTGCCATGAAGTTGCTAGAAAGCTTATTGTGCACCAATTGTGCACCAGAACCATCCCCAACCACCGATGTTCGTGCTACAGTAATGTAGTATTTTCAATGACTTGGGTCCGCACGGGGCTGTAGCTCAGCTGGATAGAGCAAGAGTTTCCTAAACTCTAGGTCGGCGGTTCGACTCCGCCCAGCCCCTCCACGAGTTATGTGTCCATTTCGGAGACCTGGGTAACAAAACTTCCTAAGACATGGGTAACATTGGTTGCTAAGCGCTTCAGTTCAGCATGGTGGAGCGTGACGCTGAGCTAGTCACCGCTTGTGCCTTTGTCGCGACGATTTCCGCTTAGATTTATCCGGCCCTTCGCGTGCGTCTGCGGTTCCAACAAGAATGTGTCTGCGTGACCGCAACGTCGCCATGTCGCAGGATCCCCGGAATGTCGAGGGACCCTTCTCAGCAGATCGTGATCACTGGCACGACACCGCTATTTCTCATCTTCGTCTTGCCGATCACGCTTTTCCACACGGCGGGCTGGACGCGAATCTCAGTGGGCTTGCCCACTTTTCCCAAGGTAGTCCGCGTAAATCAGCGCTCGGAATCCAGCATTGGCAGCGCGGGCAAATATCGTGGTGGCTGGATTAAGCAGCACGGCAAGAACTCGATCGATCTCTTGGGTGAGTATGCGTATCGTCATTATCCAGCAGAGGCACATCTTGAACAAGATTCTTGCTCGCCTCGTGATCATCAGCGATTCGGTCGAACGCGCGAGTGACCTGAACTAGAATGTGGCCAGAGCGTGGGGAACAGAAGTGTTTTTTTGGTCTGGGAGCACTCTTTGTAGGCACGGCGCATAGTGGCGCAGTGTTCCTGCTGTGGTTCTGCCAACGATTCCTTAGAAATTTCACACATCCTTTTCGCGCGTTACATCCGTGGGAAAGTCAGGACTTCTAAGCCGTCGCAACTCGGCGTCAGTGATCGTGAATTCAACGGAGCCGCAATCCAAGCAGACGAGAAGCTTTGGAAATAGCCAAACTGTGGGTTTCGTCAGGTTTCTCGAAGCTGGAAAGTGGACATTGATTTCCGCTGTGAACTCGCGACGATTGGCTGATTGACAGGACATGCAAGACATGCGGAATCTCTCAGAGTCTCTGACTACCCCCGAGTCCCAGACTTCTGAGTATCATCCTGGGAATGCGAGCTCACGGTCAATAGACTGAAAAAAGCAAAACGCGGACAGATTTCCGGCTTAATCTGCGCCTACCCGCCATCGACCGCGATATCACGATTGTCACTTTGTAACTTTGACATGGTTCTCTTTGAGAGATCATTGCGACACTGCTGCTAAGCCTACATCTCAACTCCCTGTTTTCTCTTTTCCGATTGCGGCGCGGTCCGGGTGATGCCACGGCGTCGCGACGTTGACCTCAGACGTTCATTCGTTAGCAGTTCCATGTCAGCCGCCCGGGTCGGGATAACCCCCACTGCCGCCAACGGCTTACGGACAGCCTTGGCAGAGTGGGATTCGCGTTGCAAAGGACCCAAATGCAACCGAGATGCCCTGTAAGACAGGATCGTTGAGATCGGTTTCGATCAAGAACCCGTGATTGGGATCAATGAAAAACAAGTCCACATTGACAGCACCAGAAGTGTTCGGCACTAGGAATCCTGCCGAGTCGGTCAAGCTTCCCCTAAGAACATTCGGGCTGGAGCCGGGCATGAAGGTTCCTGTCACTCCGTCAGGCCCTGGATTCACATAAGAAGTGTTCGCATCAACGGTACCAGCCAATATCTGCGCAGGCCCGCTTGCATTAAACTGGCCCGTGAGATCGATCTGAGATCCCCCAGTGTACTGCGTAAATCTCATCCCATAGTCTCCGTTGAAAGAAGCCGGGGTAGAAACCTGATACGCAGCTCCGATGGCTACGCCGGATCCCTGAGAATTCGAGTCTGCGTCGAGGACCAATGGCGGGTTGCCATTGCCCGTCTGATAAAAGATGTATTCCGGTCCAGCGCCGTTCACTGTATAGGTGAGGTGACAGTCCAAACGGCCGCTACCGTTCTTATCAAGCAAGCAGGGGGCCTGGAACTGGTCGACTAGGCCAACAAAAAGATCGCCAAAATACGCCTCGTTGAATCCGCTTGTCAGGTTACCGGCTTGGGCGGTGAAAGTTCCGGCCGACGTCAACGAGGAAGACGATGGCACAAGGCCAGCATCTTGCCCAGCCATGCCAAACACATAGTTTCCCGCGAACTGCGTTGGGTTGACGAAAGTGCCTGTGGTTACACCTTGTCCTACAGCAACTCCGGAGGCTGAAGCTCCTGTCAAATTGACGGCATCGACGTCGGTTTCGATTAACTTAATGTGGCTTGCGTCGATGATGTAACCGGTGAACAGCATGGGAGTGGGCGAAAGGGTAGTGGAGAGCCTGAACTTGACTGCGCCGAAAGCATCGGGCCCCGAGACCGTGCCGGAGATCGGAGCACTAGGCTTGAGCGCTGGCACTGCGGGCAAGTCCTGGTCGGCAACACTGCCGGCGCCGGAAATGGTATTGGGAGAATCGATATTTAGAACCCCGCCCACAGCGCTCGGCGATGTTCCACCCACGGAAACACTAGTAGCCAGGTCAGTACCGACCACTACGAAGGCATATCCTTGCGACAAAGGGTTCACGCTGGTTTGCAGGTCCATTGTTCCGGTACCTGTTTCGTTGCTTGGAATCTGAGCGTTAATGGGATCATTTTTCACGATGAATGCTTGCGTGGGCGATAGAACCACAATATTAAAGGTCTCGATTCCCGCTTGGCCTATGTTCGGGTCTGCAGTATTGAGTGTTAAAGTTCCACGTCCGTCAGATCCGATGAAGTAGCTGCCTCCGGTGATGGTATCTGAGACTGAGCGTGATGTGTTTGTGTACGTTTGTTCTCCGGCTGTCACACCGCCACTACCGTCAAGCACAACTACCCCAGCAAACTGGGCGACGTCTTGAGTGCCGGTAATGATGTCTACATCAAGGCCGCTGGTCTGGAGAACGTAGGTCCCCTTCAAGGCAGTGGAGAACGCCACGATGGTTATCGGGGCTATGAGGTTTTTGCTTCGATCAGCGGTCGCAAACGCTAGAATTTTTACCGACAAACTATTCGTTGTCAGGTTGGCCGGCGGCGTGTACATCACAGGTTGGCCGCTGGCGGTATGGAGTGCGCTAAGTGACCCGCAATCCTGGCTCTGGCAAGGCGCCACCTTCCAGTCAACGCCGGCATTAAGAGGATCGTTGGTTACAACTGCTGCCAGACTTGGCGTGGTGCTGACGAATATCGGGCTCGCAGGGACGGCCTTAAAGGCGATCGAAACCGATGCTGTAGAAGGAGGCGCGGGTTGGTTACGCACGGTCGTGGTGGGACCTGATCCGCACCCGAGAGACGCACAAATTACCGCGGTGAACAGCAGCACACTCCATCTTCGATTCGGCATGATCATTCCTCAAAAAAGCTCTTCAGAACAGATAGTTCTCGACTCTCTTCTGTCGCGCACTCCACATGTTTTGCGTCAGCACTTTACTGTCCGGTACCACGCAAATAAATCGCTTGCGGCAGTTGGGCGATATTCCGGAGGGTGTAGCCAATCGCAATGTTTCCGGGATCATATCCAACGATCTGCGGCGTGAAGGTAATGGTCAACGTACAACTGCTACCTGGCGCCAAGCTGCCACCGCAATTGTCCGTCTCAAAGTAATCCCCTTGAAGTCGATTCCCAGTGAAGTTCACGGTTCCCGGATTTGGATCTTTGGGATCATTGAACAGCGTCACCGTTAGCGGGGCGCTGGTCTGACCCACGGATTGCATGCCGAAATTCAAGCCGGCACCAGGGCTCATCCTCAGCGGGCTTGGCAAGTTTGCCTTCAACTCGACTGGAAAACGTCCGCTGTCGATTTCGCAGCCGCGGCTCGTGCCGCTTGTGCATTCGAGTGTATTTAGTTCAAGAAAGAAATCGAGACCAACCGTCAACGAGGTTTGGGGCTGGGGCACGAATGAGACTCGGATCGAGCATGTTTGCTGCGGATTTAGCGTGGTTCCCGAGCAGCTGTCATTGGAGATTTGAAAATTCGGTTGCGCGCTGGCCGGATCGAGATCGCAAGCATAGGTGATCGTTGCCGGGCTCTGATTGGGAGTGATGGCGATGAAACCGCTTCCATTTTGCACAACCTGCAAGCCTGAAATTGCGCCTGGCGTGAGCGGTCGCGGCAGTGTGATTATTTGGCCGGGAGTACCGCAGGCTGTGTTTGCTGGCGGCAATATCTGGACCGGAGCCACGCCCTGGTTGGTGAACGTGATGGTTTGCGGCTGACTCTTTTCAGGAGGTACTTCGGCACCAAAATCGAGTTCCGCCGGGAACGGGACAATAGCACTAAGTCCGGTGCCGGTAACGGGAACAGCAAAGTTTCCATCACTGTCACTGCTGTTCGCGCTACTCGTAGTCAATATGAGCTTGCCGGTCGAAGCCAGCGGGCAAGCCGTGGGTGGAGCCCCTGCTGCCGACGATGAGGGATCGCCGGAAGGTGCGTAGGGCAGCCAGGGACAACTCTGTTGCGGAGAAAAGGAGATCCTAACCGCACAACTTTGTCCGGGTGCAAGTGCGAACGGCGTCGAGAGTGAAGGCGCGCAGTTATCTCGCTCAGCGAAATTGGATAGTCCGTTAAAATCGCTGGGGGTACCGAAGGAGCCAGGTTGTCCTGACTGGTCAATAAATACCAGTGTGAGGCCAGTTAATGGGGAGGGATCATTGTTCCTTAGAGTTATCGTCTGGGAGGTCGTCGATCCCAGCAACTGAGGCGGGAACGTCAGAGCGGCCGGCGTCATCAGTACCGGCTGCTGACACGCGGTGGAATCACCGAGTGCTATACAGATATTTCCGGAATCTCCGGGGGAATTGCTTCCCGGGCACTTCTTCGAGCTCACCGCGTAACCGTTCTGACCAATCACAATCATTCCGTTGGCCGTGCTTTCCAATGCCACCGGGCTCGCTTGAAACTGCGGCGCCGTGGTAGACGAGCCGATTTGCCCGACATTCAATCCATTGCCGGCGATAATCTCGAGCACAATCGAGCTCCCGCTGATTTGCCCGTTAACGGAAGCTACGCTTCCCAGGCAGGGATATCCCCCTTGAAAACTCAATGTGCCTGTCACCGTGGCGTTGGTTGATCCAACATTCGGTCCCTGAGTGAGAACCCCGGAAACGGGGAAATCCTGATCGGTGGGAAAACTGGGGTTGAAATTAATATGGCTCGTACGGCTATGAAAGAAGCCTTGGACCGCGCCCGCAAGCGGCGGCACCGAGACCGCGCTCCACTGGAGTCCGCTTTGAGCATTGCCGCACCCCGGGGTATTTGTCGACGAATACGTGCCCATCATCGTCTTACCGTCGGCACTTACGGTGCCGCTAAGGTGGAAACTCTGCGGACCCGCCTGCACGGTAAAGGTAACGTTTTGCCCATTCAGGGTTCCGGTAATCGGAGCCGATCCACTGCAGGGAAACGTACCGAGAGCTTGCGTTGACGTAGCGATCGAGTAAGTTAAACTCCCCGTTAGGGATTGGTTGGTCTGGAGCAGAAATCCGCCCAGCTGGAGAGAACAGGTCGTCGATGTTCCACAAGCAGCCTGCGAATTAGCCGGTGCCCCTGTAAAAGAACCGTCCGACGGTGCGGTCATGGTGAACTGCCAGTTGCCCGCGAGCGGCCCGCTATCCTGCGAGCTCTTGGCGGAATTGCCGCACCCGCAGGCTGCCAGAAGAATCGGACCAACTAGCAGCAGCCACCAACGACCGATTTGCACCCTAGGAAGATTCATAGAATGTGGCTGCTTGGGCCAGCCATTACAAGGTTGATATTGCGTAAAATTCATCATGATTTTGGAATGCGGGCTAAAAGCCCAACTTCAGTCCGAACTGAATCGTACGCGGCCGGTGCGCATCAACCGGGTGCAAAAAGGAAGCACCGGTGACGCAATCGGCTCCGCCGTTTGCCCGGAACCCCGCCGAATAAACCGGTCCGGCGTAACAGCCGACCACGTTATAGCCGCTCGTGCCGGGATTGTCGGGATCGTAAATGCGGAATTCGGTATGGTTAAAGATGTTGAAAGCCTCCATACGAAACTCAATCTCGCTCGATTCGCTGATCTTGATGTGCTTGGCCAGGGTCATGTCAAAGTTCAAACGGCTCGGATTATTGAGAAAATTCCGACCCGCGTTTCCGAAAGTCAGCCCTCGCGGCGCCACAAATTGCGAGGGATTAGCCAACAGCGGCCCAAAGCTCTGCGCATTCGTCAACAGTAAGTTGACGTTTTGGATCTGAGCAACGCTGGTGGGTTTGGGTAATCGCGGCATCACGTCCGGATACGACTCGGCAATGCCCAACCCGCTAGACAGCCATTGACTGGACACGCCCGCGTTGTCGGTCAAGGAGATTCCGTTGTTTCCGGCGCTGTTGATCACCGTAAACGGAGTACCCGACTGGTATAGCGTGACACCGGAAAATTCCCAGCCGTCAAAAATCCATTTGGTAACCCGCGAGCAGCAATCCGGCAGGGGAGTCGTGGCAGCGGGCGCTTCGCTGTTATGGCCGTAGCGCTTCACATCCTGGATGAATTTTAGCGTGGGTAACTGATACACGTAGCTGATGTTGAGCAGGTGGCGCTGATCAAAATTTGAACTGGCGCGGTTCTGGGCAAGATCATAGGAATTCACCAGGACCGGATCGCTGCGATCGGAAGAGTTGTCGATCGAATGGCTGTAGGAGTAGGAAACTCCAGCCGTCAACGGCCCCCGCGAACGCCGCAGGGTCACCTGGAGTGCGTGGTAGGTTGAATTCGCTACATTCTCTAGCGCGAGCACCTGACCCAAACCCGGATACGGCCGGGCCGGAAGCGCATTGACGTTAGGCGTGTGTGTGTTGGTGCACGCCGCTTGCAAGTAGACATAAGCGGGATTCTGCGCTGAAACTACCGTCCCATTTTGCAAAAAGAAAGGTGTGCTTCCATCTCCGGGGAACTGGCTGGCAAACGGCGAGTTTGTGCAATCTGCCAAGGTGATAGGCTCATTAGGCCCAAACGGATTTTCACTCAACGGTAGTGGCCGCAATTGGTTCAGCTGCGGCTCGATCGTCAAGTGGGTACCCTTGCTGCCCACATAGGAAACGGTGCCAACTACGCTTGCGCCCATTTCTCGCTGAATGCCGAAACTCCACTGCTGGGCGTAAGGCCAAACCGCTTTAGTAGGAATGGAAGTGACGTTCAGGGGAAACAACGAACCCGGGGGCGGCGCTGTAAAAATACTCGGTGTCGGGCTGCAGCCGCTGTTCGTAGGATCGAACGCCGGTCCGTAGCCCACATTCCCGATGCACATATAGCTCGACGGTAAGGGTTGCGTGACGCTGAGCACAATCGGGGCGCTGGCCTCAAGCGAACCGGTGTTGGCTTCAACCCCGGTTCCGTGCTCAAAAAATATGCCATACCCGCCGCGAATCGAAGTCTTTCCATCACCTTTCGGATCCCATGCAAAACCTATGCGGGGCGCGGGATTGAACAGATGCCCTTTCATGCAGGACGAGGGGATGCCGTTCGTCCCGCAATGGACTAACCCTAAGGCGTTTATTACGCTCGGATCCAGCTGAAAGGTGCTGGTGTTGAACTGAACGGGCGCTGACCCGGCGGTCTTATCCAGAAGCACACCGGTGTTAGGATCGACGGCGAACCGCGATGGGTTGAAACGGCTGGCTTCCCAGTTCCAAACGTCCCGATTATGCTCATGGTAAGTGCCGAACAGACTGACCCTCAAGCCCATATTCAGCGTAAGCTGTTTGGTCACCTTCCAATCATCTTGGAAGTAAGGCTCTCCAATCTGGTAGCGCTGATAGTAACGATTTTGAGCCGAATCTTGGGAAAAGCTTTGTATGAAGCCGACAGGCACCCCCTGGGTATTGAGATAGGTTGTGAGGAAATCGGCGAAAGCATTACCCGTGCTGTGTGCCAGGTTGCTGAAGGTTAAAAATCCCTGGACATCACCGGAGGCGGCGCCAATCGCGTTGTTAGTCTGATTGCGCTGCGCAAGAATGTACTGCCCACCAAACTGCAGGGTATGTCTCCCAATCGATTTACCCACGTCGTCGCGCACCGAGTAAGTAGGGTTTGTGTGGCTCCACGGCATATAGGACGGATCGACGGTAAATCCTCGGCCACCGTAGGCTGCGTTCGTCCCTTGAATGGAAACTCCCGGCATCTTTCCACCAAAGCCGTTATTGAAGATGTAACCCATGCCACACTGCGGAACACCGGTAACCGGATCGATGCTGAGTTGTGGATCGCACTGACCCGGACGGGTGGGATCAGCAACTAAAGGTTGGTTCAGACCAGGATCGCGCTGGAATTGCGCGCCCCCAGGTCCATTTTGGTCGGCGAGAGTAATTGTCGAATTTGTGTAACTAACAGAAAAAGTGTTGAGAAGCGTGGGTGAGATGGGCTGGGTGAAGCTGGCCACCAAATCCGTACCTGGCCCCACAAACCGATTCTCGACACTGGGGAAAGTGTTACGGTTAACGCCCCACTGCGGCGTCAACACGGTCGTGTCCCAAGCATCGTGAATATAGCGAAACGAGAGCTTTAGCTTGGCAGTGAGTTGTTGATCTATACGAAACAATTCTTCCCGCCAATAAGTGGATGGAGAAACGGTCGCAGTGTAGCAATGGTTGGGATCTTGCGGAATGAAAGTCGCAATGCTGTAGCTACAGCCGACGGGAGAATTCGGCAGAGGTATTAGGTTCGAGTTCAGAATGGACAATGCATTCTTATCCACCCCGATGGCTGCTAAGTCGCTGTTGGTGAATGGGATCAGAGTTACGGCGCCAGATTTAGTCGGGTCGGCTGGACAATCCGGAAACTGCGCACGAGTAAAGCCAAAAGATTCCGGAGATCCTGGTACAGGGCATACATCGCTGAAATCGAAAACTTGATGCACTTGGCCAGACACTGGATCGGTAATGAAATTTTTCTCTATTCCCTGCGGGGTCATCCGCAGGCCACGCTCCAACAATGACGGTACCGCCTGGTTATAATCGGTAGGCGTCTTTTCGAGGCGAGCTTCCTCGGAAAGGAAAAAGAATGTCTTATCTCGTTTCGTGTTGTAAAGACGCGGTATTGTCAACGGCCCGCCAATGGTGCCGCCGAAATCCTGCCGGCGATAAAGCGGAGCATGGCGGGTTTGATCGAAATAGTTGCGGGCATTGAAAGCTTCGTTGCGGACAAAATCGTAAATGTTCCCGTGCAGTCTGTTGGTTCCGGACTTGGTGACCACTTGCACTGTGCCTGACGCCGTGCGTCCATATTGCGCGCCGTAGTTGGAAGTCAGAACTTTTACTTCCTGAATGGCATCGAGGCTGGGATAAACCATGAGGGTGCTGGAAGCCTTGTTGAGACCTGTATTGAGCACATCACTGCCATCGATCTCAAAGCTGTTGTACTCGACCCGGCCGCCGTTGACGCTGTACTTCACGCTGCCAGTGACTCCAACTGTGGCTTCGTCCTGCCCAGTCTGATTGCTTACGCCGGGCGCCAACGCGATCAGTTGGGTGAAATTGCGGCCGTTTAGACCAATGCCGACAACCTCTTTCTGGGTAATCGTGCCGGAAACAGTGGCGTTCTCGACTTCGACCTGCGCCGCGCCGCCCGCCTCCACTTTTACCTCACTTTTTGTGCTCGCCGGCTCGAGCGTGACTTCCAAATTCAACTCCAGTCCTTCGGTCAACCCGATGTTGTCCAGAACTTTGCTGGCGAAGTTAGGCGCCGATACCGTCATGGTGTAGCTACCCGGCTCAAGCCCCCGGAAGGTGTAGCTGCCTTTGTCATCGGTCTCGGTTTGCTGCCCAGCGCCCGCGCCGGAGCTCAACTCCACTTTGGCGCCCGTAACAACTGCCTGAGTCTGATCGGTCACAGTTCCCGAGATAGCGCTCTTGTTATCGGTTTTCTTCGGTTGCTCCTGGGCAATGGCCACCAATGCCAGCAATAGGGTAAGCAGGAGCGCAACACTGCATGACGCGTATTTGCACACTTGAACACCTGACACAGGCACCTCGAATGGGTTTAAGACCGATGGACGTTGCTGGAATGCGGCATTTTAGCAAGGCCACATCTCGTGCAATTGTTAAAAAACGATGAAAAAAGGCTGTGGCTCGATAACAGAAAATTCACATAACTTTCAACGCTTTTTAACCACCGGGGTAAACGCGGGTGGCTACACTGCACGCGTCGTCGCAAGTCAGAGCTCGTGCACGTGAGCTCTGGTCCCCCTTTGCAAAACGCGAAAAGAGTCGGTTGGCAGCAACTTCAAACAATCCTGCGTGCGGCGGCAAGCTGCGCGTACTACCGTGTCGGTTTTTAAAAAAAAAAGAGAGGAATATCTATGTCACGTTTCAAAGCAGGGTTCGCGGTACTGATATTAGCTGCGATTGTGGGCATCGTGCCTCGGGCACACGCAGCTACCAATGTGAAAGTTATGATTGCGGGCTCATCGGCCCTGTGGCAAACACTGGCACTAGGCGCCTACAACAGCGGTAAATGCGTAGCTGGCGGCACCCAACCATGCAAGCACTATACCGCTAAGAATTTCAACCTGACTGACACCCGGCCAACTGCTAAAGGTGGCACAAATGCCACCGATACGGGAAACGTCTGGATCGTCTGGGATAGCAGCGCTACTACCAACGTTTGGGCGTATATCAGAGTCGACTCCGTCGTCGGAACTCGCTGTTACTTCGCTCAGCCCCGTTGCAACGTGAACATCAGCTCGTTCCCAGCTGCGGGAAACCTTATCATCTCCGCGCTATGGGGTGACAAATCCTCGGATTCGACTCCGCCGCTAGCTGTACAAGCTATATTCACCGCTCCTCCTCCCAATATAGTGAACAGCGTAACTGTAGCCGCCACTGACATTCGTCCAGAAGATGGCCTGTTCGCGCAATGCCGTGCCAACTCAGTACTCGGCGGCGGTCATGGCGGTCTTGACGGCCTCGGATATGGGGTCAACGGCTCTGGCGTTTGCCCCAAAGTCGGCTCGTCGCTGGCTCAGCTAGAGGGGGCCGATGTCCTCAGCGGGCTTCCAGGCAGCTCGTCCACTGCTCACGTCTTGGCGTTCAACATCTCTGGCACCGACCCCTTCACCAACAATACCATTCCTGCGGCCACAACTGTGCCGGTTGGAGCGTCTCCAATCGTATTCATCACCGAGCGCATGGGTGCTCTGAAGGGCGTCACCAACGCCAGCGATACCCAGCTGAAATCCGTATTCTCGGGCAACAATTGCAATGCCAGTGCCTTTGGCGCGCCGTCGGCAGCAATCCAGGCCTACTTGCGCGAGCCGCTTTCGGGCACGATGAACACAACCGAGTACACTGTATTTCGCTATCCGAATCAGGACGGAACCAGTCAGGAGACCCACGTTGGCAATACCAATCCCCTGAAGGGCACGCTGTGCGCCGCTGGCGGCGGGAAGCGGACTCGTGGCATTGGAACCGGAGAAGAAGTGACATTGGTGCAAAATTCAGTCGCAAACTTTGGGACAGACGGCGTCGGTTACGCGTTCTTTAGCTATGGGAACGTGAGTTCCATTGCTAATAGC
>Ga0126372_10000623_pt1 | contig 12745 bp, 4 predicted proteins | sample PanSoiMetaPlot_6_FD_92762 | JGI IMG/M metagenome (GOLD analysis project Ga0126372, IMG submission 92762) | Tropical forest soil microbial communities from Panama - MetaG Plot_6 | ecosystem: Environmental > Terrestrial > Soil > Tropical forest > Bulk soil | place: Panama | collected 2016-02-17
GAAAACAGAAAACAGCCGAGCAGGTTGCGTAATTCGGTTTCCGTAGAACGTGGCGAAAGCTCGCCCAGATCGTCGATGATGCGGGCATCAGCATCCAATTCTTTGTACTGATCCTGGGCAAAATAATCGGGCTGCACGTTATGCCCAATGCGATATTCACCTGCGGTGAGCGACTCGCGCTCAGCCAGCAGCTTGATCAGCGTCGATTTGCCTGCGCCATTGACTCCCACCAGCGCCACCCGCTCCCCGCGCTCAATCAAGAAACTCACGTTGCGGAAGACTTGCTTCTCACCATAGTTCTTAGCTATCCCTGAACACTGGGCAACGATCCTGCCGCTCGCTTTGGGTTGCGGGAAAGAGAAGTGGATCGTCTTTTCCTCCTGAGGCAGCTCAATACGTTCCATCTTCTCCAGTTCTTTGATCCGGCTCTGCACCTGTTTTGCTTTATTTGCTTGATAGCGGAACCGGTTGATGAAGATTTCCAGTTGCTCGATGCGCTCGCGCTGCGTGCGATAAGCCGCCTCGAGCTGCTCGCGGCGCTGCCTCTTCTGCTCCAGGTACTTCTCGTAGTCGCCCGCATAGCAATGAATGCGCTTGTTCCAGATTTCCACGATCTTGCCGACCGTCACGTCCAGGAAGTAACGATCATGCGAGATCAGGACAAAGGCATAGGGATAGTCGGACAAATATTCCTCGAGCCAGTTCCGAGCTTCCAGATCCAGGTGGTTGGTGGGCTCATCCAGCAACAACAGATTCGGTTGTTGCAACAGGAGCTTCGCGAGGGCAATACGCATCTGCCATCCGCCAGAAAATTCTTCTGTGTTTCGGTGCCAATCCTCTCTGCCGAATCCAAGGCCGGCCAGAACCGTGCCCACCTTAGCCTCGATGGCATAACCGTCTTGGGTTTGAAAGGCGTGCTCGATGCGATGAAATCGATCAGCTACCTGCGCAAAATCAGCCGAAGCCGTGTCCAGCTCCGCCATTCGATGTGTGAGCTCCTCCATCTCCCGCTCCAAGGCTCGCAGGCTGGAAAAAACATCCATACACTCGGCAAAGACCGTCCGGCCGGAAAGGGCAAGCCCATCCTGCGGCAAATAGCCAAAACTGATGTTCTTGGCTGTGCTGCGCGAGCCGTAGTCAAGGGTTTCCAGCCCGCCCAGGATTTTGAGAAGTGTGGATTTGCCGGTGCCGTTCGCGCCCACCAGGCCCACGCGGTCCTGCGGCGTGATCATCCAGTCAACTTCTTCGAACAACAATTTGTGGCCGTAGCGCTTGCCGGCGCGAGAGAGCTGAATCATGGCGATACAAGTATTTTCTCATGAAGCATTCGGCGCTACGCCTTAAAGGAGGGCCTACGCAAACTGCAGGCTTTTCCTCCGGACGCATGTAGCCGAATCCTTATGGGTAAACTGGCGGTTGGTTAAGAGTTAAGGAAGACAAGACGGCGGAAATCGAAGCAGGCCGGGCGCAGTCTGTGCGAATCCTAACGGCTGCCACTCTACACAGTTTGTGTGTCGCAACGGACGTGGCAACATCATGTTGCATTGCGTGGAACACATCTTAACGCGACATGTTTTTGTTACAATTTACTAGGCGAGGGTAATTCAATTTCTCCCCACAGGGTCGAGAACTTAACTTTCTTTCAAACCAGCTTAACAACGAATTTGACCACTCATCGGGTAGACAGGTCCCTCAACGGTCAAACGCACGAATTCCGTCGACGGGTTTCTCGAGAAACACACGAGAAATCGGAACTTGAATGCCGTAGTCTGAAGTCGACTGCAACGGCTGACATCGAATCCTACCCTGGATAGCAATCGCTCTGGGGCCGCTTTCCGTAGGCCTATGATAAACACCGCGTACGGCACCATTCCATCAAGCAGCAGAAGTGTTCCGAAGTAACACAGGGACCATCGCGATCGCGGCGAAATTCAGGTTTTAATTGGGACTTGCTGACCAAATAAATTCAGGGAGGCTCGAAGAGCCTCCCTGATTTGAAGGGTGCGGCGGAATTCCGTGGCTAGCCGTGGTGTCCGCCAGAATGCCCACCACCGGAGGAACCGCCTCCGCTGTGGCCACCACCCGACGAGCCACCGCGCGAACCACCGCTGTAGGCGCCGCCTCCGCCACGGCTATAGCCACCACTGCTGTCGCCGCGACTGTAGCCACCTCCGTAGCTACGGCTGCTGTATCCTCCGGAACTTCCACCCCACTCGGGACGTGAGGGTGTGACATATCGCGGATTATTCCCATAACTTCCCGAACGGCCGTAGGAGCCGCCGCGCGCATAGGGCGAACTAGACTCACGGGAGTAGTCTCCACCCGGGAGAACTCGGCCTGTCGGACGAGGCACACCCGCTCTGGTGGAATATCCTCCCGAGGAATGGGACGAGCTGCCTGATCCATAGCTACCGCGTGCGCTATTGAGGCTGCTCGGTGAACCATCGCTGCGATGGGTGACGCTGCCAGGCTCCGGACGAGGCACATTGCGCGAGTTCGACGAGCCAATACTCGGCTGGCTCCCTCGGTGGCCCATACCGGATGTTCCGGGCAGGTCGTTCGGCACGTGATTTGACGCCATCGAGCCGCTCTGTGGAGGCCGCGGAACGTAGTGGCTGTTCCCGGACTGCGGCCGTGCCCTGCTTGCTATGGACGAACCGGCATTGCCCGGCCTGTTGTTTTCCACCTGCGAACCGCGATTTCTCAGCCCACTCATGGCTGATCCACTACTCATGCCTCTTTGTGGAGGCCGCGGAACGTTGTGGGCAGCGGATCGAGTATTCAGGCCAGATCCGCGTTCCTCGATCGCACCGGGCTGTGGACGGTTCACTCGATTGTCTGCCCGCTGCAGTTCACCCTGCCCGGGTCTGCCACTCATCGCGCCGTTCCGCGAAATGCCTGGCCTATTGACCACTCCTCGGGCAGGCGCAGCCGCCGGGTGTCGGGATTTGGCTCCCAACACGCTGGTTCTGGTTGGCTGAACGGGAGCGCGGCTCACCGCTCTCGCATTCGCCATCGCGTTTTGCGGGATACGCATCGCCGTATTACCAACCGGCCGGGAGTTCGTAACCACATCGCGTGGCACCGCAGTGAATCCGCCTGGCCGGTTTGCGTTGGCGTAGTGGAACGGCAGCGAGCGGCCATTCACTCCACGGGCTCCCGCTCCATAGTAATGGTTGTAGTAGTTGTTCGTGATGTTAGTGATATTGGTTATGCGCGTGTTAAAGACGTTCACATTCCGGAAATAGCCGCGGCTCACGCCATACCATGGGAAGAACGGTTCGCCAAAGCCCAGTGGGCACCACCCGAGTCCGCCGCCAAATCCGAACCCGAATGAGACACCCCACCCTGGAGCACCAAACCACGCCACCAGCGCGGGCGCCCAGATAGGACGTGCATAGTACGGACCAGGGACCCATCCCCAGCTGCTGCCGATGAATGCCCATCGGCCGTAGTGAAAGGGCGCAAAGCCCCACGGAGCGTCGTCTACCCAACTCCAACCCCACGGATCAATCCATACCCAGTGACCAAAACGGTAAGGCGCCCACCCCGGCGCCACCGTCGGAACCCACACCGGACCATAGGGTGGAACCTCGCGCCAAACGCCATTATTATCGAGATCCTCCGAGCCGATTGTTTCCGGGGAAACGTAGCGCGCCGAAATGGAGTTGTCTTCGCGCTGATCGCGTACCCGTGCCCAATCATCGAATCCATCAGGATTGGGAGCCTCGCCGAGAGAGTGCGTCATCGATGTGCCATTCGAGAACTGTGCTCGTTCTTTGGATTTGACTCTAATTGCCGGACCGTCTCCAGTGGCGTCGCCTTCGCCCTTCCACACCGTCACCTGCGACGTGTCGCCATTGGGATCGACGTCAAAGCGATATACACCCGATTTTTGAATGGTGAACGCCATGTTCGGCGTATCGACTTCGTAAATCTCGCCGTCAAAAAGATGACGGACCCGAAGGTTCAACGTGCCCTGGTGCAACTGCACTTGGATATTGTTGTCGCCGATATTCGTCAGGGTGAGACTCGACTCTGAGTTCATCCGCAGGATGCCATCACCAACGTTCAGCTCAGCCCGCGAATCCTTATCGGTCCAAATGTTGTCGGAATTCGTCAGAGGCCGATTAAGGGTGCCCTCGACCCATTCATCTTGTCCTTTGGGCTGGACGGAAACTGATCCGCTCATGTATTGCAAGCGCGCCACGCGCTGCGGAGGATCAGCGTCGGCAAAACCGGCAGCAGCAGACAATAACAGCAAAATGGTGACTGCAAGAATGCTGCGCCGCAGCGGGTTCATAAAATGCCTCCTTGGGACTTCGATCTGCTTCGATCGACCCATCCCACGGCCAGGGTGAGCAGCTAATGCGAATTGGCCCATGGTCTTCATTACTTTCCCCTTGTTCAAACCCGGCAGCCGGCAATGAGTTGCGGGGTTTACGGGGGACGACGTAAATTCTCGTAAAGCTCGCTTGTGCTGCTCTCAAAGCGGAAATTCCTGCAAGTCATTGTGACTTCAGTCCTTTACCGGAAAAGCAACACGAAGGTGCGCACGAAGCTTACATAGGCTTTCGCTTGTAAGCTTGGTACTCAGCGTCGGCGCTGTCCGGCCCGGACCGATCGGCCCAGCCGGTGTCGCACATCTCGAGTACACCTCTGGCTAGATTTTCCGTCCAGCCGGGCGATGTGGATGACTGGGTGGAAGCCGGGCCAAACGTCCGCTCACCACGGCGGACCGCGTTTGGGGCCGATAATCGTCCCGCGCCAACTTCACCTCGGCGGCGCATTGATGCGCATCAACTCCGAAACCATCCTGACGCGGACCACGTTCGCGACGACACCGGTCAGGTCGAACTCGATCAGGGCAAGCTGAACCTGCGCGTGCGTCGTCCGTATGACGGTGACCCTACGGATACGCCCAACCTGGTTTTCCACCAAAGCCGGTGAATAGCCCTTTGATGTCGATCTCAATAACCGATTTGACTTCGGTGAATCATGTGGGAGGGCTGCGGTGAAGCTACCGGCGAAGCGCGGGTAGTCCCGGTGGAAACCAAACACGCTCTGCTCTGGCCCACGGGGTCTAGGGGCAATTCGTCACATTTTGACGATAAGGGGAAGTTCGAGGATAACGAACACTAACCTTGTAATCTAATGGCCGTCCTGCCGCCCGATTTTAGCGATCATCTGTTGGGCGGCAGCGGCCATAGTTCCGTTCGGTTCGAGACGTAGATACTCTTTAAATTCGGCAATTGCCTTTTGGCCGTCACCCTTGCGTAAATCCACATTCCCCATCAAGACGTGAGCTTCGGAGAGGTCCGGTTTGAGTTCGAGAGCGCGCTGAACGTGGGGCGCGGCATCCTGCCACCGGCCCAGAGCCCAGTAGCTCTTAGCTAACTCGTAGTGAGCTTGCGGGGCATCGGGACTAAGTTTCACTCCGCGCGACAGAAATTTCTCGGCCCCAGTGAAATCTTTCAAGTGGTTCAGCAGCATACCCATAGTAATGTTGGCTTCTGACGACTTCTCGTCGAGACTGAGCACCTTTTCCAGCGCGGCACGGGCTTCCGCAATTCGTCCTACCTCTATATATGCCATTCCGAGCAGAATGTAGGCTGCTTCGTATTTGTCATAAAGCTTCACAGCTGCCTGCAAATGACTGATGCCTTTTTGAGCGTCTTTTTCGTCAGTAAATAGCTTGCGGCCTTTCTCGTATTCTTTGCGCGCTTTTTCGGGCGCGGCGGCATCATTGGCATTCACGTTGGCGTCGGATCCGGGTGGCACCGTGGACCCAGCTTGCTTGCTCGTAGGCTTCATGTCGAAAGTGACGTAGTCTGTCGAGTTTGTCTGCAGATCGATTCGTTGGCTACGTTCTTCGTAACCCGGAGGTTTGAGACGGACGAGGAAGATCGACTCTCCCGGTCCGTCGAAAACGAATTTGCCCAATGCGTCGGTTTCCGTCTGCGCGACATTCCCGGAGGTCTCTCGTTCGAGAGTTACCAGTACGTGCTGCAAAGGCATATGGTTCACCGCGTCGCGCACGAGCCCGTGGATCATCGTGTGCCGCACTGGCGCACCTTGCTGCCCCAGTACCTGTACTGAAACACAGCCGAGCAACAGAGCTAGAATTACGACACGTCGCCGACCGGTGTTCATCAAATCCCTCCCTACTTATGCTGCTCTGCTTGACGGCTTCGGCTTTCGGGCACTAACCTTTGCAGAATAGCGTTGATCGCCAGTCCATCATTGGAATCGGAGTTGCAGAATGCTGCGTCGGACGATCTGTTTTGTCCTCTTTCTTTCAGTTTTCCCCTCTGCTTGTGCAGCCAGGGATGCCAAGGCGTTGCCTGTACATTATCGCGAATGGTTGCAGAAGGACGTCCTCTACATCATTAGCAACCAGGAGCGCGATGCATTCTTGCAGCTGAGCTCCGATGCGGCGCGCGATGAATTCATCCAGCATTTCTGGGAGATCCGCAACCCCACTCCCGGCTCCCCCGACAACCCTTACAAGATCGAGCACTATCGCCGTTTGGAGTACGCCACCCAGTACTTCGGCCACGTCAGCCATACCGAGGGATGGCGTACAGATATGGGACGTATCTATATCACTCTCGGCGAGCCTCAGCAAAGGCAGAAGTTGTTGGGATTACAAAAAATCACGCCGATGGAGATCTGGTTTTACTCCAATACCAATCCCGCCCTTCCGCCATTCTTCTATGTGGTTTTCTACCAACGTGACGTTATGGACGAGTTCAGGCTTTATAGCCCATACAGCGATGGTCCCGAAAAGCTAATTACTGCCGCAGCTGGACCCTCGCGGCAGGATGCGCTAAAGATTTTGTCCAATGATGCAGGAGGCGATGTCGCGAAGGTTACCTTAAGTCTTATTCCGGATGAACCAGTCGATTATCAAACCGGCACTGTAAGCCTCCAGTCCGACATCATGCTCTCCACCATCCGTGACTTACCCAACAATCCCATTTCTCAAAGCGAACTAGCCAATCGTCGGCGCTTATTGGAAGATGTCAGCCACCGCGTTGTCTTGGGTGACGATTATCTCGATGTCATCACCGTTCCCCTTCGTGATGCTGCCGGTAGTACCAATCTTCACTATGTGCTGCGATTCAAGAGGCCTGAGAATTTTTCGCTAGCGCAGGGAGACAAAGGCTACTACTACTCTGTGCTGGATTCGGCCAAAGTTTTCTCGTCGGAGGGCAAGCTGCTCCTGCAAGACGAAAAAAAGGTTTCCCGCACGCTCACTGGCAACCAGTACGAGCAGATGAGGGGTAAACTGTTTGGCTACGAGGGCTGGCTACCACTTCCGCCGGGAAAGTACAAGCTCCAGTTTCAATTAACCAATGTCCTCAACAACACCGCCTTCCGTCGCGAAGTCGAAGTCACCATTCCCGACCCTTCCGCTGCCGGTCTGAAAGTTACCAACATGGTCCCTTTCGCTGAGGCCGTCATCACGCCTCCCGAATCCGGCCGCACCCTTCCATTTAGCGGGGCTGGGGTTAAGTTCATTCCTATGGCGGGACAGGAGCTACAGCTAACGCAGGGGCGCTCTTTAAAATTCTTCTACCAAGTCTGGCTGCCGCATTCGCCTCAAGCTCGGCCTCCGGGCGGCAAGCTCGATGTGGATTATGTTTATGGCACGCTGGGCGCGCGGGAAACTAAGACCATTCACGATGAGATTCCATTGGACCAGCTCGATTCCGGTGGATCTATCGTGAATGGCAAACAGATTCTTACCGGCGACCTTGCTCCTGGCAATTACCGGCTGGTCATGACCGTGCGAGATCCCCAGACTCAGGAAAAGGCTTACGGATCATTAAACTTTAGTGTCTATCCTTCCGCGGCAGCTCCGGCGGCCTGGGACGTATCCGATGACAAGATTGCCGACAGCGTCAACTCGGGAGTCACCGACTATCAGCGTGCCTCTTGTTATATGGCTTCCGGTGACTACGTCCGTGCTCTCACCTGGGTGCAGAATGCGTACCTAAAAAATCCCGCCGATGAACGCTTCCGCAGCCGCCTCATCGAGCTCTACTTTGCCCAGCAGCAGTACGACAAAGTCGGAGATATTTACGCTAAAGTCGGCATTTCGGAAGCAACCGATGAACAGACGATCGCCCGAATTGCCGAGAGCTTCGAGAAATCCGGTGAAATCCGGAAGGCCGTGAGCGTCATGGAATCGGGCGCTGCCCTGAAACCATCCAGCGCTCCCCTACTCCTCGGCTTGGCCAAGTACTATCGAGAGGCTGGCGACCTCCAAAAAGCCAGCGCTGCGGAACAGAAGGGAAGACAATTGATGACCACACATCCAGAGTCTTAGACTCGAATGTCAATGTGTAAATGTTATCCTGAGATACAAGGACTTTACTAACCTAATTCATTCAATTCGCCCCGTCATTAACACTGTCTATAACACATCCCATTTCACTCCTGCTTCTACTTTCCATACAGTAAGGCTGGCCTGTCTATGAAATTTTGTACGCCACGGCAATTTAACAACGTAAGTTGCTGAAAACCAAATACACCAAAGCGGCCGATAACGTGCAACACCGAATGATAACCCCGGGCGTGTTACTTCTGATCTGTGTCTATCTTTGCTGTTTCCCGGGTATTTCACAAAGAGATTTCGTACATCTTGGAGGAGGTAGCATGAAGAATCGCTTCCGTTTTCCAATTCTCGTATTGACATTACTCTTCACTGTTCCGCTCGTTGCTCAGGAATCCACAGTTAAGGGCAGTGTTGGCGGGACGGTGTTCGATCCATCTGGTGCAGTACTACCAGGAGCAAAACTTACCTTAACCGGGCCAACTGGTAACCGCACAGCTACCAGTGATGCAGAAGGTCATTTCGGATTTGATCTTTTGACCCCTGGAATCTATGGCGTAAGAGCGGAAATGACCGGCTTCAAGACTGTCGATCTCCGATCGATTGCAGTCGACACGGGGAAGACGTCAAACGTTCGCATCAACCTCCTGCCGGGAGGCACGACGGAGGTAGTCGAGGTCACTGCTTCTGCAGTAACTGTTGACCCCGCCGCGACTGGAATTCAGACGAACCTGAACGACACCTTCTACCAGAACTTGCCGGTTGCCCGTAACGTGAGCAGCCTGTTCTATGCCAGTGCAGGCGTAACTGACGGCGGTGGTACTGGCGCGGCCAACCCATCGATTGCCGGTGGCTCTGGCTTGGAAAACCAATACGTCGCCGATGGCGTCAACATTACCGATGGCGCGTTTGGTGGAATCGGCGTCTATTCACGTGTTTATGGACCGCTTGCCACCGGTATCAATCTTTCGTTCGTGAAAGAAGTGGACGTTAAGACGGCGGGCTACGAGCCGCAATATGGCAAAAGCACCGGGGGCGTGGTTCAGATTGTCACCAAGTCCGGGAGCAACGAATTTCACGGTGAAGTAGCGGGCTATTTTGGTCCTCAGGCGTTTGAGGCCGCTCGCCTCAATCCGGATAACTTCGGCCGAGTGAACATGAACGGATTCGCCGTCCACCAGGGTGAGTGGGACGTGGCAGCAGAGCTTGGTGGCTACGTTCCCCGATTCAAAGACCACCTCTTCTTCTTTGGAGCTTTCAATCCGTCGTACAACGCCTACTATGACCGTTTCGCTGACATGCACGGGGTAACCGGCCTTCCGGTACTGCCGCAGGCCACTCTGGGTCAGTACACATATGATTACTCGGGGAAACTGACCTGGAAATTGAACGACAGGCACACGATAGAGGCGTCAGTGTTTGGTGATCCTACCCGCGAGTCGAATTTTGGGCCAAACGAAAATACACTGGCGACGTTCAGCAAGACGACCTACGACAAGCTCTCTAACGGGACTCGCAACGTGGTTGCCCGCTACAATGCCACGTTGTCTCCGACTTGGCTTTTTAACGCATCGTGGTCGTGGGGCCGTAACTACTTGACTGACACTCCCTCGGATCCTAGCGTTTATCAGGTTGTGGATTACACTGGCCGCACCGGCACTACCGGAGATCCTCTCGGACCCCTCGGCACGCCGCTGACCGGACAGTACACTCGCCAAGGGCTAGGTTTTTACGAAAACACGAGCGGCAACAACTACTCTGCTACCTTTGATACCCAGAAGGTGGTAAGCAAGTTCTTGGGAGAGCACACGCTTAGTGTGGGGTATCAGTACGAGCGGAACTACTATTCAGGCAGCTCGCTCCGCAGCGGGCCGGGGTTCACCATCACGCCAGCGATGTCGATTGGTTCGGTTGGGGATACTTCGTTGGCGGGCAAGGTCGACAATGGGGCTTTCCAACTGCGTGCCCTGGCGGATACTTCCCTGTACGATAATTCAGGGATTCCGGCAGTATATGCAAACATTCCTGGTAAGGGAATCATACCCGTGGCCCTGCTTCAAGTTCGCGGCACTTTCAGCGACCCGCATTTCCACACTGCAGGCCGCTATCACGCTGCCTATGCGAACGACTCTTGGGCACTGAACCGTCACATCACCGTTAATGCAGGCTATCGTTGGGAACAGCAAATGATGTTGGGTAGCCCCTACAACCTGAACGGCCAGAATTTCCACGTACATTACACGTTCACCGACAACTGGTCACCACGCTTCGGTTTGTCGATTGATCCGTTGGGTGACCGTAAGACTAAGATCTATGGGAACTTCGCCCGCTACAGCTATGCGATTCCGCTGGATTTGGCGATTCGTTCGCTTAGCAACGAACAGGATGCTTACAACGCCTACTGGGCGCCGCCATCCACTGGCCCCTCAAATGGTACCGTCGCGAATATGGCGGTTAATGCCGACGGAACTCTTGCTCCACTTGCGCTAAACGACTCAACCAATCTGTCGGGAGGTTTCGGCGCCATTTCAGCACAGTCGACCGAATCAATCGCACCCGGCACCAAAATGCAATATCTGCAGGAGTTCGTTGGCGGCGTGGAACATGAATTTCAACACGGCATCGTGGCTGACCTCCGCTTTCAAGACCGTCGACTGCGACGCATTGTGGAAGACATGGGTGGCGTTTCACCGGAAGGCGCGAACTTCGGCGAAACTCAGTACTTCCTGATCAGCAATCCTTCGCCGAGCACCGATTTGTTTGTCAACGAGCAGGCGAGCACGTTCCCGGTTGGAGCTCCTGTGGTTTGTCCCACGACAGGGCTCGCGATCAGCGGAGTTACCGATTTTAACGGCAACCTTCTTCCCGGAGAATGTATCGCGAACGGTTCCACCACAGGCGCGCCCGGAAGCGCCGGTTATCCCACGCCTGACGGGAAACCCGACGGCTTCGCGAAACCGGTTCGGATTTATCGCGCGATGGAACTGGAAACCACTAAGAGCTTCAGTAAGGGCTGGCAGTGGAGGATGAACTATCGGTGGGCTGAACTGTTAGGGAACTATGAAGGCGCTTTCCGTAACGACAACGGCCAAAGCGATCCGAGCATCAGTTCACTGTTTGATTTCACTCAGGGTAAGCTTGGATTGCTTGGTGATCAATTTGCCGTCGGCAACTTGAACACCGACCGCCGCCATACCTTCAACAACTACATTAGTTACTCATTCTCCAGCACGTTCCTCAAGAACTTGACGCTGGGATCGGGTGTTCGCATCCAGACGGGTGACCCAATTAATGAACTGCTTGCCCATCCTGTGTATGCGAACCCTGGCGAAATCCCCATCGGGGGTCGTGGAGTTCTCGGACGAACGAGCACTTCGGGCCAAGCGGATATGCATGCCGATTACGCCTGGAAACTAAGCGAGAGACAATCTATCCACTTCATGGCCGATCTGTTTAACATCACCGACCAACGGACTCAGCTGCGTATCGATCAGAATAAGGAACGTACAGTCGGAATTCTGAACGCTGACTACCTGAGGCCTGTCGGCAACGGCAATATCGGAGTGCCCCTAGGCTTCCAGCGTCCGTTCTATGGACGTTTAGCTGTCCGCTGGGTATTCTAAGCACTAAGCATCTGCTTGCTGAAAGGGAGGGCATTGCCCTCCCTTTTTTACAGTGATCATCCTTAGGAAGGCGAAGCTCACGCCGTAACCACTGAAGGCTCTGAAGATCCTTAAATCGTCAGGCCGCATCGGCGATAGCGCCGTTGCCAGTGATGCACACTTTCGCCTTGTTCGAAATCGCTAACGGATATGAGAAGGAAGGTCGAGTGCAGCAAGGTCTGGTCGAGACGCTTCGTGATGCCTACGAGGCCAGCCAGGCGATTGAAGACGACCCTACGAGCAAAGAAATTGAACGATCGTTGTAAGATCTCGAAGTGTATGTCCAATGGTCGAACTCGATCCGCGTACATTTCCGCGCTGGTGAGTGGGTATACCGGTGAAAAGAAGTTTAGGCAAAGTCTTAATTGAACTTTAACTTTGAAGGTCGGATCAAGCACTGAGAGGGTGGTAGTGCGCGCCCCTGTTACAGCCGACGAGCACAAAACATTGATTGGCATGTCACTGTCAGAAATTAATCAACGCGAGTTTATAGACATGCTTTATCAACAATATCGTGCAACTCACATTCCAACACTGAATGTGTGTCAAGTGTTGCTAGATCATCTACTTAGAATTAATCGTGAGCCCAGCAATATGACTTTTGGAATCAGCGATATGGAAGCCAGTAGACGTCGAAAATCTTCTCGGTGGTTAGAGTAGTGTTATGCCACGGAGAATTTGGGGCGGTAACCTGCGAGGCGCACAACTCGCGGGAAACCTGTGTACTGGGACTCAAACTCAC
>Ga0126372_10000624_pt1 | contig 12745 bp, 10 predicted proteins | sample PanSoiMetaPlot_6_FD_92762 | JGI IMG/M metagenome (GOLD analysis project Ga0126372, IMG submission 92762) | Tropical forest soil microbial communities from Panama - MetaG Plot_6 | ecosystem: Environmental > Terrestrial > Soil > Tropical forest > Bulk soil | place: Panama | collected 2016-02-17
CGATCCGCGCCCAGCCCCCGTGCCGCTCGATTGAGACCCGCGATAGTTTCCCTGCTATGTGAGTGGCCATAGTGTGCCAGTGACCGCCGCCTCTCAGAGTTTCACTCGCGCCGGCTCGCGCCTCTCGGCCGTTCGCGGACCCCGAGGTCCTCTTATAAATTAATTGCGGACTTTCGTGGCTCGCCAATAGTCGCCAGCGGGTCCCGGGCCCCTTCTTTCTCCGCAATCCACGATTTCTCGTTGGCAATAATGTCCAGCAACAGCTTCTTGTCCTCCGCGCTGGGCATGTACTCGGTCAGATGTTGCGCATAAGCCTTGTCGTCGAGCGGTTCACCGGTCTTGGCGTGAAATTGCTGCCCGGCGTGTTTCCCGATGCTCCGGTTGAACTTAATGTCCGGCGCATACAGTTTTGGCTCTCCCGCCTTTAACACCCTGTTAAAGCGTTCGATTAATCCCGCTACCTCCTTCTGGTAAAGGAGGCGGTTGTAATCGTTCAGATCATCGAGATCCGCCTCAACCTGATTCTGCGGCTCATCATAGCGCCCTTTCAATCCCCACACGTACGCCCAGTGCGCAGACGAGGAATGATCGGTGCCAAACAGATCGTAGGAACTGGAAATCCATTTATTCAGATATTTCTGGATCAGCCATGCCGGAATTCGGCCGGCTTCGACGATTCGCTTCAGCCCATCGTTGCCCGTGCCCATGTGGAACGCTTCCTCGCGCAGCATGTATGACATGGACCGGCCCAGCGGCGCAAATGCCGAGTACTTCAGCATCTGCAGTTGAAACTTGCCGTCGCGATCGACGAAGTCGGTATAGGTAAAGAAGTCCATCCAGTTGTCGACATCAACGTTGAACGCGCCCAGCAGACGCTTGTTCTCAAACGCCCGCCGCTCCAGCATCTTTTGTGCTTCCACTTTGCCGGAATACCCGAAATGCTCGACCAGCAGGGCACACATCTGCCAACCGTGGCGCATCTCTTCGATCATGACGCGAGTGAGCGCCCGCCGATCCCAATCCGTCGGCGCGGTCTCGAACAGGTGGCGCTGCTGCTCCACGCTGGCAAACTCGGTGTCGCCCTGGTAAACGATCAGATTCATCAGCGCATCTCGCATCTGTTGCGTGGGCACCTGGCGCAGATTCTGCCATTTGTTGCGCCCTTTGAAGGCGCCAAACTGAATTTCATCGGTCTCGATGGCGCCGAACAGGGTGTCGAACTTGAACTCGGCGATCTGATCGCGATTGACACCGATTTCTTTACGCCACTGGTCGAACAATCCAATCCAGTCGCTAAAGGTCCCGATTTTTGCTACTTTGCCCGGCATGATTGCCTCGCTCTTTTCATGTACCTTTCGGTACTCAAATTCCTCGCACTCCTGCGTCAGCGCTGAGCATGCAAACACAAACTGCGAGTATAGATCTTGCCTCCGTTGACGGAGCCGCTGTTTGCTTTCAAGTGCCGACGGCTCAACCCAAATTCATCCACACAGTCTTCACTTCCGTGTAATGTTCTAATGCATTCTCTCCAAGCTCGCGTCCAAACCCGGAGCTCTTGTAGCCGCCAAACGGTAGAGAGGCGTCCATGAGCCCATAGGTATTAATCCAAACTGTGCCCGCTCGCAGTTGGCGCGAAACGGTATGAGCCTTCTTTATATCGCGTGTCCAGACCGCGGCTGCCAGTCCATAGGGGTTCTGGTTGGCCAATCGCACCACCTCATCGATATCATCGAACATCAGTGTTGCCAGCACCGGCCCGAAGATCTCTTCCTGCGCAATCTTCATGTCATTCTTGACCTCGCCGAAGATGGTCGGCTCAAGGAAGAATCCCTTGCCGCCATCGACCGATACGCGATTTCCACCGGTAATCAACCTGGCCCCTTCCTTCTTGCCCGCCTCGATGTAGCTGAGCACAGTGTCGAGCTGCTCCTGGCTGACAATGGCCCCCATGCGGGTTTTGGGATCAAGGGGATTGGCTGGCTGCATCTTCTTAGCCCGCCCAACCAGCTTATCCAGAAATTCATCCTTCACTTTGCCTTCCACGAACAGGCGAGAACCAGCATTGCAAACCTCGCCTTTTCCATAGAAGATCCCGTTAATCGCCCCTTTCACTGCGTGGTCGATGTCGGCATCGGCAAAAACAATATTGGGAGACTTGCCACCCAGTTCGAGTGTGACCCGCTTCAGAGTGTCGGCAGCGCCGCGCATGATCTCTCGACCGACGGCGGTCGATCCAGTAAACGCGATCTTGTCGATGCCCGGGTGCCTAACGATTGTTTTCCCTACCTCGGGACCACCGGTCACGATATTGATCACCCCCGCTGGGAAACCCGCTTCGACCGCCAACTCTCCCATCCGTAGTGCGGTGAGGGGGGTTTGCTCTGCCGGTTTCAGAACAACCGTGCACCCGCACGCCAAGGCTGGACCCAGCTTCCAAGAAGCCAGCAGCAGGGGAAAATTCCACGGGATAATCAGACCCACAACTCCCACCGGCTCGCGCAGTGTATAGGTGAACGCGGACTCGAATGTCGTCACCGTTTCGCCGTGAATCTTAGTAGCCCAGCCTGCGTAATATCGCAGGACGTCGGTGACCATCGGCATATCCACATGGCGGGATTCAAAAATCGGCTTGCCGTTGTCAAGCGTCTCCAACTCGGCTAACTCATCGATGTTTTTCTCAATAAGGTCGGCAAGTTTCCACATCAACCGCCCGCGTTCGCTGGCAGACATTTTCCGCCAAGCCCCCGAGCGATCTTCGAGCGCCTTGCGGGCGGCCTGGACTGCTCGGTCAACGTCCCCGGCCGAAGAGTCGACCACTCGGGTCAGCACCTCGCCGGTTGCGGGATTGATTGTCTCGAACGTTTTCGATCCTTCCAGCCACTGGCCGTCGATCAGCATCCGTCCCGGCTCGATTTTTGTCTTTGTTGCGATCATGTCTCTTGTTCCCTAACCACCGCCTTAGCAGCGCTGTTGCGACATCCCAACAGGTATGGTCAATGCTTTATTTGGCAGTGAACGTTGCAGGACGTTTCTCCACGTATGCTGCCAAACCCTCCTTGGCGTCGTCGCTCTGGAACAGCAACTGCTGGTTTTCACGCTCCAGCGCCAACGCCGATTCCATCGGAATCTCCCATCCGGACTGCACCGCGCGCTTGATCCTGCCCACCGCCTTAGCCGCTTTGTTGGGCGGACAGAACTGCCGCGCGTACTCCATGACGTTGTCCATGAACCCTTCGCGCTCGAAGATGTCATTCACAATTCCAAGTTCCTGCGCTTCTTCAAAGGAGAAAGTATTTCCGGTCACCATCAACTCGATGGCTTTGCTCTTCCCTACCAGGCGTGACAGGCGCTGCGTCCCGCCTGTTCCCGGGAGAACGCCCAGATTGACCTCGGGTAGCCCGATTTTTCCCGCGTCTTTGCGCGCGATGCGAATGTCGGCTGCCATGGCGATTTCCAACCCTCCGCCGACCGTATGCCCGTTGAGCGCCGCAATCACCAGCTTTGGCGTGTGCTCCAGCCGCAGCAGCGTTTCATTGGCGTGTAAGCAGAAGTAATACTTGAAGGTCGGATCGACGCTGGCCAGCATGCGGATATTGGCGCCCGCCGAAAAGAACTTGTCTCCCGCCCCGGTCAGCAGAATGACATACACGCCGTTGTCCATGCGCGCCCTCAGAATGGCGTCATCGAGTTGGCGGTTCATCTCATAGGTATAAGTATTGGCCGGAGGATCGTTCATCTCGACTACTGCAATGCCGGCGTCGCTGCGATAGTTGATCAGCTGCTTGGTACTCTCGCCGGTAACCGGCTGGGTTGTCGTTGCCATGGCAAGCTCCTTCTCCTTAGTTGAATTTCATCAAGTTCTTGTTTGCATCGGCAATCCGATTCTTCTTTATCATTTCGAGCGCGAGGACGAAGCCTGATTTGTCCGGCCGCTGTCGAGCGCCCGAGCTCGATCGCTTTCCCCACCCCGCTTGTACGTTCCTCCCACGCCGCGCAGAAAAATCTCCGCCATTTGCCCGGCCAGTTCGTCGGCGCCGGCATCCACCCGCGGGTTATACCAGGTGTAAATCCAATTCATCATTCCAAACAAACTCAAGACGGCCATGCGGGTGGAAAATCGGAATTCTCCCGCCTGTTTGAATTCGTCGATCAGGCGGATGCCAATGCGGTAATACTCCCGCTTGATGGCCGCGATCTCCGAGCCAAAACCGTTTTTCAAGGCGTCATCCTCATGAGACAAAACCTTCATTGCTTTCTGATTTGCGAGAAAATATTCCAGGTGGTTGAGAATCAAAAGACGGATGCGCTCCTCCGGATCCGACACTCGCTCGAGCCGTTCGCGCAGCCGTGCAACGATGGTTGTGAAAGTGTGCTTCTGGATCAAATAGAGCAGCCGCTCTTTTGATTCAAAGTAGTAATACATGCCGGCCAGAGACATGCCGCTGGCGCGAGAGAGATCGCGCATGGACGCGCCCTCATATCCCTTCTCACAAAAAACCTCGGTGGCGTGCTCCAGGATCTTGGCCAGCCGCCGGTCGAAGCGGGTGCCGTTCTGAACCAGCGCGCGGCGAGTGCCTTGGCTGGCACGGGCGAGTTTGGCAGAGGAAGCCATCTCTCATTCGAACGTTCGTTAGAATTATAGACCGAAAGTGACCTTAATCACAAACCGATTGTGGACCTCTCTCCAGGGCTGGGCAGGACTGGTCGAAGCCGTTCAGGAGAGCTTCCTGCTTGCGGGTATCGGTGAGGATCCGGTTTCTACCCTGCTTCGCGCTCCGAAGCTCGAGGTGGTCAGTTCCTTATGTCCGACAGCAGCGCCTCGATTTCCGCTTTCACGTCCGCGGTAACCGGCAAAAGGGGCGAGCGCGGAATGCCCCCGTAATAGCCGTTGAAATCGAGGGCGTACTTGATTCCCGGAATGCTGAAGTCGCCACCAATGCGTTGGGCGGCGCGCGCAATCCGCGCCTGCTTCAGCTGAGCCAGTTCCTGGTCTCCCTCCTTCCATGCCGCATAGATCTCGTAACAGGCGGTTGGTGCGGGATCAGCAAATGCCAGGATCGCTCCCAGCGCTCCGGCCTCAAGCGAAGGATGAAGTTTATGCGCAGCTCCGACCAAGACTTGGAACCCAACTTCCTTCTGACGCGTCTTCCTACCGGCAATCAGGGTGACGGCAGATGAGGAAGGCCTGGTGCTATCACCGGCGAGCGAACCGACGGGAACCAGTTCTCCACCCTGGCTGCCGGCGGAGGCCTTCAGCATCCTCGGCGTAACCGCATCGAAGGTTTCCGTCACCGTAACGCTCCTCGTGACCTGCCCTGTGCCTGCCACTATTTTGCGTACTTTCTCGACGTCACCGCTCGATTCTTTCATGCCAATCAGATTGGGATGCTCCGCCAAAGCGATAACGACTTCCGCCGGTATGTCATAGCCCGTCGCTTGCGGAAAGTTGTAGACAATCACCGGCAGCGGCGACCGGTCGGCGACAAATCGGTAGAAGGCCAGCATGTTCTCCGGCTTCATCTGTCCTTTGTAATAATGCGGAGTGCGCACCATGGCCACGTCATAGCCCAACGAAGCGGCATATTCGGTGAGCCGCAGAGTTTCGATCGCGGACTCGATACCGGTACCGGCAACCATTACTTTGTTAGGGGCCGCAGCGCCCATTGCCGTTTTGAGCACTTCCCGCCGCTCATCATCGGACAAGAGAATTGCTTCTCCGGTCGAGCCCAGCACCACCATCCCAGCAACTGGTGTCTTGGAATATCGCTCAACGTTGTGCTCAAGCTTCTTGAAATAAATGTTGCCGTCCAGATAAAAGGGCGTGGTGATGGGAGGAAATATTCCGTGGAGAAGCATTCTCATCTCCTAGCAGTCACTTACATTTTACGAGATAAGTCGTACCGCATCTTCCGCCCGCTGCCCCAGGTACCCCTGCGACCGAGGATGGATTTTGGTTCAGCCGTTGGCTTCCGCGACAGTTATCTCCGAAGCCGCGATTGGTGGCGCAAATCTCATACCATAGAACAGAATAGCCGATGAGAGCGCCGTTGCCACCACCGTGCTGACGAAACCCGTTTCCAGAGACGAGCGATCCGACACTCTTCCGATCAGCCATGGAGAGAACGCATCTCCAAGGAAATGAATAACGAACAAGTTGACCGCGATGGCAGTTGCCCGAATGTGGGCTCCAACCGAATTAATAATGGCCGCGTTTAGCGGCGCCGTATTAAGCAGCAGCAAAAAAGCCGCCACAACGATCCCGGGCACCATGGCGGGTCCGCGATCAAACAGCGCAACTGTCATGACGGGTATGCCCAACCCCATACTGACTGCAGACACAAGATAATAGGCGCCCTTGGTCCTGGCCAGCAGACGATCGCCCAACCATCCACCAGCCAGGGCTGCCACGGTTCCGTCCACGGCGATGATTAAGCCAAACAAGTTGTTTGCTTGCCCCAGTGTGTATCCCCTCATGCGCGACAGAAATGTCGGCATCCACACCAGCAGTCCGCCCTGGGCAAAGGTCATCATAGCCATCCCCAGGGTCGCAGTAATGAACGCAGGATTGCGGACGAGTCCAGCCACTTTGCTGCGCTCCGGCGTTGCGCCCAAGGAATCGAATTGTCCGCGCTCCGGTTCCGGCAGGACCAGCATCACGGTGCCCAGCAAGAATCCCGGTGCACCAGCCACATAGAAAGGACGCCGCCATCCAAAGTGCGTTCCGAAATAGCCGCCAATCAGGTATCCCAAAGCAAAGCCAACCGGGATGGCCAGGTAGAAGACTCCCAATACTCGGCCACGCTTCGACTCGGGAAATAGATCAGCAACCAATGTCGGAGATATGGTCACAAAGCTCGCCTCGCCAATGCCGACCAGCGTGTGCCGCACGAGCAACGCCTGATATGTGTAGGTGACTGCGGTCAGCATGGTGACCGCGCTCCAGGCAAATGCCCCGAGTGCAATGATGAGCCTCCGAGAATACCGATCGGCCAGAGGCCCCATGATCGGCGCCGACAAGGTGTAGAAAATCAGGAAAACCGTGGTCAGCCGCCCGATCTCGGCATCGCTTACGTGAAATTCACTTTGGATCAGAGGCTGAACCGCATTGAGAACCGAGCGATCAATGTAGTTGAGCAGGTTCAGCGCCGTCAGGATTACCAGCGTGGTGCGCGGGTACAAGCGAGTAGAAGACACGGGTGAGCGAATATATCACGCGCTTCAGCGCTTCTCGGGGCGGGGCCAACGGGCAACAACCACCGTCGAAATTCCCCCCCGCGGCCGGAAGTCTCCCTTGACCTCGGCCCAGACCGGCTGCGCGCAGCGCACCACGTCTTCGAGCACTCGGTTCACAATATTTTCCTGAAAAATTCCTAAGTTCCGATATGACTGCAAGTATTCCTTCAATGATTTCAGTTCAAGACACTGCTGATCGGGCATATAGCGGATCGTAATCTTACCGAAATCCGGCAGGCCGGTCTTAGGACACACGGAAGTGAACTCAGGGTCGTCTACCACTATCTCGTAGCCCGGGAACTGGTTGGGCCAAGTCTCAATGTCGGGAAAAGCTGCATCCAGTCCCGCCTTGGCGTGCTCAGGCTTGTAACGCGGCGGGTTCGCCATGGCCTCCATTGTAAACAGTCCTTGCTCCCGGTACGAATGCGATTGCATGTCAGGTCTAAGCCGAGCGGAGGAGAGCCGAGGCCAGCCAAGCTGGCAAACGAAAAGATCTGCTTATATCGAATTTGCTGCCAATGTATGGATAAGTTCGCTCAGCTGAGTTCTACGGACGCCTATTGGGCTGGAAAATCCGCCAGCGCGGGATATCCACCTCGCGTTTGACGACACTGCTGGGTAGCTCATCGGTAGTCGGGTGGTTGGTCGTCCAGCCGCTTCAGCGCCCGGCTTTAAGCTTTACATCATGGCAGCGTCGCGGAAACTGTGGACACAACCATCACTTAGGGCGGCTAAATTGTGCAACCGGTGGGCGGAGATCGTTCCGAGATCCAGCAAGATTTCTCCCGATTCCGCTGGAACTTGGATCGCCCTCTATCAGGAGCCGGCAACCTCGTAAAAGACGAGAATACGGAATCTGAAACTCCACACTGCAGAGACGACCGGCCTCCGGTCCTGTACCAAATTTTTGAGCGCAAAATCAATTTTGGGGCATCCAACGAAGTGGTTCCATTAACCGAAGATACCAACTCTGCTCTCGAAGCAGGTGGTATCTTGGTACTTACACATCATGTAAATGGCAGCTTTGAACAAAAACGGAGAGGGCCTGTTTGCCCGTCACCGGTGGTGGATTATTGCCATCGCCATTGCCTTCGCGGTGATTCTGTTCGCCGCCTTCAACTCCATGAACAGCGGGGTCATTCCGGTGCGCGCCGCGCATGTGACCCGTGCGAACATTCGCAGCGTCATCTCAACCAACGGCAAGGTTGAACCAATCAACAACTTTGAGGCGCATGCCCCCACTGCCACGACTGTGGTACGCGTGCTGGCCAGAGAGGGCGATCACGTCAAACGTGGTCAGCTGCTGTTGCAGCTGGACGATGCCGACGCTCGCACGAATCGAGCCAAGGCGATCGCCGAACTAAAGGGTGCGCAGGCCGACATCAATGCCGTTCAGACCGGAGGCACGCGCGAAGAAGTGCTGATCACCGACGCGCAGCTGGTTAAAGCACGAGCAGATCGCGACAATGCTGAGCGCAATCTGGAAGCTCTGCGAAAGCTCGAGAAGAACGGCTCGGCCTCCATGGGCGAAGTTAAGGAAGCCGAGGCGCAGTTCAGCACGGCACAAGCCAATGTGAAGCTGCTTGAGCAGAAGCTCGCGGATCGCTATTCCAAGCCTGAAGTGGCTCGTGTCGAAGCGCAAAAGAGTGAGGCACAGGCCGCTTACGATGCCGCTACCGCCATCCTGAAAAGATCGAATGTCACGGCGCCGTTTGACGGCGTGGTTTATTCGGTCCCTGTTCGTGCAGGCAATTACGTGAATGCGGGCGATCTGCTATTGCAGGTAGCGGACCTATCCCAAGTTCGCGTACGCGCATTTGTTGACGAGCCCGATGTTGGGCGTCTCTCTCTTGGTCAGCGAGTCGAAGTTAACTGGGACGCATTGCCCGGACGCACGTGGCAGGGCAAATTGTTGAATGTTCCCGCCACGGTCAAACTGCTGGGCAGCCGCAACGTAGGGGAGATCACCAGTAACCTCAATAACTCGGATTTCAGGCTCCTGCCAAACACCAACGTCACCGTTCAGATCATCACCGCCGAGCATAACAGCGTGCTCGTGGTTCCGCGCGAGGCCTTGCGCATGGATGACAGCACGCCGTACGTTTATCGCATTCGGGACGATGAGTTGCGTCGCCAGCCGGTGAGAACGTCGATCATCAATTTAACCCAGGCAGAGGTAACCGAAGGACTGGCGGACAACCAAGAGGTCGCGCTCGGCTCGCTTAGCACCAAACCGCTCCGCGACAATCAGGCTGTGAAGGTGGTGCAGTAAACAGGATGTCAACCGTGAAATCCCTAGTGATCTTAATAGTTCTTGGACTCTTTTTGCCGGTAGGGCGAGCGGCGGCGTCGCCGAGTGAAATGCTGGCGGCAGGGCGGGTGGATGATGTGATTGCCTCGCTCCACGCGCAATTGGAGAAAACCCCGTCCGATGCAGCTTCCCACAACTATCTTTGCCGTGCTTATCTGTCCCTGCGTGATTGGGATCAAGCCATTTCCGCCTGTGAGAGGGCGGCATTTCTGGAACCTCGCAACAGCGACTATCACCTTTGGCTAGCCCGCGCTTATGGTGAAAAAGCAGACAGATCGAGTGTATTCGCGGCTATGAGTCTGGCCCGCAAAGTTCGTAAACAATTCGAGATCGCTGTCGAACTGAATCCGCGCAATGTCGACGCTCGAGTTGATCTGGCTGAGTTCTACACAAACGCGCCGGGTATTCTCGGCGGGGGTGATGATAAAGTGCGCGCTCAAGCCAGCGCTCTGGCAGCGATTGCTCCGGCTCAGGCGCACTACGTCCTGGGACGGCTGGCCGAAAAGAACAAGGATGCCGGCACCGCCGAAAAGGAATACCGGGCTGCCGTCGCTGCCAGCGACGGTAATGCTCATGACTGGTTGAACCTCGCTCTCTTCTGCAAACACCAGAATCGCTTGAACGAGATGGAAGAATATTTGCAATCAGCAGTCAATTCACCCACGGCAAACAATGAGGTTATGGTCGAGTCCGCGGAGGTGCTCCTGCGCGCCGGCCGTAATCCTCGAATCGCTGCCCAGTTCGTCCGCCGCTATATTGCCTCCGAAGCGCCCAGCGAAAAATCTCCGCTGTTTCACGCACACTACGTGCTCGGCACGGCTCTGGAGAAACAGGGCGATACCCAAGGCGCGGCCCGCGAATATCGCGCGGCCCTCGCCATGGCCAGCAACTTCCCGGCCGCCAAGGAAGCACTCAGCCGAATCAACCAATGATCCACTCTGGCCTACTCTTCTGGTCCCAAGAATGCATGTTGGTTCTCGGTTCCGGTTGCAAGACTGATTCAGGTCCCGTTGCCCCGAGATCAGATTGATACGAAGTGGCACGGAGTCTGATTCGTGTCATCCGCGAGAATCTGTGGTCGGTCCAAATTCTGCTTACGATCGAGGTTACTCGAATGAATGCGTTACGCCCGTGGTCGTTCCTGCTAATCGTATTTCTCGCCTCCCACCTGACCAACGCCCAGACGGTGGCATTGCGGCGCGCGGTGCAATTGTCCCTCCAGCACAGCGGCCAGGCGACGCTGGCTGCCGCTGACCAGCAGAAGGCGATGGCGGCTTACCGTGAAGCGCGCAGTGCCTATCTGCCTCGACTGGTCTTCGGCTCTGGAATCGGCGCAAGTTACGGTTTTCCACTCAGTCTGGAAAATGCCGCGCCCTCCCTGTTCAACGTGACTTCACAGCAGATTCTCTACAGTCCGGCCCACACGCAATTCGTGCGTGCCGCACGTATCGATACTGAGGCAACCACCTCCATCAACACTGACCAGCGCGACGCCATCGTCCAGGAAACGGTGCTGGCCTATATCGAGCTGAGCAAATGGAGTCAGGACAGCGACCTGCTGGCCACTGCTCTCACCAATAATCAGAAAATCGAGAAAATTGAAGAGGAACGTGTCGCCGCCGGCGTGGACAAGCAGGTTGACTTGGATCGCGCCAAGCTGGCCACCGCCCGCGTCGAGATGCGCGTAGCCGAAGCCAAGGGCTCCGCCGATGTGCTGCGTCTGCGCTTGGCGCAATTAACCGGACTGTCCGCAGAAGAACTCGGAACCGATCCCGACTCGATACCGAATTTACCCGAGGTTCAGCAGGATGACGATCTGGGGAAAAAAGCCGCTCAGGCAAACCCCGCTGTGAAAGCGGCGCGGCAGCAGGCTCTGTCCAAGCAGTTCACCGCCGATGGGGAACACAAAGCAGCGATCTATCCGTCGTTTGATCTTGCCGGCCAATATGCTCTGCTCTCCAATTTCAACAATTACCAAGTCTTCCTTCAGAAATTTCAGAACAACAACGCCAGCGGCGGTATAGTGATTCACCTCCCGTTCTTTGACAGGACGCAGCGCTCTCGCGCGGCCGAAGCCAAAGCGGATTTCATTCGCGCCAGCCGTGAAGCAGAACAGGTAAAGGACAAAATAAGTCTGGAGACGCTTCGCCTGCAGCGCTCGGTCCAGGAACTCGAAGCTGCCACCGATGTATCCCAACTGGAGTACCAGCTGGCGCAATCGGAACTGGAAGCCACCGAGACTCGGCTGCAAGCGCAGGTCGGTACCCTGCGCGAGGAACAGGACGCCCGCACCAAGGTGGAACAGGCATACGATTCGCTCATGGACGCAAATCTGACTTTGCAGAAAGCGAAGATTCAATTATTGCGCAATACGGGAGAACTGGAGCAGTGGGCCATGGCGGGAAAATAAGCTTGTGTCGCTTGGGACCTTTGGGGCGTTGGGGCGAAGTCGACAATGAAATTCGAAATGTCGCCGCAGCTCTCATCGATTTGTCTCTGCCGGGGATAGCCACCTGAGCTCTATGCCCTGACATTTCGAACCCTCCAAGCGAGATCTGACCGCTATGCTCGACCTGGCGATCAGCGGTCTGTTGTTTCGCTAGAAGGTTACTGAGCGTACCTAACGACTCCGCTGCCGGCTCCGCCTACTGCGCCCAAACTACCTCCGGATGCAGCCATTAGCCATTCAGCGGAAATGGCGCCCCGGACGTGCGGGAGCGCATCCTATACTTGATGAAAAGTTTCGAATGGAACCCCGATGCTAACCAGAGGAATGTTCCGTCTGTTCAGAGCGAATGTTAGTATTGTGTGATTAACTCTATGCCTTTGAAAACATTGTTTCTGAATCCCCCGTCCTTCGAGAATTTCGACGGGGGCGCCGGTTCTCGCTGGCCGGCCACGCGCGAGATTGAGTCGTACTGGTACCCGGTCTGGCTGGCCTATCCCACAGGCATGTTGGAAGGCGCGCGTTTGGTCGATGCTCCTCCCCACTACGTTTCCGCCGAAGAGACCATCAACATTGCCAAAGAGTATGAGTTCCTGGTTTTGTTCACCAGCACACCCGGATTTCCCGGCGACATTCGCCTCGCCCAGCGCATCAAGCAGGCGAATCTGAATATCAAAATCGCCTTCGTCGGCCCGCATGTCTCGGTGCTTCCGGAGAAGTCTCTGCGCGAGTGTTCCGCGATAGATTTCGTGTGC
>Ga0126372_10000625_pt1 | contig 12745 bp, 17 predicted proteins | sample PanSoiMetaPlot_6_FD_92762 | JGI IMG/M metagenome (GOLD analysis project Ga0126372, IMG submission 92762) | Tropical forest soil microbial communities from Panama - MetaG Plot_6 | ecosystem: Environmental > Terrestrial > Soil > Tropical forest > Bulk soil | place: Panama | collected 2016-02-17
CGCACCGCCGATAGCGCAGTCGCAGGCCAGCGCACGGCTCTGAACCTTGCCGGAGTCGCCACCGATGAGTTAGCTCGCGGAGCGTCGCTCGCTCCACCCGATACATTTCGTGCCGCCAGCCGCGTCGATGTTTACCTGTCGCTTCTGGCTACGGCTAAACCGCTGAAGGATCGCGCGCGCGTCCACTTGCATGCTTTTACCTCCGAAACCATTGCCGAAGTGCGACTCTACGGCAAGAATCAGGTTGCCCCCGCCGAAGACACCTACGCGCAACTCCGCGTGAACGAGCCCGGGCTGCTTCTTCCCGGAGATCGCTTCATCCTCCGCCAGTTCTCTCCGGTAATAACCATCGGCGGCGGCTTCATCCTCGATGCCGCGCCGTTTCCGCGGCCGAAAAAACTGAAGCTTCCGCCGTCGCTCGAGACGCTTGCCAGCGGCAGCCCGCAATCCATTCTTCTTCTGCGTGTGGCCCGCAGATCGTCCCAGGGCTTGACCTTGCCCGATGCTGTTGCCGAAACCGGGTGGACAAAGAGACGCATTGAAGCGCTCGCCAGCCAACTGAGTAGAGAGGGCCAGATCGTAAGAGTGGGCGATCGCCTGCTGCATCGTCCGGACCTGATAGCGATACAGGAACTCACGCTGTCCTATCTGGACAACTTTCATAAACGAAATCCCTTGGTCCCGGGCATCGGCCGGCGGGAATTGCATGAAGCGGTGGGCTCCCCCGACGAGATCTTCTCGGCGGTGCTCGATTCGCTCCTGAAGGAAAAGAAACTGGAAGTCGCCGGCGAAATCGTGCGCTTGGCCGGCCGCGGGGTCGTAATGAAGGATGAAGAAGCCGAGTCCAAGAAGACGATCGAGCAAGCCTTCAGTACGGCCGGCCTTAAGGTACCCGCCCTCTATGACGTCTTGGCCGGCCTGAAAATCGACAAATCCCGTGCCCAGAAACTGGTGACATTACTACTGCGCGACAAGATCCTGATTAAAGTTTCCGATGAGTTGGTCTTCCATCGCACTGCCCTCGATCGACTGCGTACAGAGTTAGCCAACTACAAAGCCAAATCGGCGAAGATCGATGTGGGAAAGTTCAAGGAACTGGCTGGCGTCTCGCGCAAGTATGCGATCCCGCTGCTCGAATACCTTGACCGCGAGCGGGTAACCCGACGCCTGGGCGATGAAAGACTGATCTTATGATCGGTGGCAGAACCAGAGTGTCCTTTGCCTTGATCAATCCCTTTTTGATCTTTCGATCCCGCTGAGTCGGCTAGATTCTTTCCTGTGGAAACTCTACCTCCAAACCCAGGGGATCGGTAAGGCGATTCGTCAGGTTGACTAGTCCAACCAGCAGATGAATATCTACGATCTGTTCGTCGGAGAAATGCTTCTTGAGCGCGGCTATGTCCGCATCCACCACATTTTTCGATGCTCGCGTGAGTTTCTCTGCATACTGCAGCGCTGCCTGATGCTTCTCCCCAAAGCGAGAGTAGGCGCCTTGACTGAGCGCAGTCCAATCGTCTCCTGTAAGTCCCGTTCGCTTCGACGAAGCGAGATGATGTTGCAGTCAATAGTTGCATCCATTCAGCCACGACCCGCGTATATAAATCTCTTCGTACAGCTTGCGTTCGAGCGATCTGCCCACACTCGCATAGAAAGGCAAGAAATGCCTCAGCACCTCGGGCCGGTGCGCAATTGCCTTCTGTATATTGCCGGGTTTTCCTTTCAGTGCTTTCTCGTAAATCTCCTTTACTTCAGCACTGGCGTTCTCCGGTGCGACTAGGCTGATTCGTGGCATATAAGCTTGCTCCCTCGTTAACCGTATAATGTCCTCAGGCCTCGCGATCATCTTGCCGTGTCGACGATCCACGATGCTCTCAATTCGCCTTGCCGCTGTCAACGATCGGTCCGTGCTGGCCACGCTCATCCGGGAACTGGCCGAGTAGGAAGGTAAGCTTCACCTGATGAAGGAGCAAGATCTGGTGCGCGACGTCGGTCAAAATCAAAAATTCCGGGCGCTCGTGGCCGAATGGAACAGCCGACACGCCGGCTACGCAGTTTTCTTCGGCTTTTACTCCACCTGGAAAGGCCGCTCCGGATTGTTTCTAGAAGATCTGTATGTCAAGCCGGAATTCCCCGCCCGCGGCATCGGTAAAGCATTTCTGGGTTGTATGGCGCGCACGGCGCGGCAGGAGAACTGTTACGGCGTTCGCGGGGAAGTCCTCGACTCCAATCAGCCGGCGATCAAGTTTTACCAATCGCTTGGCGCCGTCTTCTTGGACGAGCGGCGATCGCTTTGATCTCGGAAGATGCGCTCGATCGCCTCGCGGAGAGAGCGCCATGAGTGTTCCCGTACGCATAATCGGAGCCGGTCTGGCCGGTTCGGAAGCCGCATGGCAATGCGCCCGCCGCGGGGTAACTGTCGAACTCTGCGAAATGCGTCCCCTGCGTTCCACCCCCGCACACCAGACCGGCAACTTTGCCGAATTGGTTTGCTCGAATTCCCTGAAATCCGATAGCGAGAACACGGCTCCCTGGCTCCTGAAGGAAGAAATGCGCCTCGCCGGTTCGCTGCTGATGTCGATCGCCCGCGCCACTTCGGTCCCGGCCGGGCATGCCTTGGCGGTGGATCGCCGCGCCTTCGCGGCTGAAGTGACCGAATCGATCTCGCGCGATCCGCTGATCAGGGTAATTCGCGACGAGGTTAGCAGAGTAACAGATGGTCAGATCACCATCATCGCGACCGGCCCGCTCACCTCCGAAGCTCTATCGGGCGAAATCGTGCGGCTCACCGGCAACACCCATCTGTACTTCTACGACTCCATCAGCCCCATTGTGGAAGCCGATTCCATAGACACGTCGAAGGTTTATTTCGCCGCTCGTTATGACAAAGGTACGGCGGATTACATCAATTGCCCGATGACGCGCGAAGAATACGATCGTTTCTACCATGCCCTGCGATCGGCCGAAGCCGTTGAAGAAAAAGATTGGGAAAAGCTCAACTACTTCGAGAGCTGCTTGCCCATCGAAGAGATCGCGCGGCGTGGACGCGACACCCTGCGATTCGGCCCTATGAAGCCCGTCGGGTTACGCCACCCGCGCACCGGTCAGGTGCCGCACGCCGTCGTCCAACTACGCCAGGAAAATCTTCGTGCCGATTCCTACAATCTCGTAGGCTTTCAGAACCATTTGAAATTCAGCGAGCAGGCCAGGGTGCTGCGTTTAATTCCCGGACTGGAGAACGCCCGGTTCCTGCGCTACGGCCAGATTCACCGCAACACCTATATCAACGGCCCAAGCGTGCTGCGAGAGACGTTACAAACCAGAGCTCATCCGCACATCTTTTTTGCCGGGCAAATCTCGGGCGTAGAGGGTTATGTGGAATCGATTGCCACCGGCCTGATGGCTGGCATTCATGCCTGCGCCTTGGCTGCCGGCATCGAGCCGAAAGCTCCGCCTCGCGCTTCCGCCTGCGGGTCTCTGGCCTACTACGTGACCCACGCCGATTCGAAAACCTTTCAGCCGGCCAACATCACCTTCGATCTACTTCCACCTTTGCCGATCCCAGTTCGCGATCGCGAGCGGCGTCACCGCATGCAGTGTGAACTGGCACTCCGCGAATTCGGCGAATGGGTGGAGCACATCGGATTGGCTGCGCTCGCCACCAAAGAATCAGAATAAGAGACGGAGCCACTGCGCAATTATTTTGGTGATGGCTGCGGTGCTTGCTGGAAGTTGAAGCAGTCACTCATATCGTCAGAGGCTGTCAGGCGGGCATTCCAACTCGTCAAGCCGAAGTTCATAACGCAAAATTTGAGCAGGCTGACATGGGAATGCGTCAGCTTGGAGACGAATCCGGCTTTCGCATAGGGACTGAGCACGAGACACCCTACCCGCGACCCATAGCGAAACTGAGTGCCGTCGGTCCACTTCTCAAGTTCCGGCGGAGAGACGTGATCGAACCACCCGCCCCAATCATCCCAGGTGATAAAAATCGCGACCCGTGACCATAGTCCACCCGCCACGACCGCATTAACCTGGTCCACCGTCCACTGCATTCCGTGCGTGACATTGCCCACCAGCGGGTTTCGTTTATCGGACGGATCCGGTGGGTGCTCGCTGGCATCGTGCGGTGCATAGAGCCAGGAAACGGTAGGCAATTTTCCCGCCGCGGCATCGGTCTTGAATTGATCGGATGAGAACTTGTTCTGCCCCGCGAGCGCTTTGATGTAATCGAAGGCGTAGCCCCCGTAATTCGCCCAGCTGAGACCGGCTTTTTGCAAGGCCGCAGGCAGGGAAGGCAGATCGAAGACGGGCGGATTCTGGCTCGGAGGATTATCAATAAGCGGTGAGTCAGCCGCGATCACCATCAGATGGTTGGGCGTGGAGGGCCCGGCCACGTCGGTAAAGTAGTGATCACAGATGGTGAACTGCCGCGCGTAAGCAAAGTATTCGGGTATGTCCTGCTCCAAGAATTGCTGCTTGACCGCTCCGGTCGCGCGTTTCAGCCAGGCTGCGTGACTGTGATCGGGATCTTTGCTCGGCGGATTGCGCGAATGTGGCATGCTCATGCCTTCTGTCCCAGGAAACGTGCCGAAGTAATTGTCGAAAGTATGGTTCTCTTTGAAAATAATGACAACGTGCTCGATCGGGCTCGCCATTACGAATGACCTCTCCGTTCTTCGTTCTCCGCTTCCCAATCGTATCCTAAGTTATTCCTAACCTGGTTTCTGGCGCATAAGAATCTCTTTCCCCGGTAAGAGAACCCGGCTTAAGCCTTTAGTTTTTTTGCCAGCGCATCCACGGTAGGAACAAGCCATGCCGCATCGGCTCGCTGTGGAACGAAGCAAACCGGCATTTCTATTTGATCTGGACGGAACCCTCATCGACAGCGTGTACGAGCATGTTCTCGCCTGGCGCGAGGCTCTGCGCGAGCTGGGAATTGAATTATCCACCTGGCGTATTCACCGCGGCGTCGGCTTGGAACCAGGGTCCCCTCGATGAACGTGGAATTGCCATGGAGAATTGGTTTCGCCGAAAGAGTTATCGAGATTCGGGAAGAGATCTTCGGCCTCGCTCCGCTCGAATCCTTAAAAGGATCCAGGGGATCCCGCCGGGCGTCTAAAAAACAATAAGGCAGCACGTCGTTAAGAACGACGCCTCACTCCGTTGAACCCCGTGACGCCATCAGACTCTGACCGTAGCACCCTGGCCCGAACCGCGATCACCAGTTTGAGTGTGGCTCCCGGACTTGTGTTTCAGGTCGATGCGGCGGTCGGTTGGACGGAACACTAGCACGGTCACGTCCCATGTCCACTATCTTCCTGGCTCGCATCCAGAAAGACCCGTATGACGTGTCCAAGAGGCATCGGCATCCTAGCTCGGATTCAGGAGGGGCGGGTGGCCAATTTGGCGCGTACAACTTGGGACATGCTGCGGCTAGTTCGCCACGGCGGCCCGGCGATCTGTAACGTAGCAGTCACGAATTCGTGTAATGCACGGTGCGATTTCTGCAATTTTGCAAACGGCAAGGTGTCTAAAAGCGGTCTGCGCTGGATTGATGCCGATCAATTCGGTTCTGCTTTGGACATCCTTTATCAGCGCAGTATTCGATATTTGAACATCTTCGGCGGGGAGCCGCTGATGCATCCACGGCTCGCTGAATTGATCAGCATGGCCGTCGCTCGGAATATGGCCCCGGCGATTATCACGAATGGGTGGTTTCTCCCGTCGAAGCTCGACGAACTGGCGGCCGCGGAGCTTAAGACTATTTACGTCTCCATCGATGCTCCGCTCCTGGCGGACCACGAAGCCAATCGCGGTCTAAGCGGCCTGGGCGAGCGGATTCGCATCGCAACAAGGCGGATGCCGAGTCTAGGAATTACTCCTATTTCCCAGATAGCGATGAGTAAGCTAATCACTGATTACCGAACGCTGATTCCTCTCGCTCGTGACCTGGGTTTTCGAGCGCTTACGTTTTCATATCCACAACAAGCGCGGTTGGGCTCCTCCTCTCTGGCATGGTCTGCAACCTCGAAACTGGTGCAGTTCATGCCTGACGAATTGCAATCGGCTTTCGACCAGGTTAATGCCATTCGCAAACTTTTTCCCGTAAATAACCCAAGCGCCTCGATCGCCGATATGAAACGCCATGTGAGACAGGAACAGGAAAAATTCGTCTGTTACGCGGGTTATAAAAGCTTCTACATGGACTGGAACTACGATGTATGGCCTGCGACGCCTGGGCAGAACGCATGTGCTCGGTGTGGGACTTTCTACGGACGCCGCTCATTCGCGACGGTTGCACCAACTGCATCGCCGATTGTACCGTGACTCCAGCGTGATGCTTCATTTTGCAGTCTCGCTGGGCGATACCCTTGATCACCTCACGCAGGGACGACTATTCGCTGCCTTGAAAACCCTCGTTAGCAGCGGCAACATGTCCTCGATTGGCGCCGTGATTGAGAATGGCCGCGTGCTCTCTCGTCTGGCGAGAATTGGCTGACCATCGCGGTGTCGCGTGCAAGATGATTAAGCTCACTCCAAAAACTTGCCTGCTATGCGATTAGCGCGTGTTGACCACTGGCCACATCTACGCCGAGTGGGGCGAGACTTTAGGGTATGACAGTTACGTCCATTACAAGGTGACCGCCAGTGCGATTTTCTCGACGGCTATGAGAAAGGCTTTCGTCCGGGCCCGAATCGAGGAGATGGCACCAGAATCAGGTGGCCACGACAAGCACAAACCGATTGAAGCATACAGCTTGCAAGAAATTGAGAAGTTCCTGAGGCTGTTCCCTGGTGGGCAGATTGCTGTCACCATCGGCTTAAAGGCATCCTCCATTGAGGGCGCCCCTGAACTGGAGGCACTCACGCCAGACGAGTTGACCGTGTCCGCATGTGGAAAAATACCAAGAGCTGGGTATCCCCCTGACTCAGGTAGCCGCTACAGATTGTGCTTTGCCCTAGCCGTCACGGAAGACTGATATCCACATCTCGCACACTCCCACAAGCGCCGTACCGGCCATGCATTTTGCGACCCGCACCGAGGGCACCGGAAACCCATCGGCCACCGAAGTCGCGCAAGGAATGCCCGACACTCCTCTTCGGTGGAGAAGTTTGCTTCCAACTCCATCAGACTGCGCGGATATTCTTCGAGCACGCCTGCATACACTAGATATTGGGGTTACCTGAGTCAAGGGGATACCCATCTACCAAGATTCATAACAGCGAGTATCTTCCGGTAATACCACCACTGATGCGTCTGCTGGTTAATGGCTGGGAACCAATTAATAAGAACGCTCTGGTTATTTGCTAAAGTCACTTCGGAGGGTATCTTGTTGATAGATAACAGCTGCCGCTGTTGGTACGGTACGTAATGGGGCGCTGCTGTGCAGTAACTGCTTAGTAAAGCGTGCAGTGGATTCCGACTCAAACTCGTCTCTTGCCCGTCGGGCGTCGGTGGTAGCCCCTGACTCGGCCAAGGATGAACAAGGTCTCGTGCCGCCCCTTGGAAGGGACCGACTCGTCATTCACGATCGCTAAAAGCTCTTGCTCGTACCGGCGCCGTGTGCAGTGTCGCTGGCGTCTCTCACGGGTGCGCTGTCTGTCTTCTTCAGTCATCAGGGGCACCTCTTCGCCAGACGTTTCCCTCTCTTCGCCTTCGGGCGTCTTTTCCTCGCATCCGTCCCGCTTCGAACGAAGATATTCGTCGGCAATTCTCACTGCGACGAGCACGGCTAGTTCTCCGCTATCGGCCGTGGCGTCTTCTTCGGCAATGGTACGAATCTTCGAATCGACGTATGCCGCGAGCTTGAGAATGTAGTCGGGATCAAGGCCGCACAGTGTGTGAGCTTGACCGAAAATCTCTACGCACACGCTTCAGTTAGACACCTCCTGAGTCATATGGTCCATTTGAAGCCTCCAGCAGACAGCGTGTCTGGCGGCGCATTATATTTCATCAGACACGAGTTTCGGTCGGTCGAGACACGTCTTTCAGCGAGTAATTTGAATCGTTAAACGTATTGAACATTAAGGTTTAAGTATCGGACTTACAAGAAAGGAAGCTTTCATGTTCTCCTTTGAGTTGGACATTTGGCAGGGCAAATGGAAGGCGGCCAGCTCAAGTTCGTTCCCGTTTATGAAATTCCAAGATATTTACGCGTTTGCCTGACTAGGTTGCCGATCTAGTCTTCGCTCCAATCTGCAAAGAACTCCTAATCCTCTGCCAAGGTTTCGATTCAGAATCTGCAGAAGCTAAACGTGATCTCAAGGGAAACGCGAAATGCAGACTTGAAATTGCTGACACTTACCTTAACTATTTCGGCGTTCTAGTCCTAGTTTCTTATCTGAATCCAATGTTGGAATGGTCAGTCAAACGCGAGAGCGCGTGCAACATATAAACGGACACACCCGGTCATCCGAGCTAATAGGCCACGGGCCCAAGCCAGCAGCTTCGGGACTCTCCCAGTAAGTAATGGAATCTAAGTAATGGAATCGCTGACCGTTTTTGCCGGCTACTGTCAAAAGTAACAGTTGCGACTTCTGACAGTGGAATGCATCGTGTGAGCAGTTGAATCGGCAGTTTCCTGTTTGTGACCGCAGCCGGTGTGGTCATTGCTCTTATGATGATGCGCGACATCCGATACTACGAACCGATACCCACTGTATCGCCAAAACACTACGAGAGACCGGAATGATCCCTTGGATCACTTTCGCACTTTCGATAAGCTTGGCGGCGACTCTAGTATTCATGGCTGTGCTGGATGACATATTGGAATGGTCAGTCAAACGAGTTATCGAACACATCCTGGCAAAGAGTCGACATGGTTGGCAACAAACTGGCACCGGGCGCGACAAGTGCGACATTTACTGAACTCCTGTTTAAGGTCGACACAAAGGAGAGATGCCGACGTGACGTGCGTCGTCTAGCCGTTCGAGCGTTCGGATCTGACAGATCGCGAGAGCTATTTAGTGCCGATCACCTCAGGGCGACGCGAAAATATGGATAGCAAGAACCTTCGAAGTGCCGCACTGTATTTTGTGAGTTCACCAACCGCCGTGATAAGTCGATGTGTGAAGGTAAGCGGGAGTGGTCCTGCTTACAATGCCGCCTGTTATATCGCAGAAGCTCTTGGTTGTATCGTCGCCCAGACTCCCCACGACTATTAGGTCATTGTGGTAAACGACGGCTCGCCTGATACCTAACTGAGGAAGTTGTCGGCAAATACTAGGAGCGGATTCGCTATATCAAGCAGGAGGATAAGGGGGTTGAAGGCGCCAGGTATACGGGCATTCGGAGTGTACTAGGCGGATTTGTAGCCTTTCTGATGATATTCGGCCGCTGAACTTGTTGGCCGATCAGGTGAAAGTCTTTTGACGGGAACCCATATTTAGACATGCCATGTGCGGATTGTATTTAGGTCGGCGGGCCCAATTTGAATGGTAACTCCTGGCAGTCGCTTGACCCATCGACAGTCCAGTAAGCCTGGAGAAGATTCTGCCATCGCACGGAGGTGCCTTCCCCTCATTCGTTATCCTCCGAAAGGAAAGCGCTTGAGAAGGCTGGGAATCTCAATTAAGCAACAGTCGGGCCGCGATGCAGTAAGCGGATTGGAAGCCGCGGAGTAGAAGCATGACTAAAACCGAAACAGCCTTGCCATTGATTAGCGTGATTATCTGCACACACAACCGCTGCGAAAGTCTGGCGAGAACGCTCAACTCTCTTACGCAGATGTCAGTTCCGCAGGACCTGACATGGGAATTGCTCGTGATCGACAATAATTCATCGGATCGAACCTCGGAAACCGTCAGATCTTTCGGGAGCCGCGGAACCGTTTTGCCGCTAAAGTATTCTTTCGAGCCAGTTCCCGGGCTATCCCACGCCCGCAACCTCGGAATTCAAGTGTCGCACGGTGTAATCATCGCCTTCATCGATGACGATGTCTTGGTGTCCCGGGAGTGGTTGACAGAAGTGAGAAACGCGTTCCAGCAATACGATCCGGTATGCGTGGGCGGCAGGGTGTTGCTAGAAGAGCGCTCGCGTCCCGCCTGGTGGGACAAGGCCTATGATGCACATGTGGGAGAGTTTGACCGCGGAACTTCGGTCATTTTCTACGAGGACAGCGATCAACGACTAATCGGCATCGGTGCGAACATGATGTTCAAAAGAATAGCATTCGAAAAACATGGGTTATTCCGAACCGACATGGGTAAAACACCGAACCAGCTTAACACCGGCGAAGAGACGGACATGGTGCAGCGCTTGCGCAAGCCGAATAAAGTAATTATATATTACCCCAACGCCCTGCTTTACCACTGCCCGTCAGCAGAGCGGTTCTCCAAGCGCTATCTGCGGAAGCACTCTTATGGCTTGGGCTGGTGGCGGTTTCTTAGGGAACTGGAGGGACCGCAGCCGCCACGTATCCTGAGGATACCACGATGGAGGTATCGATTGGTTCTCGCCAACGTTTGGAAAACGGTTCAGCTCGGTCTCCGGGGTCAGTACAGCGATTCCTTCCCACAACAACTTCAGTTCGCATTCTTTTGCGGTTATTTCCGTGCGGCGCAGAAGGCGAGGAAAGCAGCGACGTCAGAGGCCAGCTCTTCTTCCGCTCAAAGAGAGACTACCGATATGAAGCGTCGAAGCCTGCCCGAAAGGAGTGCGAATCGTTTGGGAGCTTCCTGACGATCTGCAGCGGTCGGGTTACCTTCGACACTTCGTCCATCCTGTTCTAAAAAATATATCTACCGACTCATCGGAAGATTTGCGAAGATCTCTGAGTTGAATGATGATTTTAGAGGTTTTAGAGTCCGCATCTTTGAACATCTAGCGTGAGGTTATAGAGGTTGACAAAAATCGCCCGGACAGGGACAAGGTGACGGTGCACGACACGGATCCAAGGGCGACCTTCTGGGCCACGCATGGGTGTACTTTTAGGTGTCGTATTAAAGCTTTCGAATTAATCATTCTGGCCCGCTTAATGATATCCGTCATATACGCGTCGTAATATTTCGTGTCGTGAAATATACCGAATCGTGAAGCCATGTGCTCTTGGATGTGGATCGTGAAAGTTTCTAAAGGCTTCATGCAACAACCTTGAGACGCTTGAGATATCAGTCCAACCATAATAACGTTAAGTCTTTACCACCTGCAGCAACCCTGCATTCGAGTCCAAGTAAAATATGCTCATATTTCCCGTATTCGATTTTGGATTTTCTGCTGCATCAGCCCATACAACCCAGCTTGCACGGTCGCCATGTTTTTGTTTAATGGATTCAAACTGTTTTATGTCCACCATGAAGAGCCCCTTCAGTATGGCTGACCCAAGATCGAAACATAAGTACCCGTCAGACTAGCTGGAAAATCGGCCTCCTTGGCCGTTCCGCCCTATCTCCTGAACTTGCCCAACTCTCGAGGCACAGACAACCGGGGAATACGCCCCTTAGTAGTTCCGACGACTAGTTGCGACGGGCAACCGCTCCCCCCAGTGCGCAATAGGCCCGAACGTTACAACGTTGATGTGATGGACAACCCAGTAGTCGGTGAGGAGCGCGAAAGATTGCGAAGACACTGGTATTCGAGGGAATCTCGCTAACGCCGGTACATCTCGCGGAACGTGACTACGTGTTCTGCCATCGGAAGGTACCTCACAACGCGAATCGTGAACGTGGCGATTCGACCAGAATCATGCGTGATCTCTATGGCTATCGCGTCCGGCATCCCAACCAGGTGCCGGCGACGGAAACAGCAAATTTGTCGCGCCGTGCTGAACCCCCCGTGCGGTCAAACATCCCCCGGTATCCTGCCATTACCACCAGCTCTTTGACTGTTTTAGGAAACGCGATCCTGCGAGCGCGAGTGCACGATACAAACCGACACACCGGGCCATCCGAGCAATGGGTACGTGCCAGCGGGGCAGCTTCGAGAGAAGGGGATTGTGCAAACCTTTGCATGTTTTATGGTCCTGTCACAACTAACAGTTGTTACTTCGGACAGGTGGGAATACACCCTGTGAAGCGGCCGTATCTTAGAAAGGCAAAGTGGCCGTATTCTGCGGAGAAGAAGCCATCAAGAAATACCGGCATCACGGGAAAAAACTGCTACCGCAGGTGGTGCGATTACAGGCGAAAGCTTCTGTGCCTTTGCCAGGTCAGGGAAGCATGTAATCAGAGAGTACTCGAAGCCATCAACACAAAACGCTTTGTTGTTTCGCAAATTGAGACGAACATTGCGATCCTGCGTAATCAGTACGTGTCGCATTCGAAGCGCTGGAAATCATTCGAAAGCAGATTGTGAAAGCCAATGAAGAGGCCCGCAACCGAAGATGTTGACGAATTGGAGAAAGTAGAGGCGTATTTGCGGATATATCTCAACGACGCCTCCAATCCTGATTGATTTTCCCTAGTACGGTCTGCGGTGCTACAGGTCTGCAGTCTGCGCCGCCCGCGGGGGTCCCCATGTGAAATTTTGTTCCGTGGAGGCTGGAATAATGACCTTCAGATTAGGGTTATTGAGTGCGCTTTTATCCAGTGGGATCGGGTTATCAGCGACTTTAGTACTGGTGGGTTGTGGCGGCGGTGGAATTGGCAGTCCTACCACTACGCCCACCACCCCGCCCACTACCAACAACAGTCCTCCCACCAACGTTTCCGTGAGCGTCAGTCCGAAACTGGCCGCGGTTGTGGTAACCAGTCAGACTCAGCAGTTCCGGGCCACGGTGACCGGCGATAACAAGAACCTCGGGGTCAC
>Ga0126372_10000626_pt1 | contig 12739 bp, 10 predicted proteins | sample PanSoiMetaPlot_6_FD_92762 | JGI IMG/M metagenome (GOLD analysis project Ga0126372, IMG submission 92762) | Tropical forest soil microbial communities from Panama - MetaG Plot_6 | ecosystem: Environmental > Terrestrial > Soil > Tropical forest > Bulk soil | place: Panama | collected 2016-02-17
CCCAGATGCAAATGGCCACGAACGGCTCAAGCCCGAGCCCGAGGCCAAGCTCCGCCAAGACGAGAGTGGCAAGCACGAGCTGGGCAAGGGTATTGGCCTTGCTCACGAGGAGCGGATAGACGGTGACGGGGCGCGACAGCATCCACGACAAGATGAAGGCTCCGATGATGAGGATGTCACGGCTGACGACAGCGATCACGAGCCAAACTGGCAAATGGTTGGTAAAGCCGAGCGTCAAATAAATGCTGACGAGCAGGACCTTGTCGGCGATGGGGTCGAGATAGGCGCCAAGCTCGGTGTGCCAGTCGAAGCGCTTGGCAAGATAGCCATCAGCCGCATCGGAGAGGCCCGCAAGCAGGAACAGCACGAAGGCCACCGCCATCTCATGGGTGATGATTAGCCACACGATGAGTGGCACCAGGATGATGCGCGCCAGCGTCAGCGCGTTGGGGATATTCACGAGCGCTCAAAAACAGCCATTGACGTGCTAACATTTAGCAGATTTTTGGCCGCCCCACAGACCCTAGGACCGTCTCGGTCGCTACTGACACCCGCGTCCGCTCATGTTCGATAATGCTGAAGTCCATGACCAGCGGCAGGTGATCCGACGCCGTGCGGACAAGCTGGCTTCGCGGCACCTCGACGTCGAGCACTTCGACCGATCGGCTGCAGAAAATATGATCAATGCGCAGCATCGGCATCCGCGCGGGAAAGGTTCGTCGCGCCCGCTTGTGCAGCACGAGCTGGGCATCGCGCAACCTGGCTGTGAACATGCGATAGGCGACTGACTGGCGCCTGACATTAAAATCGCCCAACAGGATAACGGGATCGCGGCAGTCCGGGTGGCCGAGCCAGTTTTGTCCCAGTAGGGTCTTGGCCTGCGCCATCCGCTCGTAGGCCGGCAAGCCGAGGTGCGTGTTAATGATCTGAATCTCGGTGCCGTTCGCCTCGACCGCCGCCCAGAGTGCGGCGCGCGGCTCGAAGCCGACGCTTCCAGGCAAAGGCCCAGCCTTCACCAGACGCATCGGCAACGCGGTGAGGATGGCATCGCCGTAGAGCTCTTCCTCGACCTGGAGCGCCGGATTGAAGTGAACGCTCATGCCGAGCGAATGAGCGATGGCATGGGCCTGATCAATGCCACCGGTACGATGGCGCCCGACATCAAGTTCCTGGAGCGCGACCATGTCGGGTTGGCAAGCAGCGATCACCTCGGCAATCCGCCGTGGGTCTGCTCGTCCGTCTGCCCCAACACATCGGTGGACGTTGTAGGTCATGATGCGCAGCGGAGCTGGCCGTGCGCGCTGGTTCCGGCAGTCGAGTGGATTCACAGGCTCCTCTAATCCATGCTGGCGCGCTTAGGCGTTCAGAACCTGCGCCGCTCTTCGAACTCCTCCTTTTCGATTTCGCCGCGCGCAAGGCGCTTATCGAAAGGCAATTCTTCGCGATTCCGCATTATGACAGTAAGATGACATCCGCGCCGCACGGAAAAAGGCGGCGAACCCGAGGCGTTTGCCATGCCGGCAGCTGGAACAAGGCAGGTGATCTCTGCTACCAGCGCGCTCGTACTTCTGGGCACGATATCCATTTTGTTGTTCTTTACCGAGCCGATCGCCGCGCGGTTCGGGTTCGCCGTCGCGGTGACAGTCGCAATTACTTCCTTTGTGTCGCTTCTGTCGCGGCGGCTGCTCTTTGCCACCGTGATCGCCTTCTCACTCGTCGCGATGGTGTTTCTCATCTCTCTCGAGAAACACGCCACGATGAACATGGGTCTGCACTCCTACGATCTCTTCTTCTATCTAAACGCCGATACGCTTGAGTTTCTGTGGAGTGATTATCGCCCCTACGTGTTCGCGGCTCTTGCAGCTCTCGCAGCCGCGACAATCGCGGCGGTATTGGCTTGGCGCTTCGACACGACACGACTCTCGCGTTTGGCTTCGGGCTTGACCTTGGTCGCTGCGATTGCGGGGGCGGGGACATTCGAGCCTCAAGCAAGCGGAAAGGATGGCGCGTTTCGACTGTTCACCCAAAACGACTCCTTTGTCTCTGCGTTTTACCTGTCATGGAGCGAGACGTGGGGCACGCTCGTGCGTGGACAATTGGTGGAGGCCGCGGCGCGGACGCCACTCCCAGATTTTGCGAGCGAGTCCCTATGCGCCCTGTCGGCGAAGCCGCCACACATCGTGCTCATTCATCAAGAGTCGCTGGTGCCGCCCAGTCTGTTTCCGAAGCTCCAGTATGACCGAGCTCTCGACCGGTTTTTCCTCTCTGACGATGGCCGCTTGCACAGGCTGCGCGTGGAAACCTATGGAGGCGGCTCCTGGGTCACCGAGTTTGCGCTGTTAACAGGCATCTCTGCGAAAGCCTTCGGCGACATGCGGATGTTCGTACAGGTCTTGATGGAGGGCAGACTCAAGGAAACGCTTCCGCAAGAACTCGCAAATTGCGGCTATCGGACGCTGATGCTTTTCCCCATGAGCAACGGCTTCCTTTCGCTTGACCGGTTTTATCTCTCGATTGGCTTCTCCGAGATTTTGGATCGCCGGGCTCAAGGCGCGCATACGATACGGGAGCGCGACCGATTCTATTTTCAGAATGCGCTTGATGCGATGGACCACCATTTCAAATCGTCCGATCGGCCGCTCTTCGTCTATATCCAGACCATGGCGTCGCATGGTCCCTATGACAGCGCGTATATGCCCGAAGTGAATGTGCCGGGCGGTGGCCCGGGCACCTCGGCGGAGATGAGCGAATATTTGCGCCGGGCAGCGATGGCTAGCCTCGACCGCGACTTCTTCATGGACGAGATCAAGCGCCGCTTCCCTGACGAGCCAATCCTGGTCGTGCGTTACGGCGATCATCAGCCGAGCGCGACACGCGATCTGATCAATGCTGTTTGGGGCGATGATAGCCCAGACGTGGGCGCGGACGGCTCGCCGGGGCCCTTTATTACGTTCTACGCCGTGGCTGGGCACAACTTTCCTGTGCCGCCATTGCCGGAATACGACCCGCTCGATGTCGCTTATCTCGGAATGGTGATACTTGAAGCCTCTGGGCTTCCACTCTCCGCGGCGCAGCGCGAGCGCAAGCGGCTAATGATGGTGTGTGCGGGTCGGTATTCCGGTTGCGAACCTCGAAGCGAAATTCTGGCCTTCCACCGACGCCTCATCAATTCAGGCTTAGTGCGGACTCCATAGACACGGCCGGCCTCACTAAGGCACTGAGAACGGCCCACAAGGGCAACGGAGCAAACCGCCCCGTTTGCAACAACTGGATGTCCGCTTTGGGTCGTTAGCGGACATGAGCGTGCGGACCAGCAATGTCCGAAAAGTGGTCGAAAGCGGACATTGGGCTACGCCGTGTGAATGGCACGACACGCGGATGCATGATCAGTCTGTCGGTTAAATTCGCAAAGCGACTTCGCGATTCCGATCAATCGCTTTGATAGCGGGGCTGAGTCCGAAAGCTCACTAGGGGTGTCACTCGGATTTCCGCAAGTGCCTTGGAGTGCGTCCGAAAACTGCTTTGTTCAGGGATTTTGCTTCGGCTTAGCCTCTGATTTGCAAAGCCGCTTCACGTCGGCTTCGGCCTCCTCTGCCGTCGGATAAGAGTCTCTGCCGATTTTTGTAATACCCTTCTCCTTACCGGTTGGCTCAATATCAACAACAAGGCACGTCTCATCGGATGAGCGAACAATCCACCAATTCGCGAAAGCAGGGGTGGCAGCGGAAAATCCTAAAATCACTGAAGCAGCTAGCAGTGAAAATCGCTTATGCATTCGTGTCCTCATTCTTCGGATACGTTATCCGAACCGCCTTTGCTGAGAGAAAAGATACCGGCTAGTCCAATCGCGGCGAGTATCGCTCCCAACCAAACGTGCCGCTTGAGCCATGCCTGAAAACGCTCTTGGCGACGCCTTCGCAGGAGTGCCCGAGCAATGGTGGCCTTCTTGTCGCTTAGTTCCCCTGTCGAAAGCTTCTCTCGGAGTTCCCTATCGGAAAGCTCGTGAAGCGCGGGCATAACTCCCCCGTTCCGGTTCTAGCTTCATATGCGTCGCAACTCCTGGGGTTAATCTGAGTTGCAATATTGGGAAGAGTATCTAATCAGCTTCCCGCAATTAACCCACCTAAGGGTTGCGTCATCAACAAGGCCACGTCTCAGGCCGAGCATATAGATATGAACCGTTTGAAATTCATTGCGCTCGTATTGGTCATTTTCCAAGCGTCAAGCGCAACCGCTTTGACCCGATCTGACTGTGAAAAAGATTACGAAACCTGCCTGGGATCGAATGCCTGCAAAAGCGATGAGCCATGCCAGAGGCGATGCCAATATTTTTACTTAACTTGCCTTTCCTATGCGGATCAGAGCGACCAGTAAGAACGCCGTCGCCAGCCTCGCCCATGGAAAGGTGATCAGTAGAGGAGTCTGACCACGCACGGGCTGCGGATGGTTCCTTTCACTTTGCTATGGGCAAAAGTGGAGGGCGCAATCATGAACATCTCGGACATACGGACTAGGCTAGATGCTGCAGAACGAACGAAGCTGTCTTGTGACGAGAGACGCCGAGCTAAGTACCCCGGACGAAACAGTTCTAACTCTTGTCGATAACGCTGAGCTGAACGAGCCTGAATCCAGCATAATTACGGATCCACTAATTCAGGCGCTCGTGGATAAGCTTCCGGCGGCCAAACAGCATTTGGTCGATTGATGATCGTGCTAACTGGCTGAAGGTCCTAGCGATGATATTCAATCTGGTCTACAGGACCGAGAAAGGTGAAGCTAAGGAGTAGAAGCTAGAAGCCAGACTCGGCTTCCCCTGTATTGAGTGCGGTGAGTTGATCTAAGGCCAATCCCGGGAATGCTGATTGCTCAACCGCAATTTTTGCGATTGCCTCATTCTCGTCCCACAAAGCGACTGTGGTTGCATCCTACGCCTCATTCCAAAAACGGTGAGGAGGAAAGCATGGACTGGTCTTCTATCGAGCAAAACTGGACGCAGTTCAGACGTAACATAAAGCAGAAGTGGGTGAAGCTGTCGGATGAGGATTTAGCCGAGATCAACGGCCGCCGCGAGCTTCTCGAAAAAACGATACAGGCGCGTTACGGCTTCGCCTCAGACTACGTTCACAAGGAGATTGACGATTGGCTGCGGTGGCAACATCCCCAGCCGAAGGAATCTGGCGCGTCGAAAAACGTTCTCGTTTAGCGGACCCACATAGCTGTCGTGACTGAATAACCAAGCGAATTCCCATTCAGCAAGGCGTAGCTGGAGCCGCGGACACTCTTGAGAGCGACACGCGGACTAATTGTCAGTCTGTCGGCTGACCTCACCATGCCTCTTCACGATTCCAAACGTTCTCTTTTCACTGAGGAGCTCACCGCGAAACACTGCGTGGGTGTCACGCGGGTATTCTGAAGGTGCCCGCAATGAGGTCCGAAGATCGATTTGGAGCCGCGATCGACATAACAATATTCGTGCAGCAATTTTTATATTGATAGTCTGACACTCCTGAGCAACGCTAATCGTGATTTCCTCTCCTGCCGCCTTCGCCCCAGGGACCTCGGCAGGTCGCGCTGCCCTCGGGCAACCGGGTCCCAGAGGTCAGCGTGACCATCACTTCCAATCGTCCTGGTGTGGATGCCCAGGTGACCATCGCCCAACCTCAACAGTCCGGACGGCAGCTACCAGGGTCCTACGACAGCAGTCGGCCAGGGCCAGTTCACCTCCACTAGCTCACAGGTTCACGCCAGTTTCGTCGTTCTGCCCTCTGGCTGGCCGGTCCTTGGCGTTGGAGCCGAGACCACTTGGGCGGACGGGACGCCACACAGCGTACCCTGACCTAGAAACTAAGCGTGCCGCGGTTGACCCGGTCAGGTTTGCTCGACCCCAATCAAACGTGTAGCGCGAGGGTACTGAAAGAATCCGCTAAGGGGTGTCATATTGACCACTTCGGCGCCAGGAAGCGCGCGAACATAGGACGACGGGAGGGTAACATGCCGGCGACCATCAAATTGGGCGACACCGGGGACGATGTGAAGCGACTGCAACGGGTCTTCGTCCGGACGAAGGAACCTGGGACCAGACAACCTTGACGGGGTTTTCGGACCGCAGACGGAAAAGGTCGTGAAGGATTTCCAGCAGTCGAACGGATTGGTGGTGGACGGCGTCGTCGGTCCGATCACATGGAGTCATCTGCACCCGTATCGCGAGGCATCACCGACACTCCAAGCCGGATCACTCGGGCCAGTGGTGGCTATGCTCCAGAACGTACTCAAAACCGGCTTCGGCTACTCGGGTGCGATCGACGGCATCTTTGGTCCGGTTACTGAGGCTGTCGTGCGTCAGTACCAAACCAATTCCAGCCTCCCGGTCACCGGAGTTATGGATGAGCGCACCTGGATTGCGCCCGCTGGCGCCGCGGGGGCAACACTCGAGAGCCTTTCGGGTCTGAAGCTCTGAATGTTCATTACCGGAGATGTCGGGTGCGCACAGTAGCCAAGCATTCCGCAAGAACGCGTTTTGGTCTTTTGTCACCCAAATTGACACCTAAGCGGTGCCGGACGGCGCGCGAACAACAGCTACGCATTGATCGGATTGGTAGCGGAGGACCGTTCTGGTCAATCCCCCCTGCCCGTATTCGCGCTCAATCTAGCCACTCGTTCCTCGAAAATGGGTTCAAGCGAATGCGACAGAGGAGCGTGCCCTATGTCATGCAAGAGCGCCGCCGCATAAACCAATTTCCGCTCTTCAGCAGGCAGAGCGGCGAACTCGGCCAAAGAAGCTGAAACCGAACGCAATGAGTTGCAGACTGCGTTAGATTAGGGCCAATAAGGCTGCGGTTCTGCGCGCATGGCACCAACGGTGACCGCGCCGAGGTAGTTCTCGGCCTTGTACTGCTTTGATATAGTCGTCAAGTGCGAGTTGCGCGCGGCTCACCGCCGTCTCCTTGTCAACTCCATCTGCGGTCCCGGCCAGAACAACACAAGCTGCCAACGCTGGCGCCGCCTTGAGCCATGCATAACCCCGCCGCAACCAATGTCAACCTCATGGTCCGCAAATATGCCCCCTAAACGAGACGCCAAAAAAAGGCGTTCGATCAGTTTGGGGATGACCGAACGCCTTAGAAGCGCTTTCGCGCGGGGTGCCGGGAGGGGAAACCGGCACCTGAGGAAGCCACATCCACTATTGCCAGCCAGTGAGGCGACGCTAGCGAGAGCGCCTGCACTCAATGGCTCGAGCGTGTGGACACGTTAGGCGATCGACGGCCATGGACGCCAAGTTCAAAGCATTGCTTGTAAACAAAGACGGCGAATGGCAGAGCGTCGCAATTACCGAGCTGGCCGAGGCCGATCTGATGGATGGCGAAGTCACCGTAGCTGTCGAGCACTCGACAGTGAACTACAAGGACGGACTCGCGATCACGGGCAAGGCGCCCATCATACGCAGATTCCCGCTCATACCCGGCATCGACTTGGCCGGCAGCGTATTGCGGTCCGAGGACCCTCGCTTCCACCGAGGAGATGGGATCGTGGTCAACGGATGTGGTCTCGGCGAGACGCATCATGGGGGGTACGCCGAGCGGGCTCGTGTCAGGGGTGATTGGGTCATCAAGCTTCCGGAGAATATTTCGACGGTTCAAGCGATGGCGATCGGTACCGCCGGCTACACCGCGATGCTCTGCGTGCTGGCACTGGAAAAGGAGGGACTCACACCAGAAAAAGGCGATGTACTCGTGACCGGCGCTGCTGGTGGGGTAGGCTCGGTCGCTATCGCGCTCCTCGAAAAGCTCAATTATCGCGTTGTTGCCTCATCTCGAAGAGCCGAGCAGGAAGGTGATTACCTGCGGGGGCTGGGTGCCGATGAAATCATCGATGCTCGCGATCTCTCCGGAACTGGAAACCCCTTAGGCAAAGAGCGCTGGGCCGGCGCGATCGACTCACTCGGCAGCCGGACGTTGGCCAACATACTGTCGCAGATCAAGTATGATGGCGCAGTGGCGGCATGTGGCTTGGCCCAAGGTTCGGACCTGCCCGCCACCGTGATGCCCTTCATCCTGCGCGACGTGACGCTCGCGGGAGTGAACTCCGTCGCAACTCCCAGAAAGAAGCGCGAAGAAGCGTGGGACCGCCTAGCCAAGGACCTTGATCTCGCGAAGCTCGGCAGCATGACGTCCCGGGCAAGACTCGAGGACTTGCCCGCTCTCGCGAGTGAAATACTTGCAGGTCAGGTGAGAGGTCGGGTGGTGATCGACATATGAGGAGTTTTGCTGGGTTAGCTCGGCACTGCTGATTTGGCTTAGCTGCAAAACCACACCATCACACCATGTAACGGTTACTCCCATTGAGTAACTCCTCGTGCCTCACAGAGAGAGCTTTAATCGCCTGTATGTTGGGTCCGCAGGCCTATGATGTGTGATGGTTTGACGAGAGCGCCACATGAATGGTGCAGAGGCACTACTTGCCACAGCCGTAAGCGCCGGCATCGAAGTCTGTTTTGCTAATCCGGGCACCACGGAGCTGCCCTTGGTAGTGGCACTGGACTCGGTGCCCGGTCTACGCAGCATCCTCTGCCTGCATGAGAACGTGGCAACCGGTGCTGCCGATGGCTACGGAAGAATGGCGGGAAAGCCCGCCATGTGCCTACTTCATTTGGGAGTGGGTCTCGCCAACGGCCTAACCAATCTTCACAATGCCCGTCGCGCCTTCACGCCGCTACTGAACGTTATCGGCGATCACGCCACATGGCACCGCCCCGCCGATCCGTTGCTGGCGACCGAAGTTGAATCGTTGGCTCATACGGTCAGCGATTATGTGAAAAAGAGCTTCGGTGCGCCCACGGTTCCTGTTGATCTGGCTGACGCCATCGCAGCCGCACACGGGGGTCGCATTGCCACGCTGATCGTTCCGCACGATGCCCAGATTGGCGCGGCCGGTGACGTTATTCCCGCACGCCGCGATCAGCCCAAAGGGACCTATTCCTCGGGACGAGTCGTCCAGGCAGCCCAGGCGTTGAAGTCGGGTAATGTAGCTCTATTATTGGGTGGCGATGCTCTGTCGGAGCCCGGCCTCATGCTCGCGGGCAGGATTGCTGCCATTAGCGGCGTGGCTTTGCTCTGCGATACGTTTTTCGCGCGCATGGAACGTGGTCGCGGTCTGCCGAGCCCAAGGAAGCTGCCCTATTTCCCGGATGAAGCTCTCGAGCTCACCAGGCGGTATGAGCGTGTACTCGTTGCCGGCACGCGGCGGCCTGTCGCGTTTTTTGGTCAGCAGGGCTTGCCAAGCTATCTCACCACTGAAGAGCAGACGGTCATTCTGACCGAACCGCCGGAAGACACTTTAGGTGCGCTCGCGGCTTTGGCATCAGAAGTGAGTGCGCCGGACGTATTTGATGAGGTGAGCGGTGCACTCTCAGACACGGCAAAAGGTGGCCTCGATGCTCACGCTGTTAGTGCGGTCATCGCCCGCTTGCAGCCAGCGGACTGCATAGTCATGGACGAGGTACTGGCCGTTGGTGTGCCGTATTTCGATGCGTCAAAGCACTCGGCTCGATTTACCCACCTGATGCTGACCGGCGGCGCAATTGGCCAAGGCCCGAGCGCGGCAACCGGCGCGGCCGTCGCCTGTCCCAACCGCAAAGTGATCAACTTCCAATCAGATGGGTGCGGGGCTTATTCAGTGCAGGCGCTCTGGACCCAGGCGCGCGAAAATTTGGATGTCGTAACAATTATCGGGTCCAACCGGCGCTATCAGATTTTGGAAGTAGAGTTACTGCGGGCCGGCGTGACCCAAACGGGGCCATTTGCCCATTCGATGCTGGGCTTGGATCATCCTTCTCTAAACTGGGTGAAAATAGCAGAAGGCTTCGGCGTACCTGCAGTCGCGGTGGAGACTGCCGAGGCCTTCGCAGCGGAATTGGAGCGAGCTCTGATGCAAAAAGGACCACGCCTCATTGAAGCGATCATCGCCTAGATGGAGCATGGCTTCGCATGAAAGGCGTCTTGCGGACCACGTACACCATCACACCATTAAACGGTTACTCACCGAGTAACTTCCCGTGTGATGAAAAAAGCGGGCCTGTGGGTAATTTTCGCCGCTGCCCGCTTAGGGTGCCCCAGTGGTCGGCGTTCGTACTCGGTTCCAGTTAGCGGTTGCGCGTTGACCATGCTGGCGCTCCGTAACCGATAGCTGACTTCTTGTAAGCCGGCACTTCGCATCTTCTGAATGTTGTTCGCGGAATAGATGGAACTGCTCATCGTGTTCTATTGGCGCACCCTCCCGCTTCTTGGCTACACATGTAGGTGTGATTCCAGCTAATCAACAGGCACGGTTCTTGTGGCAGCGGCGGCATTTTGGCGGGGTCGCTTTGATCCCAGGCATCCCAAGTTTTTACAAACTCGTTCGGACAACGGGGGATATAATCCGTCCACTCGCCGGCGTGGCTTACGCCCAGGAACAAAGTTGCGAGTATTAATGCAACACCTACAAACATTGCTGCCGGTGTGGTTATGGAACTCCTGGGCCGCTCTCAAGCATGAGGGACCGGCGCTTCCTTCGCCCGTAATTTGTTGAGCAGCATGACCACACAAGGCTTCGTTGCCATCACGTTGGCAATCGCAAGTGCCAACATTCACGGGGTTGCCTACGCCGCTCCTTGGTGCCACCCCGGCGATAAGGTGACGATTACGGCCATCATAGGCGATGTGAAGGCCAACCTTATACACTTGAAACCGGGAAGCTCCCGCCCGTGTCGAATCAATACAGTCGTCGGCGGCGTTCGAGGGAACAAAAACGCGCAGAGGCCTGCAAACTGTAGGGCTGGCCGAACGATCCACGCTACTGGGACAGTAGCTACGCTCGCTGGCACAATGAACCTGAACCTGAACCCGATATCTATCTCCTGCAAACCTCTCAAACCGCCAGTAACTTCCTGATTCGTTAGTTGATTCGTGCTGTTTGGCGGACCCGGCAAACCTCAAAGCATTGATTTGAAGTCGGAAAGGATGGTGCCCAGGGGCGGAATCGAACCACCGACACGCGGATTTTCAGTGAGACTTACTTGCCGAGTTATCCGCCCCACCCTGCCCCACTCCGCACCCTGAAGTGTTTGTCGCGCCGATATTTTTGATCTTCGGTGCCTCATCTCGCCGCAATGCGCCACACCCAACCACACCGATTTTGGTCATCCCGGTGTTACCCACGCTCACATAACGACCCGCGGACTTTGCGGTCTGTTCTCTTGTATTGCGTTTGAACGTTTCACTGGCTCTCAGTTCGCCGTCCTAGGCCAAATCACGACACGATCTTACTGCTGCGGAGACTGCGCCGCCTCGGTAAACCGCGAATAGACCCAGCCCGTTTCAGAGGTAGCGGGGTCGGTCACTTCCACCCACTTGCTTTCGCGAGCCATGACGCGAAGCTTTTCGCCCTTCTGCGCAATCCTGAGCGTTTCGGCGGTCGGCGATGGGGCTTTCCGGATATTAACGTCGGTGGAGAACCCGACCCACTCATCCTTGCTTGAGGAAGACGAATCAGCAGGGACGACCACTGGCTGTTCGCTTTGCGCTACGGAATCAGACGCGCGCTCTTGGGCCTCATGCGCCGAATTTCGGTTGTCGGGCCATTCTTGGGCAAGCTCGGCAAGCTTTGCGTCTGCATCTGCGACGCCGAGTTGCTTCGCCCGTTCGTACCAGCTACGCGCCTCGTTGAGGTCAGGCTTGATCCCTTGAGCGCCCATCTTCTCGATGAAGGCCTGATCGTAGGTGGCGCCGAGTAGCACAGCAGCCTCTCCGCTGCCGGCCTCGACGGCGCGTTTGAAATAAGCACGTGCGCCCGCGAGATAGCCAACCTCGACCATTTTCTGCCCGTGCTTGATGAGGCCGTCGACGCGGTCGCTTTCGTCGGAGCGGAGGATCGGCGCGCTGCGATAATCCTGAGCAATGTCGAGCTTCGTGGTGGCGCTGGCGAGGACCGTCTCGCCTGCCTTAGCCTCAGTTCTCGAGTCAGCGGTAAGCGCAATCTCAGGCCTCGCCTCTATTTCGACTTGGGGCGCGGCCGGTAGTGAGGCTTGCTGGGTTTCCATCAACGGCGACGTCTCCGATTTTGAGATGGTGCTCTCCGTTATCGGGGGTCTGATCGCGCTATACCAGAGCAGGCCGAGAATGATTGCGGTCGGAACGAGCGAGACCATCATGGAGGCCACGAGAAGTGCGCGATTGCTGCTGCGCGTTGGTTTGGGAACGAAATCCTGGAGCCTTTGCGGCTCGATGAAGGCGCGGGCAGAGAGCGCGTTGAGGCTCTTCGGGGCGTTCGGTGCAAAGCGCTCCGCTATCGCCTCTGGCTCTGCCGGCGTTTCGACCGCCAGGCGCTCGATTAGGCTTCTTGGCCGGATGACGGAGTCAGACTGGCTCCGTGCTGACAGTCCCATGTAACCCTCCTACGCATCACACAAAAAAGAGAGCTTGAGACGCTTGTCGTTGTCGGTCTTGTTCCAGGGATGGGTCTGGAAGGCCCCACCTCGGGCTGAAATTAGCACGTCATGACGGGCCGTAATACATTCGCACGCGTCTACGCCCGCGCATAGGTCAAAATTGAACTTTGGGAGACTTCTCCCTTACGCAATCATGATGCGGCGATTCGCGAAGCAGCTGAGTCGATGACGGCAATGGCAACAAGACGCTCGATCGACCGTCGGACCTTGATCAAGCAATTAGGTCTTGGTGGAAGTTTGCTGGCGGCCTCACAG
>Ga0126372_10000627_pt1 | contig 12726 bp, 11 predicted proteins | sample PanSoiMetaPlot_6_FD_92762 | JGI IMG/M metagenome (GOLD analysis project Ga0126372, IMG submission 92762) | Tropical forest soil microbial communities from Panama - MetaG Plot_6 | ecosystem: Environmental > Terrestrial > Soil > Tropical forest > Bulk soil | place: Panama | collected 2016-02-17
AGCCCTATCTCGACCACGACATGATCTATCGCCGAAAGCAGGGTTTCGGCGCGCCGATGGACGACTGGTTCCGCGAAGGCGATTTTGGCGCCCGATGTCTGGCGACATTCGATCGTTCACTGCTCGCACGCGAGGGCTATTTCGACAACGACTACTTCAGATCGATGCTGAAGGATCAGGTGTCCGGAGCGGCGTCGGCGAGCTTTCACATCTGGACGGTGATGAATGCGGTTCTGTGGCACGAGTCCTGGATCGCCGGCCGCGAAGATTGCCTGTGACAGCCGCGTGGGCACCGGCGCCCCCTCTACGCCTCGCGAAGACGGATCTCTACGCCGCCGCCGCTGTATTCGTGGTCGGGTGGGGGATCGCTGTAGTCTACCTGCCCTCCTTTCGATCGGCAGGCGGGGTCCAGCAGTTCTATCAGGAGGAGTACGGCCCGGCTGTGATGGCGGCGTGCGGTCGGGGTTTCGTGAATCCCGATCTGCATTCGACACCGATGCTCGAGGCGTTTCTCGACAGCCGCATCGATAGGTTTGATTGTCGCACCCTGCCAGCGGCCGTCGCAGTCGGCCCGATGGACCCGCTTCAGCACGTCACCCGCTATCTCCTGGTGGCCGCAGGGATCATCTGGCGTATTCGTGGCGTGATGTGGCCGGCGCTCGATTCGCTGCTTGCTGCGATGTACGCCGTCGCCGTCGCGGGCGCCTACCTCGCGCTGCGATTCGTGTCCGGCCGCGTCCTCTCGCTCGCCGGAACAGCACTCTGGGCGGCGTCTCCGATGCACCTTCAGAACCTTCCGCACCTGCGCGACTATTCGAAGGCGCCGTACCTGGTGTTGACGATCGTGGCGATGGCGATCGTGATCTCGGAGCGCAACGCAAAGCGGCTGGCCGCGGTTGGTGCGGCGTTCGGTCTGGTTCAGGGCATCGGTCTCGGCATGCGGGCCGACGTGCTCCTGAACTTCATCCCGTTCTTCGCAGCGCTCCTCTTCGCCGGACCGCGGCGGGTGAGCGAGCAGCTGAAGGAAAAGCTCGTTTGCGCAGGTGCTGCCATCGCGGTCTTCATGGTGGTATCGCTGCCGATCCTGCGAACATACTCCGGATCGGAAGGCTTCTGGCATGTGTCGTTGCTCGGGCTGACGACGCCGTTTGACCAGGCTCTGCACGTACGGTCGGCTCCGTACGACTTCGGGTACGCCTACAGCGACAGCTATATGAAGTGGGTGGCGCAATCCCAGTGGAGCCGCCGCCATGCGGGCGGTCCACAAGCTGATCCGGATACGGCGCCGCCAGGAGCGGCGTCGCGCGAGTATTACACGTCGCTCGCCGCGGCGTTTCCGGGCGATTTTGCCACACGCATGATCGGCTCGGTCCTGAGCGTACTCAACCTGTCTTTTTCGAACACCTATGGATACGCGCCGCTCGGGGTGTCGAATGCGCTTCTGGTGCGGCTCGGAACGTGGCGGGTGCGGTTGCTGCTCAGGCTCGCCGGTGCCGGTCCGCTCCTGGCGGCGACGCTGATCGTGCTCATTGGGATGACGCGTCTCCGAGACGCGGTCGTTGGTTTCGTGCTTGTCGGGTTTTTTGCGGCGTATCCGTTCCTTCAGTTTCACGGCCGCCACGTGTTTCAGCTCGAATTCCTGGTCATCGGCATGCTGGTGTGGCTGGCGTCGTTGGGGTGGCGTGCCGCAGTTTCGCAACCAGCGCCGCTGCCGTCTCTGGCCTGGCGATCCATGACACTGACGGCTGCGATGTGCGTCGCGGTGGCGGCGGCCGTCGCGATCGCGCGAACCATGCAGAAGCCAGGCGCACGTGCCCTGCTCGCCGCATACGATCAGGCTCCGACCGAAGCCGTGCCGGCGACGAGAATTTCGCTCGACGACGGAGGCGTCCGGTTGCTGACGCCGATATTCGACGGCGCCAGCCAGGAACCCGGCCCGCGTCACGCCATGGTGGTCGTAGATGTGCTGCCCGACCACTGCGCGTCCCCGTCGGTCGACCTCACGTTTCGATACCAGCGTGTCGGTGTTCCAGCTGACCTCGATTTTTCGCGATCGGTTACGGTGCCGGCAGACGCGGCAGTCAGCGAGCCGACCCGAGTCTTCTTCCCTGCCTACGGAAAGCGCGGAGGCGATCCGGAGGCCGGCTTCATCGGGATCGATGTGCCGGCGGCGCAAGCCGATTGCATCAGGGTTGCCCGGGTCCGCGATACGCGCTCGCTGCCGCTGCTTCTGGACGCGACGCTGCCGCCAGGGTGGGAGAACGGTCCGCTGTATGCGCGGGTGGGGCTCGCTCCGCTCATGCCCGAAAGCGTATGGGTTCGTGTCGCGAGATGGTGGCCCGGACTCGCAGCGCTCGGCTGATGCCGGTACCGGCTTTCGGATGAAAGTAGCCGTCCTTCAATCGAACTACCTGCCCTGGCGGGGATACTTCGACCTCATTCATGACGTCGACGTGTTCGTGTTCTATGATGACGTCCAGTACACCGTCAACGACTGGCGCAACCGCAATCGCGTGAAGACGGCGAACGGCGTCGTCTGGATCACGATTCCGATCGGCAACCAGAACGACCGGCGGATCTGTGACGTCGAGATCAGGGATCGCGGGTGGGCGCGCAAGCACTGGATGACAATCGAGCAGTCGTACCGGCGCGCCCCGCACTTCGAAACGGTTGGGCCGTTTCTGCGCGAGATATACGCGCGCGAATGGCCGTCGCTGTCAGAGCTCAATCAGACGACCATCAAGGCAATTGCGAAGGAGATGCTCGGCATCACCACCGAGTTCCGCGATTCGCGCGAATTCGCGCTGCAAAGCTCGAAGAGCGATCGTCTGCTGTTGCTCCTGAAGCAGCTGGGCGTTGACGAGTACGTGAGTGGTCCGGCGGCAAAGGCCTACGTAGATGCCGACGCATACGCCCGCGCCGGCATCAAAGTGACCTGGAAAGACTACGGCCCCTACCCGGAGTATCCCCAGCTGCACGGACCCTTCGTGCCGGATGTCAGCATCGTCGACGTCCTCATGTGCTGTGGCGACGACGCCGGGCATTACATCTGGGGCTCTCGCGATGTGCCCGAGGTTGTGTGACGTGCTCGAGGACAAACTGATGAACAGTGAGGTCATTCGCGCAAATGTCGAAGTGCATTCGCGGATGGTCGACGTCTATCAGAAGGAGCCGCACTTCCGCGAGGAGAACCAGGAGAAGGTGCGACGCATTCTCGTTGGCCTCCGTGAGCGGGCCGCCGGGGGAAAGCTCCTCGATCTCGGGTGCGGCACCGGCTTCATCATCACTCTGGCCCGGGACCTGTTCGACGAGATCCACGGCGTCGACGTGACGCCGGCCATGCTCGCGCGAGTCGACACCTCGCGCGGCAACATCCAGCTCCACAACACGAACGCCGAGCGGCTGCCGTTTGGCGACAGCGTCTTCGATGTCGTGACCGGGTATTCGTTCCTGCATCACCTCGAGGATTTCCGGCCGGTGTTGCGCGAGACGTTTCGTGTCCTCAAGCCCGGCGGGCTCGCGTACTTCGACCTCGATCCGAACCGCCTGTTCTGGAAGGCGCTGATGGATCTCGAGACCGGCGGCGGCACCGGGCTGTCGGACATCGTGCAGCGCGAGATTCAGGCGATTCTGCACCTCGACGAGCAGGTCGAGGCCGAGTACGGGATCAAGAAGGAGCTGTTTCAGCAGGCCGAGCCGATGAAGGCGTTTCAGGGCGGACTCGACCCGGCCGAGTTCACGTCGGCGGCGGCCGCTTGCGGTTTCGCGTCGTGCGACGTGCGCTTCGAGTGGTTCCTGGGCCAGGGCGCCGTCATGCACGGCCAGTCGTTCGCGGCGGCTGACACGGTCGAAGCCTACCTGAGACGGACGCTGCCGCTGACGGGACACCTGTTCAAGTACCTGCAGTTCATGGTTCGCAAGTGAAGCCCGTCCTGAGCGTCGTCACGACGCTGTATCGATCCGAGGCGTTCGTGGACGCCTTCTGGTCGCGGATGGTGGCAGCTGCGAGCGCGCTCACGCCGTCGTTCGAGATCATCTTCGTCGACGACGGTTCGCCCGACGACTCGGCGGCGGCGGTCCGGAAGATCGTCGAGCGCGATCACCGCGCTGTGCTGGTGGAACTGTCGAGGAACTTCGGCCACCACAAGGCGATCATCGCGGGCCTCACCCAGAGCCGCGGCGAGTTCGTGTTTCTCATCGACTCCGATCTCGAGGAACAACCCGAGTGGCTGCTGCCATTCCATGCCGAGCTGCAGGCCACGGGCGCGGACGTCGTGTACGGGATCCAGACGGCGCAGACGCAGAGCTTTCTGCGGGCGCTGGCGGGAGCGACGTACTACAAGTTTTTCAATAACCTGTCCAACACCAAAGTGTCCGAAGGCGCATGCACGGTGCGCCTGATGCGACGGCCGTACGTCGACGCGCTTCTCTCGGTCGGCGATCGGTCGCTCTGGCTTGGCGCCGCGTTCGCGTGGGTGGGGTTCCGCCAGGTGGCGCGCCCGGTCGAGCGCGGCCTGCTTCGCACGAAGTCGACGTACAACCTGTGGCGCAGCCTGCATGTTTTCGCCGACGCCGTCGCATGGATGTCGCGCATCCCGCTTGTGATCGTCTTCTTCGCCGGCGCGCTTATATCGGGTGTGTCGTTTCTCGTCGGCCTCTATTACCTGCTGCGGAAGCTGTTTTCGCCTCAGCCCATCCTCGTCGGGTTTGCGTCGCTCATCATCTCCATCTGGTTCCTGTGCGGCCTGATCATCCTGTTCCTCGGCGTGATCGGCATCTACCTCTCGAGCGTATTTGCCGAAATCAAGCGGCGCCCGTTGTATGTGGTGAACGCCGTCTCGCGTTCATCCAAGACCACCGATGAATAACCTCGATGCCCACGTCGCCGCGTACGGCAGCGATTTTCCCTACGCGCTCGACAACGACCTGATGCTCAACTGGTATCCGCAGCGTGTCATCGCGCTGGCACCGGGGAGGTCGCTGCTCGAGCTAGGCATCGGTCACGGCCACAGCGCGCGTCGATTTGCGGCGCGTTTCCCCCGGTACGTCGTGGTCGAGGGATCGGCGACGATGATCGAACGGTTGCGGTCGCAGGACGACTTGAAATCGATCCACGTCGCTCACGCGATGTTCGAGGACTTCAGCACCGCCGAGACGTTCGACGTGATCGTGATGGGGTTCGTGTTGGAACACGTGGCCGATCCGGATCTCATCCTGAGACAGTTCCGCCGGTTTCTGGCGCCGGGGGGATCGCTCTTCGTGACGGTGCCGAACGCCGAGTCATTGCATCGCCGGTTGGGCCACGAGGCGGGTCTGCTCGGCGACCTCATGGAACTAGGCGATGCCGACAGGCAGCTCGGACACCAGCGGCTGTACACGGTGGCCTCACTTCGCTGTGCGATAGAGCAGGCCGGGTACGTCGTGAAGACAGTCGAAGGGCTGCTGCTCAAGCCGATCACGACGGCGCAGATCAAGAGCCTGGGACTGCCGGACTCTGTTCTGCAGGCGATGTTGAAGGTCGGCGTGTCCTATCCCGAACTGAGCGCGGGCATTCTGATCCAGGCTGGCCTTACGCCGGCATGAAGGTTCTCATCGTCGGATCGCGATCGATGGTGGGCAAGCGCCTGCAGCGCCGGCTCGGTCCGAGTTTCTCCGTGAAGACGGCGGGGCGCGGCGACACCGCGGACCTGACGTTCGATCTCGCGGCACCGTTCGTGCCCCCGGCTGACGCCGGAACGTTCGACGTGGTCATTCACTGTGCCGGCGCGTTCGGCGCCAATACACTCGATGAGGCGGTTCGCAACGAGACGATCAACGCGGTGGGAAGCCTGCGCGTGGCCGAACTGGCACATGCGGTGGGGTGCCACCATCTGATCTCGGTGAACAGCATCTCGATCTACGACCATCCGGAAAATCAGTACTTCGGATCGTACGGCCTGTCGAAGAAGCACGGCCACGAGAACCTGCTGTGGGGCTGCGAACAGCTCGGCATTGGATATACGTCGCTGCTCGTTTCGCAGATCTACGACGAGTACGGCGAGGCCAGACGCCATCAGCCGCTGCTGTATCACATCGTCGATTGCGCGCGATCCGGCGCCGAAGTTGTGCTGTTCGGGCGCGTGAGCCCTCGCCGGAACTTCATCTTTATCGAAGACGTGGCAGCCGTCGTTCAGGGCGTCATCGAGCAGTCGGTGCTGGGCACGTTTGCCGTACTGGCGTCCGAGTCGCCGACGCTCGTCGAAGTCGCCGAGACGGCGTTTCGGGTGTTTGGTACGTTACCCCGGATCAAGCGACTGACCGACAAACCCGATCCCCAGACGGTCCATCTTCCAGACGATAGGCGCATCTACGATCGCCTGGGATGGCACGCGGCCACCACGCTGGAATCCGGATTGGCCCTCGTTCGCGATCACGTTCGCCACTGACGATGCATACCGTGCTCGTGACGGGAGTGGGCGCCATCATCGGCTACGGCGCCGTGCGGTCCCTTCGGAAGTCACGGACCGACGTCAGGATCGTCGGCATGGACATCTACCCGGACGCCGTCGGCCAGGTGTGGTGCGACGCATTCGCCGTTGCCGTGCCCGCGGCAGATCCCGCCTACGTGAGCTTTCTGACGGAGCTCATTCGCCGTCATCGCATCGACCTGGTCATTCCCGCGATCGAGCAGGACGCTCTACGGATGTCAGAAGAACGGCGTCACCTCGAACCAACCGGTGCCCGCTTTGCGCTGAACGCCGCCGACCTCATCGCCACCGCGCATGACAAATGGTCAATGCACAACCGGCTATGCGCAGCAGGCCTGCAGGTGATTCCCACTGCCGTCGATGGCACGTTCGACGAGCTGTCGGCGCGGTTCGGTCTGCCGTTCATCGTGAAGCCTCGTCGCGGCTACGCGTCCAAGGGTCTCGTGCGCGTGGCCACCGAAGACGACTGGCGGTACTGGCGCGTGAAACTGGGAGACGAGTTCATGGCCCAGCAGATCGTCGGCGACGACAACGATGAGTACACAGTGGGGGCGTTCGGCCTCGGTGACGGAACGGTGACAGGCCGCATGATCCTGCGGCGGACGCTGGCTCGCGACGGCTCCACAGCGAAGGCTTGGGTCTCTGCCGATCCGGAGCTGGACGCGGCGGTCGACGCACTCGCGACGCACTTCCGACCGGTGGGGCCGACTAACTTCCAGTTCCGGCGTCACCAGGGCGGGTATCTGCTGCTCGAGATCAACCCGCGCGTCTCCTCGTCCACGTCGCTGCGGGCGGCGTTCGGCGTGAACGACGCGGCGATGTGCGTCGAGTACTTCCTCGAAGGCCGGATGCCCTCTCCGCGTCCGGCGGAAACCGGCTTCGCGGTCCGGTACATCGAGGACGTCGTCATCCATGATCGCGACCATCTCTGACGTTCACGGGAACATCGCGGCGCTGAAGTCGGTGCTTGCCGAAATCGATCGGATGGGCGTGCGGCAGATCGTCTGTCTTGGCGACGTCGCCGGGTACTACTCCGAGGTGAACAACTGCGTCGAGGCGTTGCGCGCCCGCGGCATCGTGAACCTACTGGGCAACCACGACTATTACCTGACCAGCGGCACCGGCTGTCCGCGTTCCACATCCGCGAACCGCTGCCTCGACTACCAGCGGCGGACGATCACCGACGAGAACCTGCGGTGGCTTGCGGCCTCGCCACTGCGCACGTCGGTCGACGGCGTGTCCATGGTGCACGGCGGATGGCATGATCCGATCGACGAGTACCTGTACAACGTGACGCGCGACTATTTCGCCGGGCTCGACGGAACCGGCTTCGCGTCGGGCCACACGCACATGCAGGGCGTATGGGTGTTTGATCCGAAGGTTTACTGCAACCCTGGCTCCGTTGGCCAGCCGCGCGATGGCGATCCGCGCGCCGCGTTTGCCGTGTGGGCAGACGGACAGCCGACGCTGTGCCGGGTGTCCTACGACATCGACGCCACGTGCGGCCTGATGCAACGGGCCGGGTTCGAACCGCACTTCTATGAGAACCTGCGCCGGGGCAGCCGCATTGGCGCGAAACACTAGCGGCGTGCCTCGAGTCACGCCGCTAGCGCACGAGTCGGAGCATTCAGCCATGCAGCCAGATGCCATCAAGCTCGACCAGATCGGGTCGCGTGGATTTGCGTTGGTTCCCGGACTTCTGACCTCGGCCGAGGCGGCGGAGCTGCGATCGCTGCTGCAGATCTACGTCGATGAGGATTTGAAGAAGTGGGCCGGCCGGGACGATTACCCAGATCGGTGGATGGTGCACAACCTCATGTTTCGGGGCCTGCCGTTCGCACGTCTGCTCGAGCACACGGAGATGCATGCCTACCTCTCGGCACTGCTTGGCGACACCTGCGTCCTCTACGCGTGCACGTCGTCGAGTCTTCCGCCGCGAGGCACGAACATGTCGAATCGGGTGCACGTCGACTGCCCGCGGGTGATTCCCGGCTACATCACGAACGTCGGCGTGATGTTCGCGCTCGACGAGTTCACCGAGGAGAACGGCGCCACGTACTTCCTGCCCGGCTCGACTGAGCGTTTCACCGCGCCGTCGGAACAGGAATTTCTGGCCCATGCGGAGCGCGTGTTTCCGAAGGCGGGAGACGCGGTGATCTTCAACGCCCGGACGTGGCACATGGGAGGCGTCAACAGAACGGAGCATGCCCGGCACGGCTTCGCCTTCCAGGCCTGCCGTTCCTTCATGCGCCATCGCTTCGACTACCCGCGGATGGTGCCACCTGAAATTCTCGCGACGCTCGGCGAAACCGGACGGCGTTTTCTCGGATTCAATGTCCGCGTGCCGACCTCGCTCGACGAGTACTACCTGCCGCCCGAACAGCGGCTCTACAAGTCGAATCAAGGCTGATGCGACGTGCCATCCTGATCGACGCCATCGTTGCCGCGAGCCTAGTCGCTCTCGGCATGTCGGTCGGCGGTTTCGCGAGCCGCCACTTCGAGGGCCAGCCGATCTTCTACCAAAGCGAGTTCGGCCCGGCCGTGATGGTCGCTGTCGGCCGCGGCTTCGTGAACCCGGTCGTGACGCCTGGTTCGCCGCTCGCCGGTTTCCTGGAGGTGAAGCGCGGCTGGCTCGACACGTACGACGTTACCGACGTCACCCTCATGGACCGCGATCCATTCCAGGAAGCCACCCGTTACCTGATGCTGGCGATCGGTTACATGTGGCGGTTCACCGGCATCTCTTGGGCTGCGATGTCTGGCGTGGCCGCGGTCCTTTACGCGCTCAGTATCGTCGCCTCTTATGCGATCTGCCGCATTTGGGTGACGCGGACTCTCGCGGTGCTGGGTGCGCTGTTCATGTGTTTCTCGCCGCTCCAGCTTGCGCAGGTGGCGCACATCCGAGATTACTCGAAAGCGCCCTTCATGCTGTTGGCCATACTGCTCCTGGTCCTGGTGTGCACGCGGCCATGGTCGCGCCGGCTGCTTGTCCTGTTGTCGGCGGCGTGCGGCGTGATCACCGGTGTCGGCCTGGGCTTCAAGATGGATGTCGTGGTCATGGTGCCCATCTTTCTTGCGGGCCTGCTGATGTTTCGCGACCGGCGGCCGTGGAGCGGCCTCGGTGACAAGGCTCTGGCGGCAGGCGCTTTCGTCGTGGCGCTGACGGTTGCGGCGGCGCCCGTGCTGGTTCACCTCTCGGCAGGCGGGACGAACGGGTACCACGTGATTCTGCTCGGATACTCAGACAGCTTCGACGATTCGCTCGTTGTGAATCGCTCTGTCTACAGTTTCTTGCCGTTCTATGACGATGGCTATGCGACGGCGGCGATCCAGAGTTACGGCGCGAGGACGGGCGGTCAGATTCCCTCGATGCCATCGCCAGCGTACGATGCAGCAGGCCGCGCCTACTGGCTGACGATCGTGCGTCACTTTCCGGGGGACGTCGCCACGCGCGCCCTGGCAGCTACTAACGCCGTACTCAACATTCCATTCAGCGAACCGCCGCTCAACTTCCTGTCGGCTCCGGAGTCACGGTCGAGCTTTCCGTGGAATCTGCTCACGAACCAGCCACAGCGCGCGCGCATCGGTGCCCTCTACGACTGGCTGAGCGCACTGAACGGATGGGGTGTGTTGTTCGGGCTCGTGCTGGTCGGCGCCGGCAGTGTTTACAGCATGAGGGCGGGCCTGTTTGCCGCGACCATGGTGCCCGCACTGTCTGGATATTCGTCGCTTCAGTTCGCCGACCGCCACTACTTCTACCTCGAGATCGTTCCGGTCCTAGGTGCCGTGGTGACCATCAATCTGCTCATCAACGCCGCCAGGTACCGGCCCGGATGGCGTGTCGTCAGACGGTTCACCGCATCGATTGTCGTGCTCGTGGTGGCACTCGTAACGTCGGTGACGGCGCTGCGGAGCTATCAACGGCAGCATCTGCGCAGCCTCTTTCAGCAATATCGCGACGCGCCGAAGCAGTCGGTGGAACCAGTCTTTGAAGACCAGGGCAATGGAATCTGGCGCGCGCATTGGAGGACGATGTCGGGTCGAAGGTCACCCGATGGATCGACGAGCGCCGAATACTACGTTGTCGAATTCGATGGCACCGCCGTTCAGGAGATGTCGCTCTTCGATTTCCGCTATCGGTCGGTGTCGCCCCAGTCTGAGTTCTGGCCGGTCGTGTCGATGCCGGCGGGAGCCGGCGTGAATCAGTTGTTCGTCCCGGCTTATAGTCAGCTCCACGCATGGGAACTTGAAAGCATCGAGTTTCCCGAGGCCGTCAGGAATCGCCTCCGGGGCATTTATCGAGTGTCACATCCGGAACAGCTTCCCCTTCTTCTGGACTTACGGCTTTCCGGAGAATGGCAGCGTGGAAGTCTGAATCAAACATTACGGTTCGAAACTGAAGACATCCCGGACAGGATCCGGGTGGTCGGTGACGCGACTCGTTCGAGTGGCTCGAGGCTCGCCCTCGTCGTCCGGACGGACTTGGCCGACGTGAAGCCGGCACCCGCCGAAGTAGCGCAGACGTATTCGGATGCCGTACATGTCAGCGGCAACGGTGTCGAGATGGATGGTCTCGCCCGGGCGCAGTCGTCCTACTTGCTCCAGTTCAAACCGCTGGATGTTCATGCGCCGGCAAAGCTCCTCGTCAGAGGACACTTGTTCGCCGGCGGCCTCGCCTTCGGACTGCTGAAAAACGAACAGTGGTATCGCCAGCTGACGATCGCAGTCCCGGGCAATTTCATTGCCGTCATCGACATCAGCGAATCGGGCACGTATACACCGTTGATCACGAACGCCACGATGAGGGATCGCGAACAAAACCGGTTCATCTTGTCTCGATTTGGCGTGGTGGCGAGCAATCCCGCGCGGCCGTAGCATGCAGTCCACATTCGAGGCGCAGGCGCTGAGCGAACGGCTTGCGCTCGATGAGACGGGGATATGGCGGGCGCCGCATTCGGCGCCTGTGTCGTTCCCGGTCGACGATTACGCCGCGTGCTTCCGCGTGGAGGACGGCTCATTCTGGTTCGGCCACCGGAATCGATGTATCACTGAGGCGGTTCGGCAGTGGCAACCGCCGGGATTCATCCTCGACGTCGGCGGGGGCAACGGGTTCGTGGCTGGCGGTTTGATAGAGGCCGGGCACGAAACCGTGCTGCTCGAGCCCGGCGCCGAGGGCGCGCGGAACGCGCGGGCCTTTCGTCTCATTCCTCACGTCATCTGTGCCACCTTCGATGGGGCCGGGCTCAAGCCTGCGTCCGTTCCCGCCGTCGGGTTATTCGACGTTCTGGAACATATAGAGGATGACGAGCGCTTCATCGAGAAGCTGAAGAGAGTTCTGCGTCCCGGTGGCCTCGTCTATCTGACAGTGCCAGCCCACCAGTGGCTCTGGTCGATCACCGACGTCGATGCGGGCCACTTCCGGCGGTACAGCACCCGACAGCTGACGTCACGTTTCACGGCGGCGGGATTCGATGTTCTCTACGCGACGTATTTCTTCGAGACGCTCGTCCTGCCGTTCTATTTGCTGCGGACGCTGCCGTTTCAGCTCGGTTTCAGAGAACGTCGCGAAGTCAGCCGCTACGAAGCAGAGCACGCAGCCGGCGGCAAATTACCGTCGCGAGCGCTGCAGCGGCTTTTCGACCGGGAGCTCCGAACGATTGCGGCGCACCGCACGCTGCCAACCGGAACGAGCTGTCTTCTGGTCGCGCGAAAGCCCGCCGGCGCTACAGCCGGAGTGACGTGATCGCATCGATCACGCGGGACTGGTCCGACGATGTCATGGTCGTGAAGAACGGCAGCCGCACAAGGCGATCGCTCACGTCTTCCGTGACCGGACATCGTCCACTCGAGGGGTTTGACGCGACGCCCATCGGGGCCAGGTGGAGCGGGAGATAGTGAAAGACGCTGTGGATCGATTGCGCTTTGAGTTGCGCGATGAAACGCTGACGGACGTCGAGGCGCGGCAGCAGCAGGTAGAACATGTGCCAGGCCGGTTCGCAGTCCGTGGGTACGTGCGGAAGGATCACACCGTGCGCCTGCGCCCACGACGCCAGTCCTGTTGCGTACGTCTCGAACACGCAGCGTCGTCTGGCCTGAATGCTCTGAAACTGTTCGAGCTGTCCGAGCAGAAAGGCCGCGAGCAGCTCGGATGGAATATAGCTCGAGCCGAGGTCGACCCACGTGTACTTGTCGACCTGGCCTCTGAAGAACCTGCTGCGGTTGGTGCCTTTCTCGCGCAGGATTTCGGCGCGCGCAACCA
>Ga0126372_10000628_pt1 | contig 12725 bp, 12 predicted proteins | sample PanSoiMetaPlot_6_FD_92762 | JGI IMG/M metagenome (GOLD analysis project Ga0126372, IMG submission 92762) | Tropical forest soil microbial communities from Panama - MetaG Plot_6 | ecosystem: Environmental > Terrestrial > Soil > Tropical forest > Bulk soil | place: Panama | collected 2016-02-17
AGGTGGGTGGAAGAACCCCCGCGAGTTGAGTTCGATAGTCGCCGCCCCAGTCTCTTTACCTTGACCTTGCTTTCGATCTTTGTTCTTTATGTCCAACTCATCCTTGGCGGAATGTTCCGCCACCATGGCATGAGCTGGTGGCCGCACGCGGCCAATGCCGTCATTGTTGCCTTTGTGCTGACCTGGACCGCGATCCGCGCCATTTCTGTCTATTCCCAAATCGAAGCTGTCAAGAAACCGGCAATTATGCTCCTGGGACTCCTCATCGCTCAGCTCTGCCTTGGATTCCTGGCATTTCTTACGCGGGTAACTTGGGGACATGACGCCGTCCAACCTGAACTGCCCATGATTGTTGCACCCGTGGCTCACGTTGCAGTTGGAGCATTATTGTTAGCGACAGCAGTTGTCCTCGCTATTCAAGTCTGGCGACATGCGCCGGTAGCCTTTGAAGAACGCTTGCGCGGAACGCAAGGCAACGCTGTAACCGCATGAAGCCGAGCGCTCTCGAATCATAAGGGCTCGACGGGCGCGATCCCCGGTTGGCTCAATACGGGCGTAGGCAGGCAGCCTACGGCCGGACTCCTGCTGCTAAAATAGCTTGTGGCCTCTGAAGTTCACGAAATAATGGCAACGCGTCCGGGTGTCGAACCCCGTCCCCCAGTCATTGCTATTCAAGACATCGTTCATCGCTATGATGGGCGCACCGCGTTGAATGGGGTATCGTTTGACGTGCGTCCGGCTGAGTTGTTCGGGCTCTTAGGACCGAACGGCAGCGGGAAAACCACGCTGTTTCGAATCCTTTCCACCTTGATGATTCCCACCACCGGACGCGCTTTGATCCTGGGCCACGATGCGGTGCGAGATCCCAACGGCCTGCGTCGCCAAATCGGCGTGGTGTTCCAGGCGCAAAGCATTGATGTGAAACTCTCTGCTTATGAGAACCTTCGCCACCAGGGGCATCTGTACGGGCTGCACGGAGCGGCTCTGACGGCGCGCATCGAAGAGATGCTAGGGCGGGTAGCGCTCGCGGATCGTGCCCAAGATCGCGTAGAAACCTTTTCCGGCGGCATGCAACGTCGTCTAGAGTTGGCCAAGGGCCTGCTTCATCATCCCTCGGTGCTGTTGCTGGACGAACCGACTACAGGGTTGGATCCTGGAGCCCGCCGCGATCTCTGGCAATATCTGCGGATTCTGCGCGATGAGGAACGCGTCTCGATCCTGGTTACTACGCACTTGATGGAAGAGGCGGAGGGTTGCGATCGCTTGGCCATTATGAACGAAGGCAAGCTGGTGGCTTTGGGCACGCCGGCAGATTTAAGACACGAGATTGGGGGTGACGTCATTGTCCTCGATGCCTACCATCCGGAAGCTCTGGCCCGCAAGATTGAGTCCCGATTTGGAATGACTACGCAGGTCGTGGGCGGAAAAGTTCGCATGGAGCGCGAGAACGGACATCGCTTCATTACCGACGTCGTCGAGGCGTTCCCCGGGGAGATCGAAGCAGTCTCCGTAAGCAAGCCGACGCTAGAGGATGTCTTCATTCACCGTACCGGGCACCGCTTCTGGACCGAAGCGCAGGATGCCTAGCGTGGCCGTGCAGCCGCGCAGAGTTCGGCTGGTTTGGCGGAATAGCTAGATTCACACATGGCGACAGAGACGACAACACTTCCGGTACAGCTGGCAACGCCTGGTGCCGGTCTCCTGCTGCCCGCATTTTCTCTCTGGTGGCGCGAGGTAGTCCGTTTCTACCGGCAGAAAAGCCGCGTAGTTGGAGTGATTGCTTCTCCTCTTGTTTTTTGGTTGGTGATTGGATCTGGCTTCGGAACCTCTTTCCATGCCGGTGCGGCTGCCGGACAGCAGCATTACCTCGACTACTTCTATCCCGGCGCTGTTATCATGATTATTCTCTTCACCTCAATATTCACAATGATGTCCGTAATTGAGGATCGGAAAGAGGGTTTCCTGCTTTCCGTGCTGGTGGCCCCGGTGCCACGTTCGGCAGTTGTGCTAGGGAAGGTGCTGGGAGGAACCACTCTGTCCACGATCCAAGGCCTGATATTCCTCATGTTTGCACCGTTGCTGGGGATTCACATAGGAATCGCATCATTCCTCCTGGTCTTGCTGACTATCTTCCTGGTATCGTTCGCGTTAACTGCCTTGGGTTTTGCCATCGCCTGGCCGATGGACTCCACACAGGCGTTTCATGCCATCATCAATCTTTTCTTGATTCCGCTCTGGCTGGTGTCGGGTGCACTATTTCCGCTGTCCGGAGCATCAGGATGGTTGCGGGTTATTATGCGAATAAATCCGCTTACCTATGGGACCGACGCGTTGCGCGGATTCCTCTATCCGAACAGCTCGAGTTTCCCCTTGGGCTCTTCGCTTGCCACCCTGACACTGTTCGCCGCATTCATGTTCGCCCTGGCCTTCATCATAGCCAATCGGAGAACGACGAAACCAGCCGCATGAACAAAGCAGTCAGCAGTCGGCAGTCAGCAATCAGCCAAATTGCGGCATGTACCTTTCGACTGGCCTGCCGAACGCTGACAGTGGAATGCTAATCATGCAGATTCCCGAACAATTCGCCATATTTCCCGCGCTCAACGCCACATTGAACGGTACCAGCGCTGTGCTGTTGGTTAGTGGACGCTGGTTCATCGTCCATGGCCGATTGGCGATTCACCGCGCTTTCATGATTGCCGCATTGGTGACCTCGACGGCGTTCCTTGCCTGCTATCTTTACTATCACGCGCACGTCGGGAGCATACACTTTCAAGGAACCGGTTGGACGCGCCCGTTATATTTCACGATCCTGATCTCGCATACGATCCTCGCCGCGGTAATCGTACCGATGATCATCGTCACCCTGAGCCGGGCTCTGCGCGCGCGGTTCGATCGCCACCGCATGATCGCGCGTTGGACATTTCCCCTGTGGTTATACGTGTCTATTACAGGAGTGGTGATTTATTTCATGCTGTACCGAATCTACGCGCCCTGAGCGAATCAAGAATTCTACGATGGCTTTAATCAGGCTAAGAATTGATGTCTCCGGCACCGTTGGCAACGAAGCCTGGCGCAATCTCAAGCAGTTTGACGAGATTCAGAGTGCCAGCTTCGGCCCGCAGTTCGGGGCGGGTGCAGCGTGCAATCATCCGTCGAATGCCCCACACCCCAAGGGCGAATGGGTGGGAGCCGAAATACGGCTGCAAACGCCGCTTCTGGCGCAATACGCCGTTTCCCACTACCTGGAGCAGGACAGAGTGCTGGATGCGGATGTAGTGGAGAATTAGCGAATATTAGAGTGGTTGTAGTTGGACTTGTTCTTTCACAGATGTGTTTCCTTTATGGCTGATAACAGTGTTCCTCGTGCAACCGTAGTCCCCATCGAGAGCAAGCCGTCTCGCCGCCGCATGACCACACGGCAGCGCATCCTGTTTCTCTTGACAGGATGGCTGATCGTTATGCTGCCTTTCCTGTTTTGGTGGAATACCTGGTTCGGCCGATCGTTGACAGATCAACAAATCACCGAATATCTGCGCGACGACAGGCACCCACGTCACATTCAGCACGCTCTCATTCAGATCGGCGACCGCATGGCGCGGCACGATACCAGCGTGCAGCAGTGGTATCCCGACTTGGTCCGGCTTTCTTCGTATTCGATCGAAGAGGTCCGGAATACAGATGCCTGGATCATGGGCCAGGACAATTCGGTTTCCACTTTCCATGCGGCTCTGCTGAACATGTTGAACGACCATTCCCTGATCGTTCGCGGCAATGCTGCCTTGTCGCTAGTGCGCTTTGGTGACGCAACCGGACGTCCGCAGATTGTGGCTCTTCTCGAACCAGTCAAAATCACGGCTACCGAATCAGGGACCCTCCATGACACGGGCGCCATCGGAACAGCGGTGCACCAAGGGGGGCTCGTGGCCGAACTCAAGGTTGGCAACCAGACCCGGGAGCTTCGGTCGCCGATCGCAGGCAGGATAGAATCCATTGCTGGGGGCCAGGGTCAAAACGTTCCGTCAGGGAGTGAGGTAGCAGCCATCGAACCGGAAACCGAGCAGGTCTGGGAAGCGCTGCGTGGCTTGTATGTTGTCGGCCAGCTACAAGACTTGCCGCCCATCACTTCCTATGAGCGGGACTCTCCACACATTCCCGACCGCGTGCGGCAGCAGGCAAAATTGACCGCGGAGGCAATTCGCTCCAGAGCAAAATAACCGGGGAGCGCGGGAGCACCTCAGGTGATCAAGCCTTCTTTTAACGTAATCGACAGGGAAACGATCCAATCACGCTGCATCCCTGAGCGGCAGGACAGACGGTACCAGCCTAATACGGCATTACTCCAACTTCTTTCTCGACGTCGACCGTATCGACCATCGCGATGGCATCCCAAGGGCAGCCATCGAGGAAGCAACCATCCGGGCCCTTGCTGGTGCACTTCTTGCAGCCGATACACAAGATAGGATCGACCTGGATGCGGCCAAACGGAGGGTGGTCCTCATCTGGCACCCAGAACATACAGTCTTCCACCGGGCAGTACTCCACACAGGCCGGGGACCCGGCGCACCCGGTACAGCACTCCGTGATGACAGCTAATTCCTTAGGTTTCTTCTTGCGAACGGTGGTGAGGCCCTTGGACCGTGGCTCGTGTTTCAACTCGTCCGGAACCATGCCCGGTTGTTTTTCATCGGTTTCCGCAGCCATGGGGTTTGATTATATCCGATGTCACGAGTGATTGTGATGATTCGTATGAAGCCGTCGCGCTCTGGCCGTCGCCTTCAGCGCCTGACCGAACCAGTCCCCCTGGGCTGGAGCCTAACGCTGAAAGCTGATCGCCGATTCTGATATATTGGCCTCCCAGCCCAAAGACCATCGTTCCTTGCCGTCGGCTCCCGCGGCGCACCCGGCCGTTCGGAAAGGGACACTAAGGAGCAGCCATGAAAAGTGTCAACAAAGTTATCCTCGTCGGAAACCTCGGCAAGGACCCGGAACTGAAATACACGCCCAGCGGCACCGCGGTGGCGAGATTCTCGATTGCCACCAGCTATCGTTACAAAGATAAAAACGAGCAGTGGCAGGACCAAACCGAGTGGCACAACGTCGTAGCCTGGGCTCGACTGGCTGAAATAGCCGGTGAATATCTAAAGAAAGGCAGCAAGGTCTACGTGGAAGGACGGCTTCAGACTCGCTCCTGGGATGACAAGAACACAAATCAGAAACGGTATATGACCGAAGTCGTCGTGAATGACTTGGTCCTGCTCAGTGGCCGCGGCGAGGGGGCCGGCGACGATGGTGGACGTGCCCGTGGCGCCTCGGCCAGCAGCTTCGATCAGCGTGTGCCGGAACCGGAACCTGCGAACGCCGGTCCAATTACAGACGACGATATCCCTTTCTAGACGTAGGGTATCACTTTTTGTGTCAGGTGCGTGGGTTGGGACTGCAGGTCAGCCACTGCTTTGGAGGCTGGTGGAAGCACATCTTGCGACCGAGCATGATTTGCTTGACCTCGCTTCTCGATCCCTTCGACCTGCTGCGACTTGCGGCTATCGTCAAACAAAAGGATGCCTCTGACCCTCCTGGGTACGACTCCGCACGCCAGTGTCGTAGGAAACATGCAGAGGAATTACGGGGACCCTTGCGCAACCCTCTACCTGCGGCGACATGCTCGCATCCTCCAAGCAGGCCCTCATCCGAACGGCGGCAACTGAGTGGCTAGCCGAGATGAACGACAGCCGGATGGGAGTGGTTCCTCGTCCGTGCTCAGGCAGCGTCCTTGCGTATTCGGCCGCAAGGTGCGTTTCGAGAGGTTCAGCAAAAAGGGGGTCTTAAAACCATGGATGAGGCTGTCGCTTCTGACAGTTTCATCCCGTCCACTTCACTACTCTAATAATCCAGTAAGAAATCATCTTGCCTACATCGTGGATTCGTAAAGAAAAAGTGAACTTGATCGGCCACTTAGGGCCGCCTGGAATATGCCCAATTACTGTATCCGACGTAATGAACGTGAGGAGAAGAGCCATGAACACCCAAGGTCAACACAAATGCGCATACTCAGAATGTAATTGTGTCGTTGGAGGTCAGGAAACGTACTGCAGCGACTACTGCTCGGATGCCGATGACGCTAAAGAAATCGAAATTCAATGCGATTGCAAACACCCTGCCTGCGCTCTCGACTGAGTACCCAGGAATACGATCGCGAAGGATTCTTACAGCACGCGCTACCGTGCCTTCCTGCCTTCGACTCAGATGCTTGCTTCGCTGCGCGTCGAACCCTACTCAGTGACCAGTGCTGCGGTGCACATGTCTCCGATTAAAGCTACGTCCTCGATCCCGGACGTCAACGAGCGACGCCCACTGGTGAAGCTTTAGAGACGGTAGCCCCGACAAACCAGGAATAGCCGCGTCTCCCGGTCCCCTTCTCGATTCCCAACTCGCTGCTCGGGTTGCGGCAGATCTTGGTTCTTGCAACTCTCTGACCTGTGAACGAGTCCGCCATCCATCTGGGAGGCGCACGGTGGGTGGCCCCGCCCCACCCAATGCCCTTCACTTCGCTGCCGCACCACATTTTAGGACCTGATTGAATCGCTCCAGCCTGCGCACATACAAAAGTTGTGCGGCAAAACGAGCGCCCTCTCGAATTCCACGGTGAGCGGTCGAAGCGCAAGGAATCTAGATGTGAACCCGTCCAAATCCCTCATCTTAACTGTGACGTCGGATGAAGGTATTGCTTGTCCTGAGCAAAGATGATGACTGACTGCCAACACGCTGGTGGCAAACAAAGGAAAAACGGAGAGACCTCATGGTGATGGGCATACTCGCGACCAATCGCATCCCTTCACAGTTCCTGGTCATGCCGCGCTGCCTCGTTGCACCGGTATTGTCGCTCCCAATGAGGAATTCCTACATCTTCGTGGCCGTTGGTGTGCTTTCGGGCCACTCTCTTGAGAGAGGCGGGACGTTCGGATTGTTGTGGAATACATTTGCCGGGTCGTACTTTGACTTCAGCTGGCGCAAGCGAAGATAGTTCTCCGGGCGTGTGCCGAACGCAGACGGTCAGCCTCGTCAGCGGCAAGAAAATTGGGATAAACTCGGCCGGTTGCATAGGGCGCCAGGGCATCGCGCAATGCCTTCGCCCAGGCGACCTGGGCAGTAGACTCTGATTCGTTCTCCCAACGCGCTTGGATTACAAGTCCGAACCTGGCGTTCCGGCTGCCGTAGGCGGTTGCACCCTCCGCTACGCGGCTGACCGCTCCTTCAAGATGGACAATTTTGATGTCGGTCCACGGTGAAGTCAGCCTTTCAACGTGGTCCATGAGGATGCGGATCGCGCCCGCAGACAGGTCGTCAAGGTAGTGGCTGCGCCAATCGTTAAAAAAAACCGTGGCCCCATCGCGCGTCCAATGTGCGCTGCCACAGCCGATATTCAATTGGAGCAATCGTATTCACAATCGGCTTGGCGAGGCGCGTGAATTCCTGCGTCCAGTTCATTGCCTCTTCAACGTCGCCGCAATGGCAAAACGCTAAGGCTACAATGGGGCGCCCAACCCACTCCTTCGGTACTACGGACGCGGGTGGCGCGAGCCGGAGAAAAAACCAGGTCGTTAGCTCGTCCGGGAATTGGGGGATCCGCTTGCGATGAAGATCAACTAGCTCGGGAAAGAGAGCCAAAGGAAAGTAGAGCAGCCCCGCGGTTACAGACGGGCCAATGGGGTGAAGCTGGATGCGCATTGAGGTGACGACACCAAAGTTCCAGCCGCTGCCGCGAAGGCCCCAGAACAAGTCGCGATTGTCGGCTTCGCTGGCCGTAACCACGCGGCAATCCGCAGTAACGACCGTAGCCAACGTCAGGTTGTCGCAGCCGAGGCCGATTTTGCGATGCAGCCAGCCAAAACCCCCACCGAGCATAAAGCCGGCAAGGCCTGTCATCGAGACGATCGGCCCGGTGCAGGCGAGGGCGAATGCTTGAGTCACTTGGTCGAATTGCGCCCAGGTTAACCCCGCTTGCGCAACGGCGTAACGTTGTTCGGGGTTTACCTCGATCCCGCGTAAGCCGCTAAGGTCCAACAGTACCCCTCCGTCGGTAGAGGCATGACCAGCTGCGTGGTGGCCGCCGCCTTTGATGGCGATTTCAAGATCGTGCTCTCGCGCAGACCGGACCGCTGCAATAACGTCGGCTACTGTTGTGCACCGCACAATGATGCTTGGGTGTCGATCAAGGCAACGATTCCAAATCTCCCGTGATGCGTCGTATTGGGTGTGACTGGCCAGGATAAGCTCACCGGAGAGCTGGGCACGAAGCTCCTCTACCTTGCCGGGGGCTAACCTCATGCCAAGGACACCTTCCGGAGGCTTCGGCAGATGGCCGCCAACGCGACCGCTGCGATCGCCGGAATACGATTGCGAAATGATGGCGCCAGGGAAACGTTAACTGGCCTGCGGTCGATCATGGCGTTCTAGACCGTGCTTCCTGGTAATGGGGATTCGTGTACCGCATAACCGCGCTGCGAGGACGAGCTCTCAACTCCTCGATCGCAGCTGGATGAATGCTTGACCGCCAACTGTACGAACCAGAGTCTTGGTCATGGCAGTAGCTTTCTTAGACTAGACTAAGACTAGGGTACTGCACAAAGCATACTCTGCTGCCTCCAATAGTGCGATGCCGCCCAGCACTTTCACTGATTGGAGCAAAGCCGCCTTGCAGCAGGCTCGCAGCGATGGAGAGTGGTAGCCTTCCGTGCAATGAACCAGCAAGGCACAGTTTTTCGACTGCATTTCCACATTTTCGGCCAGGCGATTGAGCGGGATGCTCAAGCTGTATGTGTTGCTGTTCAAGTTCCCCCAACCGCCAACTTCCTCACCGGACGCAGCACCCCGGTCAACGTGCTCGACGGCACAGGGCGCACGCCATTGGCGTTCGCGGTGACAGCCTCCTGGGATTCGTATTGGGCTTACAGAGGCAGGCGCGAGTCAGCGAGGGCGAATGGGCGGGCTGGTCAAGCGTCGATATTGCGGGGCAGCCTAATGTCCCCGCAAACTATCTCATGCAGCATCGTTCTTGCTAATCGGATAAGCAGGGAGCGGAGGCCGAAAGATTTTGCTCTGGGTCACGGTTTTTGAGAGTATGACCGGGTAATCTTGAGACTTTTTCATCAAACCATAACAGATTTCTAACCTCTACTTTGACAACGGGACAAGTTTAATGAAAAGGCGAGTAGTAATCAGCGGCATGGGTACGGTCAGCCCGAACGGAGTCGGAAATCAAGTGTTCGCAGAAGCGGCTCTGGCCGGGCGCAGCGGTGTCCGGCGAATTTCTCGATTCGATGTGGGCGAAATTTCGGTTCAGATCGCAGGCGAGATTCCTGATTTTGACGAGCTGGCATGGGTGGAGAAACGCGCTCGCAAACACGTCTCGCGCGTGTTGCCTCTGGCGGTGGCCGCAGCCTCCGAGGCCATGAGCACCGCCGGTTTTGACACCGCTGCCCTTCCCATCGAGACCAGGCGCCGCATCGGCGTGATTATCGGCTCTGGTGGCGGTTCTCAGGAGTTCACGGAGGAGCAGTACCGCCTTTTCTTTCAGCAGAAATACAAGCAGATGAGCCTGTTTTGCGTGCCGACAGGTGTTATGGGGACTCTATCGAGCGAGCTGAGCATGCGCTTTGGCCTGCGCGGTCCCAGTCACGTGATCACGACGGGGTGCACCTCGTCGACCGATGCAATGGGATATGCGCTTCGGCAGATCCAGTCTGGCCGAATTGACGTGGCGCTGACCGGCGGTGCCGACGCACCCATCGCACTGGGAATCGTGAAAGGTTTCATCCTCATGAAAATTATGACCGACTCCTGGAACCATGCGCCGGAGCGCGGCTCACGGCCCTTTTCCGCCGACCGTGACGGCTTTGTGCTTGCTGAAGGCTCCTGGATGTTTGTGTTCGAAGAACTCGAGCATGCGCTAGCCAGAGGAGCCAATATCTTGGCTGAAGTTTGCGGTTACGGTTCGACCTGCGAGGCTTACCATCGGGTGCGCCTGCAGGAGTGCGGTGAGGAGCCGGCACGGGCTATCGAACTGGCCATGAAGGAAGCGGGAATCTCCGCGCAGGACGTGGACTACGTCAACTTGCACGGAACTTCGACGCAGCTGAATGATCGCATTGAGACGCGCGCTCTGAAGCTTGCGCTCGGTGAGCGTGCGCCGAAAACCCCAATGTCGGCGCTAAAGTCGCAGATCGGACATCCCCAAGGGGCATGTGGCGCAGCCGGCGTTGCAGCCACTCTGGTCACCATACAACATGGGATGATTCCTCCCACCATCAACATTGAAGCGCCTGACCCAGAATGTGATTTGGATTATGTTCCCGATCGCGGGCGGAAGGCAGCTATCGAACATGCCATCTGCAACTGCATCGCGTTTGGCTCGAAGAACTCGGCGCTGGTATTAAGAACAAATGCTTAGCCTGTTTTGCGGTCAACTCACCAGTCGAAGAATCGCTCCTTTTACGGCTGGCCAAGCTGCCGAGCGTGGATCTATGAGATCGTAGTGGTCTGCTTTCACAATTTCCAGCAAGGAAACGTCTTCGCCTCGATTTCTCTTGCCCTCACAATACAAACGGCTGAAATCCGCTGGGACGACAGTGTCTTGCGCGCCGTAAATGATCCATTGCTTGGCCTGCGGGATCGGAAGTTTCACAGGATCAGCGGAAGCGTAGTGTTTGGGGATGTCTTCCGGCGAACCCCCCAAGAACTCTGCTGCGGCATTCCCACTGAGGTGTAATTCCCAGGTTCTTTGCAGGTCCACGAGCCCCGCCAGTGACACTACCGCTCGCACGGAGTGCTCGTAAGCTGCCAGACAAAGCGCCAGGTGTGCGCCGGCAGAATGCCCGATTAGGATCGCATCTTTGGTGGATAGTTCATATTTTCTCGCGAGTTGCGGAATGAAGCGCCAGGCTTGACACACATCTTCGAGACTCCCAGGCCAGCCGCCACCCTCGTCGCCCACTCGGCGGTATTCGATATTCCACGTCGCGAATCCTAGAGCGCTGAGGGCAGCACAAAAGTGGCCTGCATGGGCAAGGTCATACCGATTACGCCAGAATCCGCCGTGAATGATCATCATGATGGCGTCTCGGGCGTTGCCTTTGGCGAATCTCAGTTCGCCAAACTGGCGAGAATCAGGACCGTAAGGAACGAACAGGTCAGCCGGTGGGGGAGCGAGGCTTAGCAGATCTTCTGGCATGAATAACTATCGCCGGTAATTGCTTAAGTTAGCAGGGTCATTTTATGCGCCTTTCGTGAAGTTCTTACTGCACGGGTACTGCACAATTGGCATAAGCCTTGAAAACAGGTCCATAGCCTCTTGCTTCAGTCCTCCTTGTCCAGCTTGCGGTAGTGCGCTCGGACAATGTTCTCAGTGTTACGGAGTATCAGGGTAGCCCGTCTCATCGACTCCGCCCGTAATCTCTATCACCGCACGCTCCTCGTGACGCTGTACTCCACCGCCATGCGGCGGACCGACTGTGTCGCCTTAAGGTAAGCGAAGTCGACAGCCCGCGCATGATGATGCGCATCGAGCAAGGCAAGGACCACCGCGACCAGGATGTTTCGTTGAGCCCCAAGCTGCTGGAAACCCTACGTGTCTACTAAGCGCTCAATGAAGCCCAAGACCTTTCTCTTGGGGCGGCTAGCCGACAAGCCAGCCACACCATATTGGAGTTAATGGCACATCGGGCGCGCGAACCTTCGCCATGTCCTGGGCCCGACGGTTTTGTCCGCATCCGCTCCTTCGGATTCATGGCAGTCCTCGTCGCAACGTCTTACCCCACTGTCAGCTTTTGCTGCTGGAGAACCCAAAAGCCTCCTGCACGCACACGGACCAGTTCGGCTCTCGCCCAGCCCGCTTGCTTCGTTGTTCAAAATTCGTGACCCCTCATTGTCATCGTGGAAACACTCTCCTCTCCGCCTGGATTGCTTGGCTACAAATTATAAGGAGCCCAATCCTTTGATTCTTCCTAGCCAACCACTTATTCGGCTCTCCCCCGCCGGAGCTTTCACTCCGACAGTCGCGGTGTGTCCACTCACTCACCCACCAACCTCAATCCAGCCCCTTACCTCCGTGAAAAAGCTCTCCTTTACCGCCTCCCACTCGCTGCCAAACACCTCACTTACAGCGATCTTCTGTCCACCTTGTAGACGAGTAAACTTCGAAACACTTAGCAAAACCCCTAGCTTCCCGCGTCCGCCGCAAACGCCAGCGGCTTCATCCAAGTCCCCCTATCGCGGCTCCCCGGGGGCAAGCATTCAACCCTCACGCCGCCATTCGGCGCCCGCGCAGTTGCCATAGGGCACTAAGATTTTGCAACATGAGTTGCAGAGGCCCTGAAGATTCAAGCGGTTCTGTTTTGCTTCGTCGCGCGGTGAGACTCCAATCTTATGACTGTAAAAATTGACAGGTACATACCTTTTCGCGAACGGCTACCCTGATTTCGCTGTGCCATCGACGCTGAATTGCTGGAACGGACGTCGCCACATTCTTCCATGGTGGACTACGACTGTATGCAGATACGAATTGCAGATGCCGAGTCAGATAATCCTCTTGCTCCCTCAAGTGTCGAGCTCGCCAGAGACTCGCTTGAACGGTTGGAGCAACTACGTTCTGAACACAAGCAACTACGTTCTGAACACATAAGACTGCTCCGCATACAGCATAAGCGCCTTGAGGCCCTCCACCGGAC